>Ga0116226_10003196_pt1 | contig 14438 bp, 7 predicted proteins | sample S1TSphfallax_FD_89692 | JGI IMG/M metagenome (GOLD analysis project Ga0116226, IMG submission 89692) | Host-associated microbial communities from peat moss isolated from Minnesota, USA - S1T2_Fa - Sphagnum fallax MG | ecosystem: Host-associated > Plants > Peat moss > Unclassified | place: USA...
CAGCACATCCAGCGTTTCCTTGTGCAGACGACCTGTTTCCAGCGTGAAAATGCCAATCGGCAGACCGGCACGCAGGATCAGGTCGGTCAACACCATGTCTTCGGCCGCCAAACTGGAAGCAAGCGCTACTGACGGATAATCGACAGCAACGCGTTCCAGCGTGGTCAGCGTAGCTTTCAGTAAGCCATCGAAATTGGTGGATATTGCAGACGACATCATGTTACCCATTCAACGCCGCAGTGCCGCGATGCACGCGGCGGAACAGCGGCGATTTCTGATCCCACGAGATTTGATAGGCTTCGGAAAAATCGGTCAAGCCCTTCAATGCATCGTAGATGTTGCGATCCGGGCGTGTCGCGAAGGCGTTGAAGCCGACCCGCTGCATATAAAACAACTGGTCGCGTAACACATCGCCAATGGCACGCAATTCGCCCGTAAAACCAAGGCGTGCGCGCAAATTATACGCGATGGAGTAGCCGCGTCCGTCCGCGAATTTAGGGAAATCGACCGCGATGACCGGCAGCGCGCCGACATCGTCTTTCAACGCTTCCGGGCGTTCGTCGCTGGCAAGCCAGACGCCGACATCGCCGCGCGCCAGCAATTGCGCGCGCTGCACCTGCCATACGGTCAACGGGACGATCACCTTCCCAGCCGGGATTGCCACACCTCCAGCCGTTTCACCCTCTTGCAAACGCAATACGCTCCAGTCGTCTTGCACGACTTGCTTATCCTTGATTATTTCACGCATATGTGTCTTCTCCTACCGGCAAGCCTGTTTCGATAGGCGTTGCATAAACATGTTCTTTGAACGGCACGATACCCAGGCGTTGTAAGGTATCGACGAAACGTTCATCCTCGACGCGGTCACGCACATAGACGTGCAACAGACGCGCGATGACTTCCGGCATCTGCGTAGCGGCGAACGATGGGCCGATGATTTTGCCGATTGCAGCGTCATTGCCCTGGGTACCGCCAATGGTGACCTGATACCATTCCGAGCCATCCTTATCGACACCGAGTACACCGATGTGGCCGATGTGGTGATGGCCGCAGGCGTTGATGCAACCGGAGATATTCAAGTCGAGTTCACCGATATCATGCTGGAAGTCGAGATTGTCGAAACGCTCGGCGATTGCTTCTGCGATAGGGATGGATTTCGCATTCGCCAGTGCGCAGAAATCGCCACCAGGGCAGCAGATGATATCGGTCAGCAAGCCGATGTTCGGCGTTGCCAAGCCTTCCGCTTTCACTTCCTGCCACAGGTCGAACAACGCGGAAATCTTGACGTCAGCCAGCACCAGATTCTGCTCATGCGTCACACGGACTTCGCCAAAGCTGTAGCGGTCTGCGATGTCGGCGACAAAATCAATCTGACGTGCAGTCGCATCGCCTGGTGGTACGCCAGTCTTCTTTAGCGACAGCACGACCGATGCATAGCCTGCCACCTTGTGCGGTTTCACATTGCGCTTGATCCAGTTGGCAAACGCTTTGTTGTCTGCCTTGTGTTCTTCAAAGGCGAGATCGTGCGCAGACAAGGTTTCGTATGCAGGTGGCGCGAAATAGGCGGATACACGTTGCAATTCTTCTTCCGTCAGCGTGCCGGGGCCATCCTTGATGTCTGCCCATTCAGCTTCGACCTGACGTGCGAATTCTTCGATGCCGATAGCTTTCACCAGAATCTTGATGCGCGCCTTGTACATGTTGTCGCGGCGGCCATACTGGTTATACACACGCATGATCGCTTCGATGTACGTCATGATGTGTTGCCATGGCACGAAGGATTTGATCTCGCTGCCGATGATAGGCGTGCGACCCAAGCCACCACCGACCAAGACTGTGAAACCGGTTTCGCCTTGTTCGTTGCGGACGATGTTCAGGCCGATGTCATGCATCTGGATCGCGGCACGGTCTTCGACTGCGCCATTGATCGCGATCTTGAATTTGCGTGGCAGGTATGCGAATTCCGGGTGGAAGGTACTCCACTGACGCAGGATTTCCGCGTACGGACGCGGATCGATGATTTCGTCAGCAGCGACACCAGCGAATTCGTCGGATGTGATATTGCGAATGCAGTTGCCGGAAGTCTGGATTGCATGCATTTCCACCGCTGCCAGTTCGGACAGGATTTGTGGCGTGTCTTCCAGATTGATCCAGTTGAACTGGATGTTCTGACGTGTGGTGAAGTGGCCGTAACCACGGTCATAGCGACGTGCAACGTGCGCGAGATTGCGCACTTGCTTCGACGACAGCAGACCATAAGGAATCGCAACCCGCAACATGTATGCGTGACGCTGCAGATACAAGCCGTTTTGCAAACGCAATGGGCGGAATTCGTCTTCGGTCAGTTCGTCAGAGAGACGGCGACGCACTTGATCCGCGTACTGTGCGACGCGTTCCTTCACAATCTGGTGATCGTATTGATCGTAGCGATACATCGTAAGCCTTGATTAGAAAATCAGTTTATAAGCGACGCTGGTCAATGTTGCTGCCAGCAGAACGCGCAAGAATTTTTCGGGAATCGCACGGGCCGCCAGGGAACCTAGCGTGATGCCTGGAACCGAACCGATCAACAGCATGCCCAACAGCGGCCAGTTCAACGAGCCGAGCCACCAGTGACCGACTGCAGCAATCGCAGTCAATGGCACTGCGTAAGCGATGTCAGTGCCAGCGATTTCGGCTGGTGCCAATTTGGGGTAGAGCAGCACCAGCAGCGTCGCGCCGATTGCACCTGCGCCAATCGAGGAGATGGTGACCAGCGTGCCGAGAAGTACGCCACAGACGACCGTAGCAATAGCCAGCTTGGTACCTTGTAATTGTCGTCCCGGATCATTCTGTACCCAACGCAACAGCGTAGCGCGAAATAGCAGTGCTATTACGGTAAGCAGTACCGAACACGCAATCGAGTAGCGGATTACGTGCGCTACGTCATCGCCCACTGTGCCGAAATGTTTCAGGCTAAGCGTAGCGACGAGGGCTGCAGGTAAAGCGCCAAGGCAGAGCAGACGAACGATGCTCCAATTGACCGTGCCGCGATAACGATGTGCTGCGGTTCCAGCCACCTTGGTGATGGACGCGAAGGCCAAATCAGTGCCTACCGCAACAGAGGGCGAAATACCGAATAACAGCGCCAGAAGCGGAGTCATCAGCGAACCACCGCCGACACCAGTCAGTCCGACCAGGATGCCGACAGCAAAACCGGAAATAACATAAGAAAGTGTCATAGTTTTCCACGCAAGTTAGACTGAATCGTAATAAACTTGGCCTTTATTCCAAACTACAGAGTATTTATTTGCTTATATGCTGAATGGGCATAATAAAACCCATAATCCGCATAGCCGAGTCGGTATGGGCATGGTCAAAACTATAATTAAATGATTTGACTCGGATATATCTGATGGTTTGATGTTAAAAAGCCAAGGAAACTCATGAATCTCCATCAACTTCGCTTTGTGCGCGAAGCAGTTAGGCAAAACTTCAATCTGACTGAAGCGGCCAAGGCGCTCTATACCTCGCAACCCGGTGTTTCCAAGGCGATCATCGAATTGGAGGAAGAGCTTGGCGTCGATATTTTCACGCGCCACGGCAAGCGTATTCGCGGTTTGACGGAGCCGGGCAGGGCGGTGCTCAGGTCAGTCGAACTGATCATGCAGGAAATCGATGGCTTGAAACGCATCGGTAAGGAATTCGCTGCGCAGGATACTGGCAGCTTTACGATTGCGACAACGCATACCCAAGCGCGTTATTCGCTACCCAAAGTGGTGCAGGCATTTACGCAGAAATTCCCCAAGGTCAAGCTGTCCCTATTGCAAGGCAATCCTAAGCAAGTGGCGGAAATGGTGTTGCGTGATCAGGCTGATTGCGCGATTGCAACCGAGTCGATTGCCAGTGTCGATGGTTTGGTCAGCATGCCTTGTTATCAATGGGAGCACGTCGTTGTCGTGCCGCCAGATCATGCCTTGATCAAAGGGAAGCCTATTACGCTGGAAGAGATTGCTGCCTATCCGCTGGTTACTTACGACAGCGCGTTTGCAGGCCGCAGCAAGATCGACCACGCATTCTCGCTACGGAATCTGAAGCCATCGATTTTGCTGGAAGCGATTGATGCCGATGTGATCAAGACCTATGTCGAGTTGGGAATGGGGATAGGCATTATTGCCGGAATGGCGTTCGATGCCGAGCGTGATCGTGGTTTGCGTGCAATTCCGGTCGGGCACCTATTTGGCACCAATGTATCGCGTGTCGCTGTCAAGCAGGGAGCTTATTTGCGCAGCTACGTTTATACCTTCATCGAGCTGTTGGCGCCGACGCTCAATCGTAAGTTGATCGAGCAGATCATGAATGGCGAGAAGGACGTCTACGAACTCTAATCTATGCAGTACAGGTACATCAAGCACATAAAAAAACAGCGGGGAGATGATCCCCGCTGTCTTCAGCTACTACCGCGTATTACATTAGAACTTGTATGCAGCACGCAGGTTGATGAAGCGACCGATAGGGCTGTATAGCGCTGTTTGGATGTTGTCTGCGCCAGCATCAAACGGAGGCGTGCGGTTGAACAGATTGGTAACCGATGCCGACACTGTCCAGTTCTTGATACCTCTGTACTCCGAATACAAGTCAAACGAAGTGTAGGAGTGGACATTGGATGCGAGGACGTTGGCCGATGCACCGCCAGCACCAGTTCCGCAAACGCCGTATTGAGCGTATTGGATGCAATACTCTTCCTTGTAGCCGCCTGTGAAGTTGGCTGTACCACGGACTGTCCAATCATGCGTGTCCCAAGCTTCACTGAACGATCCATGCAAGTGTGGAACTGGACCGCCACCTGCGATTGGAGAGAACCAGAGCCAACCGTCCGTACCTGCGAAGTTTTGCAGTTGACCGTTAGGCGATGTGTTTACGTCCATGTGATCGACGTAGGTGAAGTTCAAATCGCTGGTCAACTTGGTGCCTGGGCTTATGTGGAAGACGTAGCTGCCATCAAAGTCCACCCCACGTGTGTACAAGCGATACAGGTTCGCGTAAGGAACAGCGACGTACTCAATCGTGCCCGCCTGATTACGAACAACCGAGGCGCCAGGATATTGTGATGGATCACCTCCTGGTGCAAAGGCGGTGACGACATCCTGTGGAGTGCCTTCGCCAGCGATCAGGTTTTCCATGCTGATGCGATAGAAGTCGACCGCAAAGCTCAGATCTTTAGTCGGTGCCAATACGAAGCCCAAATCCAAGTTCTTCGCCTTTTCAGCCTTCAGGTGCGGGTTCGCAACGTTTTCGCCAGCGATCGTTTCCGACGGACGGCCCTGTGGATCAATCGGGTCGGTGACTGTCGAGAAGTATGTTGCAGACGAGTGGCTGATTTCAGGCAGCGACGGTGCTTCAAAGCCGAGCGAGTAGGACGCGCGCAGTGTCAGGATATCGATCGGTTGGAAGCGGAAGCTGATTTTCGGGCTGGTATTTTCGCCGAAGTCGCTATACTTTTCTGCACGCACTGCCAGATTGCTGGTCAACGACTTGAGAATAGGAACTTCCAATTCGCCGTAGAGCGCATTGACACTACGTTCGCCGTTCACTTCGGTTGCGCCGTAGTTCAGGATATCGCCAGCCAACAATTTCTCGTCAGGCGTATTGTTTTGCGATTCGTGACGATATTGGTAACCCACCGCAGCTTGTACTTCACCAGCTGGCAGCGTGAACAACGGACCTGATGCCTTGGCTTCGAGAGTTTCGAGTTTGGAAACGGACGCTTGCTCGAACTGGGCGCGGATTGCGTTTGTTCCAGCAGGTGTCAGACTCGGATTCAGGAAGTTATAGGTATTGTTGGCAATCGCTGCCTGCAATGCCGGAACGTTGATCGCATTGAAGTTTGTGTCGCCGACATTGTTTTCGGAGAAACCAACAACTGCTTGCCAATCCCAATCGGCAGTAAGGCTACCCTTCAAGCCGCCAGTGATACGGCTGGTATAGGAATTGTTTTGGTAGTATTGGTTGCCAACAGATTGGAACGAGTAGTTGATATCTTGCGTGCCGTCCGGGTTGGCAAGTGGGCCGCCGAGGTTACTGGAGTTACCAACTGGCAGCGTATTGCTAACCGGCGATACTGCACCAGTGATGCCGTTGTATACAACGGAAGTTGGGCTCAGGAAGGATGGAGTTCCAGGGCTCAATGCCTTTGTTTTGACAGCAGACAAGAACACGTCACCGAAAGCGGTCAACGAGCTATTGATCTTCAACTGACCGTTCACCACGAAGTTGGCACGATCCGTACCTGGGATCGCGCTGCCCAGATTGGCACCGTTATACGAGCAGGTTGTTCCACTCAAGCCGCCGGTTTGATACATGCTGGCGTTGATGATCTGACCTGGATAACCGTTTTGACCGCAGGTTGGCATTGCTAATGCCTGGCTCGGATTGGAGTCCTGAGTGTAATAGTTTGCAGTGTTCCAACCAAAGGATCCACCAGGGTATTGGCTGGTATCCTGAGCGGCAGTCATTGGGCGCTGTGAGAAAAGCAGGTCGTCGCGGTGGAACACGTTGGCGGCGATCATGACGTTGTAGCCATCGTCTTGTAAGTTACCGAAGCCCGCCGTAATCGATGACTGATAAGTCGCAGCGCTGTTACCCTGTGCGGCGCCATATTGTGCATCGACTTCTTTGCCTTGGTAGTTGCTCTTCAATACGATGTTAACCACACCGGCAACAGCGTCAGAACCATAGATGGAAGACGCGCCGTCTTTCAGCACGTCGATATGATCGATTGCGTTGATCGGAATGATGTTCAGGTCAACGAAAGTCTCTTCTAGGTTTTGTGCGAAACCGTAGTTGGTAATACGCTGGCCATTCAACAGCACCAAGGTGTACTTTGGATTCAGGCCGCGCAAGGTGATTGCGCTGGAACCTGGCGAGAAGCTGTTTGTGTCTTGTTCTGTAAAGCTGGCGAAGTTTGCTGACAGTGTACGCAAAAAGTCGGCAACGGTAGTTTGTCCGCTTTGCTTGATTTGCACCGCAGAAATCACTTGCACATTATCAGCGGTTTCCTTGTCGCTACGCTTAATGTTGGAACCGGTAATTTCCACACGTTGAACCGACTGGGTATCTGTCGACGAAGATGCTTGTTGTGCTATTGCAGGGGATGCTGCAATTGTGGCAAGTGCTCCGCTCGCCACAAGTTGAAGAATTGCTAAGGGTACTCGTTTCAACCGATACGCCATGACACCACTCCTTTGGGAATATGCTTCAAATATTTTTTATAGGCTATTCAGACCATTTGGTCTTTGTGCACTCTTGACTTTGCACCCAAAAAGTATATGGACGAAAAATTTATCGGACAACGAATCAGTCCTCTAACCGTCAATACTTTCGCCATTCCGGCCAAATCGTTGCAGAAATGACGCACTATCTTGAATGTTGCTACAAGGAATCTGTATTTAATTTTGATTTTTGGTTACAAATCAAAAAATTATTCTGCCAACAAAATTAAGCTTTCGCTAACTGATGCTAGGTAGCAGACCCGCAATTGCGTTAATGATGCGTAAATAAACAATAAAAAAGCCGCGGGACGTGAATCCCGCGGCTTTCAACTACATATCAATTCGATATCGTTACATTAGAACTTGTAAGCGGCACGGAAGTTGATAAAGCGACCAGTCAGGTCATATAGTGTTGAGTCAACTGGCGAGTTAGCCGCATCAAACGGTGGCATCTTGTTGAACAAGTCGGTAACGGATGCCGACAAAGTCCAGTTCTTGAAACCACGGTATTCAACATAAGCGTCGAATGTGGTGAACGAGTGAACGTAAGACGCCAAGGTGTTTTCATTAGCTTGGTTGCTGCCTATCGGGCCGCTAGTGCATTCACCGTAGTTGATGCAACCCAATTCCTTGTAGCCAGACGTGAAGTTGCTGGTGCCACGGATGGTCCAGTCATGTGTATCCCAGGCTTCGCTCAAGAAACCACGCAGGCGAGGTGCCGCGCCACCGTTTGCAAATTGGTACTGGCCATCGGTGCCTGCCCAGCTTTGGAACTGACCATTTGCGTTGTATGGCGAGCTGTAATCCCAACGGTCGATGAACGAGAAGTTCAGGTCGGTCGTCAGCTTGGAACCTGGCGACAAATGGAATACGTAGCTACCGTCGAAGTCTTCACCACGGGTGTAAATACGATTACTGTTGGTGTAGAGCGACGAGATGTAGACCAGCGTACCACCAGCGTTACGAACGATTTGCCCAGGGAAGGCCGATGGATTGTCCAAAATTCCTTGGAATGGCTCTTGCGCAACAACGTTGTTGACGGAGATACGATAGTAGTCAACTGTGAAGCTCAAGTCCTTTGTTGGTGCCAGGACAAAGCCCAGGTCAACGTTGTCAGATCTTTCTGCCTTCAGATGAGGATTCGCCTGAACAACACCTGCTGTCGATTCTTGCGGTCTTTGCTGTGGATCGACCGGGTCATACACATCCGTAAAGAATGTGGAAGACGCATGGCTGATTTCAGGAATCGATGGAGCACGATAACCCAGCGAGTAAGTACCACGCAAGGTCAGGATGTCGAACGGTTGATAGCGCAAGCTGACCTTCGGGCTCAGGTTCGAGCCGAGGTCGCTATACTTTTCTTCACGTAACGCGACGTTACCAGTCAATGTCTTCAGCAGTGGCAGTTCAATTTCGCCGTAGAGCGCATTAACGTTGCGCGAACCATCAACCAGGGTCGAGCCGTAACCGAGAATGTCACCTGCCATCAGTCGTGTGTCTGGCTGGTTATCTTCCGATTCATGATGGAATTCGTAGCCAATCGCACCTTGTGCTTCGCCAGCAGGCAGAGAGAACAGCGGGCCGGATATCTTTGCACCCAAGGTAGCCAGTTTTGCCACCGACGCTTGTTCAAATTGCGTGCGCAGCGAGTTTGATGCTGCAGGTGTCAGACCTGGATTGAGGAAGTTGTATGTGCCATTTGCAATCGCCGAGGTGAGAGCTGGCACGCTGACCATGTTGAAGTTGGTTTGGCCGACGTTGTTTTCCGAAACGCCTGCAACAACTTCCCAATCCCAATCAGCATTCAGGCTACCCTTCAAGCCACCGGAGAGACGGCTGGTGTAGGAGTTAACCTGGTAATACGGATTGCCGATAGACTGGAATGTGTAAATGATGTCTTGCGGCGCATTGGTCGGATTGGATGGGTTTCCAACTGGCAGTGTATTGCTGATTTGCGAAATACCGCCTGCAGGATTGGTCGCAACGGAGCCTGGGCCGAGTTGCTGAGGCAGACCCATTTGTGCTTTGGTCTTCACTGCGGCAATGAAGAAGTCGCCGAATGCAGTCGTTGTGCTATTGATCTTCAACGAACCATTGACCACCACGTTGGCGCGCTCAGTACCTGGAATTAAACTTACACTGTTGGTGCTGTTCAATGCGCAAGCTGTACCATAAAGTTGGCCCGGATACGTAAAACCATTAATGCCGTTTGGTGGAGGGTTATTGGTCTGGTTGTAACCAAGCGGGTTGAAATTGACTACTTGGCCTGGCAAACCGTTGGTGCCGCAAGTCGGGAATGCCGATTGCGGGGCTAACGGATTGGCGTCGCTCATGTAAGCGTTGGTGATGGGCCAGTTGAAAGAACCGCCTGGGTACCCGCGCGTGTCTTGACCTGCTGTCAGGCTGCGTTGCGATTCGAGCATGTCGTCGCGATGGAATACGCTCGCTGCAATCATGACGTTATAGCCGTCATCTTGCAAATTGCCGAAACCTGTAGTGATGGACGATTGCGCCGTGCCCAGGGTATTGCCTGTAGTTGCGTCACCATACTGGACGTCAACTTCAGTGCCCTTGTAGTCTTTCTTCAGCACGATGTTGATAACGCCAGCGACCGCGTCAGAACCATAGACCGATGATGCGCCATCCTTCAGCACGTCGATGTGGTCAACGGCGTTGGTTGGGATCGAGTTCAGGTCAACGTAGGTGTCTTGCAGGTTTTGTGCAAAACCATAGTTAGTAATACGCTGGCCGTTCAGCAGCACCAGTGTGTATTTTGCGCTCAAGCCACGCAGGCCAGCAGCAGCTGCGCCAGGCGAGAAGCTGTTGGTGAATACTTCTGTGAAAGCACCGACGTTGGACGACAGGGTGCGCAGGAAGTCTGCAACTGTTGTCTTACCGCTTTCTTCAATCGCCTTGGCGGTGAGAACCTGGATGTTGTCCGCTGATTCCTTGTCGCTGCGTTTGATGTTGGAACCGGTAACGTCAACGCGGATTGGCTGTTGCGTGTCTGCTGATGATGCTTGCTGCGCTACTGCCGGGGATGCTGCGATAGTGGTCAACGCTCCTGCTGCCACTAATTGAAGAACTGCCAGGGGTAATCGTTTCAACCGATACGCCATATCATTCACTCCTATGGGTTTATGTGCCGCTAATATTTTTTTGGGTTTTGTACAAACGTTTAAGTCTTATTGCGCTTTTTACCTTGCACATGAAAAGTATATGTGTGAATGATTTATCGGACAACGAATGGAACCATTTCTAGTGAATACTTTTTTTAATTTAGGGATTTCGTTGTAGAAATGATTCACCTCATTATTTATCTCTATAAGCAAATAACATTTAGTTTGGTTGTTTCTTAATTTGATGGATATTTATTTGGAATAAATGTAGACACCTTCGCTAGGTGATGCTCTAAGACTGGAGCTAAATAAAAAGGGGGGAGTGTGTTTGGTGGAGATTGATTTTTGCGTCATGTTCGCAAAATAAAAAAGCCGCAGAACCTGAGTTCTGCGGCTTTCAACCGAATATCAATTCGATGTCGCTATATTAGAACTTGTAAGCGGCACGGAAGTTGATGAAGCGGCCTGTCAGGTCATACAATTCTGGAGCAACTGGGCCGCTGCTCGTTACCCATTGACCTGCATCCCATGGTGGAGTCTTGTTGAACAGGTTGGTCACCGATGCCGACAATGTCCAGTTCTTGAAGCCTGTGTATTGACCGAACAGGTCAAATGAGGTGTAGGAGTGGACATAGCTGGCGATCACGCCGGCATTGGCAGCCGAAAGGCCAGCGCTTGCATTGTTACATGCGCCGTCGATCGAGCAGTGCGTTTCTTGATAGCCGGAAGTGAAGTTCGCTGTGCCGCGAACCAGCCAGTCATGGTTTTCCCAAGTTTCGCTGAAATTACCGCGAATGTGTGGAACTGGACCACCGCCGCTCACTGGCGATTGGAACAACCAGCCGTCTGTGCCTGCATAGTTGATCAACGGACCGCCTTGTGTGGCGTTGATGTCCATATGGTCAACATATGTCATGTTCAGATCGGATGTCAGCTTTTGACCAGCCGCGACGTGGAATACGTAGCGGGTGTCGAAGTCGACGCCGCTTGTGTACAGGTTGTACACGTTACCATATGGAACGGATACGTAGTTAACTGTGCCGTCGGCTGTGTGGCCGATCGACGCACCTTGTGGCAGGGCCTTGCCGCTGTTGTAGTCGTTCACGATGTCCTGTGCTAGGGCATCTGTCGCAACCACGTCAGCGATGCTGATACGGTAGTAGTCAACCGCGAAACTCAAGTCCTTGGTTGGTGCCAGAACGAAACCGAAGTCCAGGTTCTTCGACTTTTCAGCCTTCAGATTTGGATTCGCGACTGACAGGACCGAGACTTCTTCCGAAGTGCGCTTGGATGGGTCGTTTTTGTCCGTGATGTATTGGAACGAGGTCGCGGACGAATTGCTGATTTCAGGCAAGGACGGAGCACGGTAACCCAGTGTGTAGGTACCACGCATAGTCAGGATGTCCAGCGGCTGCCAACGCAAGCTCAGCTTCGGGCTCAGGTTCGAGCCGAGGTCGCTGTACTTTTCTTCACGCAATGCGACGTTGCCGACCAGGCTCTTGACGATTGGCACTTCGATTTCGCCGTACAGCGCATTGACGCTACGTGCGCCGTTAACTTCGGTTGCGCCGTAGTTCAGGATGTCGCCGTTCATCAACTTGCTGTCTGGCGTGTTTGCTTCCGATTCGTGACGGAATTCGTAGCCGAACGCGCTTTGCACTTCGCCAGCTGGCAAGGAGAACAAGGAACCGCTAACCTTGGCATCCAATGTTTCCAGCTTGGCGACCGCAGCTTGTTCAAACTGTGTGCGCAATGCTGCTGTGCCAGCAGGAGTCAAGTTAGGATTTGCGAAGTTGTATGTGTTGTTCGCAATCGCTGCTTGCAGTGCAGGAACGTTGATCGAATTGAAGTTGGTTTGGCCGACGTTGTTCTCGGACAGGCCGGCAACAGCTTGCCAATCCCAGTTGTCATTGATGCTGCCCTTCAAGCCGCCGGAGATACGGGACGTGTAGGAATTGACCTTGTAGTATTGCGTACCGACTGACTGGAACGAGTAGTTGATATCTGTAGGCGTGCTATTTGGATTGCTTGCATTGCCAACTGGCAGTTCGTTCGATACAGGCGAAACAGAACCGGTTGCACCGTTATAAACGATCGAAGTTTTACTCAAAGTTGCTGGGCCGCTCAGGATCGCCTTCGTGCGTTCGGAGGACAAGAATACGTCGCCGAATGCAGTCAGATTGCTGTTGATCTTCAAGCTGCCATTGGCAACGATGTTTGCACGATCAGTGCCAGGGATCAAGCTCTCGCCGCTTGCGCTATTGAATGCGCAGGTTGTGCCGATAGAGGATGTAGGGAACAGACCCTTCAATGGTAATACTTGACCTGGATAGCCGTTAGTGCCGCAATTTGAGAATGCAGTTTGCACGGCACCAGGATTCTTGTCGTTCAAGTAGCGGTCGCCGGTATTCCAGGCGAAAGTGCCGCCTGGCATGCCACGTGCGTCGCTGCTTGAAGTCAGATCACGTTGTGATGCGAGCAGGTCTGCACGATGGAAAACGCTGGCACCAACCATCAGGTTGTAGCCGTCGTCTTGCAGGTTACCGAAGCCCAGAGTGACCGACGATTGCGATGTTGCCATGCTGTTGCCGTTGGCAGCGCCGTATTGAGCGTCAACTTCCTTGCCTTGATAATCGTGCTTCAGGACGATGTTGACAACGCCAGCGATTGCGTCGGAACCGTACACCGATGTTGCGCCATCCTTCAAGATGTCGATGTGGTCAACTGCGTTGACTGGAATTGTGTTCAGGTCGACGTAGGTGTCTTCCAGGTTTTGTGCGAAACCGTAGTTGGTGATACGTTGACCATTCAACAGCACGAGTGTGTTCTTTTGGCTCAAGCCACGCAGAGCGATACCGCTCGCGCCAGCGGAGAAACTGTTGGTAACGTTTTCGTGGAAACTTGCGAAGTTAGCCGACAAAGTGTGCAAGAAATCTGCAACAGTAGTCTGACCGCTTTCCTTGATCTGTGCAGCGGAAACGACTTGCACGTTGGATGCGGTTTCTTTGTCACTACGCTTGATGTTGGAACCGGTAACTTCAACGCGTTGAACTTGGGTAGTGTTGTCTGTGCTTGCTTGCTGCGCCATCGCAGGTGCGATAGCCATAGCAGCAAATGCGCCACCTGCGACCACTTGCATGATCGACAAAGGCAATTGCTTCATCTGGAACGACATTAGAAAACTCCTGTGATTGTGAAACGTGCTACTAGCGAATCTTGTACTTGGCTTTTCCGGCCAGCGTAGGCATGTGGCCTTTTGGGCAACATGTCAAAAATATGTGTCAAAAACATTTTCGAGGCTGCATGGAAACATTTAATAACTGCAATGTCAAATTTATGACTGAAACATGACAATTTCGTTGTGCGAATGTAACAGACCATTTACATTCCGCTTTTAGACTTGCTTTTCAGTTTTTCTTTATATCGTGAGTTTTGGTGGCAAAGTCCCATCAATAATCTTGTGAATATCGTGGCGGGCAGGTTCATCACGGCTCAGGCATAATCCTGCTTTGCGATTATTGGCAATCAATCACTTCCATTCACATATGAAACTGGCAACTTTGAAAGATGGCACACGCGACGGTCAGCTCGCCGTGGTTTCCCGCGACTTGAAGACAGCAGCGATTGCTGACGGCATTGCGCCAACACTGCAACGTGCTTTGGACGACTGGCACTTCATTGCGCCGCAGTTGGAGAATCTATACGGCGAACTCAATTCCGGTCGTGCTTTCCGCCCCTTTGACTTTGACGTCAAGCGCTGCATGGCACCATTGCCGCGCGCATATCAATGGGCCGACGGTTCTGCCTATGTGAATCACGTGGAATTGGTGCGTAAAGCGCGTAATGCAGAAATGCCAGCTTCTTTTTGGGGCGACCCATTGATGTATCAGGGGGGCTCGGACGATTTCATCGGCCCGACGGACGACATCGTGCTGGGTTCGGAAGAGTGGGGTATCGACTTCGAGGCGGAAATCGCGGTGATCACCGATGATGTCCCGATGGCGACGGCGCCGAACAAGGCTGCCAATCATATCAAGCTGCTGATGCTGGTCAACGACGTTTCGCTGCG
>Ga0116226_10003197_pt1 | contig 14437 bp, 11 predicted proteins | sample S1TSphfallax_FD_89692 | JGI IMG/M metagenome (GOLD analysis project Ga0116226, IMG submission 89692) | Host-associated microbial communities from peat moss isolated from Minnesota, USA - S1T2_Fa - Sphagnum fallax MG | ecosystem: Host-associated > Plants > Peat moss > Unclassified | place: USA...
CGCCCATCACGAAACCATCCGCACCTTCCATTCGGCGCGCTTCATGGAAGACCCCCTGGCGGTGCAGTGCAACCTCGTCGGCAACCCGCTGCACGAGGAGCAGTTGGAAATCGTTCGCCGGCTTGGCGAGATCTATGCCCTCAACACGGTCATCGACGAGGATCGCGACCTTGTGCACGTCACCTTCGGGGAGATCATCGCCAGCCATCTTGCGGCGGTGGACTTCATCACGCGCGTGACGAGGATTGAGGTGCCGCGCCGCTTCAAGACCGTCGTCACGTCCTCGGCCGGCTACCCGCTCGACAAGACCTATTACCAGACCATCAAGGGCATGGTGACGCCGCTGGATATCCTGAAGCCGGGCGGCACGCTGATCATCGCCTCCCAATGCTCGGAGGGGTTCGGCTCGCCGGAATTTCGAGATGCGCAGGAGCGGCTGGCGGAACTGGGGCCGGAGCGGTTCCTGGCCACCCTGACAGCAAAGTCCCTCGCCGAGATCGACGAATGGCAGACGGAGATGCAGCTCAAGGCCACGCGCCTTGGGACTGTCGAGATGTACACGACGGGGCTCACGCCCGACGAACGGCGTATCACCTGCGTGACGATCACGCCGGATATCGAGGCGGCTATCCGCGCCAGTATCACGCGGCACGCAGACCCGCACGTGGCCTTTATTCCGGAGGGCCCCTACGTCGTCCCGGTCTATCGTCCGCTCGAAGGTGACATCGCGGCCTGACCCAGGCAGCGATGCCCCCCGCCGTTCCTTCCCATGTTTCCTGAGCTTAAGGATAACTGGGCGCGCACGAATGAAATTGGTAACGAAGCAGAGTGTTGCGTTTTTAGAATCCTAAGGTCGTTTTATCTGATGCTTCGTTTGGTATGAGTCGGGCCGCCATGTTCGCCTGGTTCTGCCAGGGAACGCGTCTGCTGGCCGAAGACGGCGAGATGCCCGTGGAGGCCCTCATCACAGGGGATCTGCTGGTCGCGATCCGCCGGGACGGGCCGCCGGTTGCACGGGTGGCGCGGGTCGAGCGGCGCGTCGTCGAGTTTCGCCGTCACCCTGCGCCTGAGCTGGCACAACCCGTGCTGGTGCGGGCGGGAGCCTTCGCGCCTGGGATGCCGGCGCGCGATCTGCGGCTGGCGCCCAATCACGCCGTATACGCCGACGGGGTCTTGCTCGCGGTTCTGGCGCTTTGCGATAGCAAGCATGTTGTTCAGGATGTGGAGACATCGCCAGTGACCTACATCCGCGTCGAGTTGGAGTCCCATGACGTGATCCTGGCTGAGGGCTTGCCCGTGGCGAGTTCTCTCGGCGGCGCGGATGATGCGGTTGCGCTGCATCCGAGCTTCCCTCCGGCGGTGCCGGAGACGCTGTGTTTGCCGCTGCTCCAGGAGGGGCAACCGGTTCTGGAGATGCGACGCGTGTTGGCCTACCGTGCAGGCTTGGCGACCCGGAGTACGTCCCTTCGGTAAATCGAGGGAAGCCGGGGGTCCGATAAGGCAAGGGCATACTGCTCGAAGGTCTGTATCGCGCCGCCAATGACGTCCGGGATTGACGCAGGATCGGCCTGCCCAAACGCATCCAGCCGAGACTTGAACTCCGCCCAGGGTCGTCCCTCTGCCCCGAAATAGGATGTGGCGGCCGCCAGGCTGGCGCCGAAGCGCCGCGCCAAAGCGCGCAGAATGAATTTGCCCCCCAAGCCCGATCCCTCCAGCACGTAGAGCGCGCCGAGAGCGACGGGGAATGTTGGCAGAGGCGGCAAGCTGACCGGCCGCGGCGGAGCCCTGCCCAGGGCGGCTAGGTCGGCCTGGAGCAACTGGCTTCGGCACGACCCGCCAATGTCGATGCCAATCGCCGCGAATTCCGGAAATGCGGCGAGTTGCGCCTCCAGAGGTGCCACGAGGCTATGGAACCGCCCGAGGCAGTCGGCGAGATCGATCATTGTGAGAATGCTGTCCGGCAGGCCCGTGGCGCGTTCGACAGCCATATGGGCGTCGGCGGTCGCCGCCCGCAGGCGAGCGGAGAGGCAACGCGCCGCGGCGCTCTCAGGATACGAGTTCACACTGCCCCATCTGTAGCGCGCAAGGGATGAGCACGATGACGGTGGTGCCGACACCAACCTCGCTGGCCAGGGTGATCGTGCCCGCCATCTCCTCCACGAGCCCGAACACCACCGGAAGGCCGAGCCCGGAGCCCTGCCCGATTTTCTTGGTTGTGAAAAAAGGCTCGAAGGCGCGATCCAATGTCTCCTTGTCCATGCCACAGCCTGTATCGAGCACGCACATCCGTACCAGGCACCTCCCCGTGATGATACCGATCTCGCTGGTCGTATCAGCCGTCGCCGACAAGGTGACGGTCAGAGAGCCCTCACCATCCATGGCAGCGGCGGCGTTCGTCGCGAGGTTGAGCAGGACCTGCGCGAATGTGGTTCTGTTAACACAGATCTTCGGGATATGGGGTTGGATCTCCGTCACCAGGATGATGCCGGGCGGCACCGCTTGGCAGACCAGGCGCAGCGTGTCATGCAGTAGCTCAACCGGATCCAGCAATTCGACGATGCGGCCCTTTGGGCGGGAGAAAGCCAGCACATCGCCAATGATCTCGCGCGCCTGGCGCGTACAGTCGAGCATGATTCCGAGTGTCTCCCGGGACTGCGGCTTGACGTGATCATGATCCAGCATGTCTTGACCGAGCAAGGTCACCGGCTGGAGCATGTTGTTGATCTCATGGGCGATGCCGCCGATCATCCTCCCCAGGCTTTCCATCTTTTGCCGCTGCGAATCGACCTTGCGCTGCAAGGCGCCCGCGGCCTTGGCGGAGGCCATGGCACGATCCGCGGCCGCCGAAAGATCCGCACAGTCCGCGCCGTCCGAAGAACCGAACCGGAAGGCGGGCGTGATCCGGAACGGCTCATCCATTATCGTGTAGGGTACTTCGAGAGCCTCACGGATCCCCACCGCGCGCGCCTCGATTCCGGGTTCCGCTAAAACCAACTGCAGAAACAGGAACTCGGCGTCGCCATAGCGGCCGACCAGGGTATCTGGCCCTGCAAACCGCATCAGGCGCCGGGCGAGCTCGATCAGCAGCGTTTTGATCCCGTCTTTTCCCAAGATCCCGGACAGGTCCTTGAAATCCGGTAGCTCGATCATCAGCAGGCTTACGCGATCGTTGTCATAGCGCCCAGGCTCCCTGATCCATTGCTGCAGCAGATCCCATGTTGGCAAACCGGTGATCGGGTCGTAATCGCGCAGGCGAACCAGTTCGGTCTGCGCACGCTGCGCGATGGCGACGGCAAACGCACCGCGAAGTTCACCGACCAGCAGAATGTCCGCGGGGGTCCAGGGGACGGAGCGGAAACGCATGGTTTCCCTCCACGCAGCGAACGAACGCCGGGGAGAGATCTGGCCGGTGGCTTCGTCCAAGATGGCGTGCTCCGCGGGGTTGCCGCCCCATAGGACGGCACGCGATTGCTCGGGCCGAAACCAGACAATGGCGTCGGCCGTATTCGGAGCGAGCCGCAGAAGCAACGCGCCGCTGCCGGCGGCGGCACAATCCTCCAGATCCGGATGGTGCAAAGCGAGGTCCGTGACGGCCACAACCTCGCCCTGCGCGGATCGCTGGAGACGCGCCAGTACCCGTTTGGCGGCCGGCAGAGGCGGCGTCTGACCCAGCAAAAAGACGTCGCCGTGATATTGAACAAGTGCGCCCGCCGCATCCACCAGGTCGAGCAAGGGTTTTTGCACCTCGACCAGAAGGCTTGTCAGCGGCTCGTGTTCCGCAAAACGCTCCACAAGCGCAGCCAACAGGGCCGTGCGGGCACTCCGTTGATTCTGGATATCGACCTCGGCCTGCATGCGCAGCCTGAGGGAGGCGATCTGGCCGATCAGCTCGGCGCAAGCCCGGCTCTCCCTATCCGGCAGGAAGGGCGACCCATGATGGCAGACGAACATGCCCCAGAGATGCGTGCCATGGGTCAGCCCGATGCGCATCGCGGCGGCGACGTTCATGTTGCGCATATACTGCAAATGGCGCGGCGAGATGCTGCGCAGATCACTCAAGGTGAGATCGAGCGGCAGCCGGTTTGCCCAAGCCGGGTCGGCCAGAATGGCGACAGGTGGAGCTTCGGTATCCGCAATGATGCCTACCGTCTTGGCGGCGTAAAGCACCCGCGCCTGCGGCGGCATGTCACTGGCGGGATAGTGCAGGCCAAGATACGGCTCCGACTCGGGTGCGCGGGCCTCAGCGATCACCTCGCCATGGCCATCTCCGGCGAAGCGATAGGCCAGGACGCGGTCATAGCCAGTGAGGTCGCGCAGGCCACGCACGGCGATATCGCAAAGTTCATGACTGCTCGTGGCGTTATTCAACGCCTCGGACACGGCGTGCAGCCTGAGGATCGCAAGGCGCCTTTCCTCGCCCATCGGCTCGATGTCGATGCAGAGCAGTCCGGAAGCGTGAAAGGCATGCAGGTGCAGTTCCGAGCCGTTCGGGGCGAGAACCGAGCCCATCTCGGGAAACGGCAGGTTGACCGGCTCGACGAGCGACGCGAAGGCGGGGCTGCCAATGACCGATTCCAGAGGCTGGCCCAGGACCGCGGCGGCTTCGCGGCCGAATATGGTGCACAGATTGGCGCTGGCATGGGTAATGACGCGATGGCGGACATCGGCGGCCAGGAAGGCGCCGTGAGACTGGACGGCCCCAGGAGCATGGATGGGCTCGCGCTCGCATTCCGACAGGTCCGTCACAGGCACACTACCCATGGGTGGGTGCGGCCTTCAGAAGTGCGCTGACCGTGGCGATGAGGTCGTCCTTTTCAAAAGGTTTGTGCAAGACCGCATCGGCGCCAAATTCGGAGCCGATGAGGTCATCCGGCAACACACCGCTGTTCGGGTTGCCACCGGTGATCGCGAGAAACCTGGCACGGGGCGCGAGGCGGCGGCCCTGCGCGATAACATCCGTGCCGCTCATCCCGGGCATCCAGATATCCGAAATTATCAGGTCAAACTGGGCTGCTTTCAGCATTTCCAGTCCCGCGGCGCCATCGGCAACGCAACTCACCCGATGCCCGGCGCCGGTCAGGATGATGCGTAGCGAGTACAACACCGCCGGAACGTCTTCGACCACGAGAATTTCCGCCATCATGACACTATCCTTTTGGAATCGGAACACGTCGGGCGCCATGACCGGGTGATGGCTCCCCGTGTCAAACGAGAACGCCCGTCGCCGCGCGAGCCGGTGTTGCGTTTGTATCAGCGGTCACGACCGGCGCCTGGGACAAATCCCATGCGGCAGCGGGACCCATGCCGATACCGATTTCCTGCAGGCTACCCTTGAGCGCCGACATATGAGCATCCACTGAATTCGCGGTCTCCAGAACCATGTCGGACAGCATGCCGCTGTTTGAGGCCAGCTGCGCGGCCTCGCGGATTTCCTTCGAGACACACAGAATGGCGTCCTGCATGCTCCTTGAGCTGGTGGAGACTTGATCGGCGAGGACCTCCTGGGCGCGGATTGCCTCGGCGATGGAATCATTTGAGGAATCGACACGTGCGATCGTGCCCGCCAAGAGCTTCAGAGATTCCGTGCTTTTCGTGACCATTCCATTCATTTCGCGGATCTTTTCACCGATGGTGTGCGTCGCGGAGGCGGTCTGGCTGGCGAGGTTGCGGACCTCTCCCGCCACCACCGCGAAACCCCTCCCCGCCTCCCCGGCTCGCGCCGTCTCGATCAGCGCGTTGATCGCCAGCATGCGGGTCTGACGGGCGATGTGGTCGATGAGTTCCAGGGCATTCGAGACCGCGTCCGAAAGGGTCTGCATCGCCTCGACATGGCGGCACGTGCCGCCCGCCTGGGTCGACGCGTCCTTAACCGTCGCAATCGAATCTCTGACCGCATTTCCGATTACGCGGATAGATGCGGCGAGATCACCGCTTACGCTGTTTAATTGGCTGATGCCCGCTTCGGCGTCGTCGGTGCGTGACATCGCCACCTTGAACTGTTGTTGCGCTTCCGACGCCCCCGTCGCCAAGTCCTCGGCGACACCGCGCATCTGCTGGTTTTCACTCAGTACTGTGCGCACCGAGGTTTCCACCTGGTCGAGAATTGCGGCGCCAAAGAGACCAAGCGCGGTTCGCATATCCTGCGCGGTGCCGGCTGACGGTGCCTCCAGAACGGCCGGTGGCGGTATGACAGAGGATTCCGGCGCGGGACTGGCAAGCAACGGCGGGGCTGGCTCCGGCGCCGATGGGAGAGCCGTTGCCGGCATGGGGTGGCGGCGAAACACCGCGCAGCAGGCAAGACCAACGACGCAGGCCCCGAGCCACCGCTCCGGCACCACGCCCGGCGCCATCAGACATATCAGCCCAAGCAGCAGCAGCGCGGCGTCACAGGCTTTCCACGTCATGCCAACTCCCGCGAGACGCAAAGCCAGCGCAGCCAGCATAAGGCTCAACTTTCATGACGTGACCGGCATGGTGTACCCCGGCAAGATTAGCAAAAGCTGAACGCAACAGAAGTTCGCACGGGCGCGAACGGCAACAATGAAGGTTAACGTCTCAGTAAGCGGTCAGGTCGATCGCGCTGGGCGCAAGCCGTGACGGACATTGCCGGCGATTGTCCTATCGTAACCTTTGAGTAATCAATGGGCGATATTGTGGCGTCGAAATCTATGACGGGGGAAACTCATGGCCTTGGCGAAGCGGTCTCAGGTTCAACAGCCGCGTCCCGAGGACGGGACCAATACGGCGAACGGCAACCGCGCATCCGCTCAGGCGGAAATCCAACGCAAACGGGCCCGCACTTTCGCACGGCAGCAGAAAATTGCCGAGCGCGTCTCAGCCGCCACGACGCAGATGGCCTCTGGCATCAGCCAGTCGGTCGCCGCAGCCGAGCAGCTGCGCAAGTCGATGGAGCAGATCGCAACCGGCGCCGAGGAAGCGGCCGGCGCCTCGCAGCAAGCATTGGGCGCGGTCACCAGCATCGCCTCCAGCATTCTGCAAGCCAAGGAGAAGGCTGAACAAGGTCGTCAGAAAACCAGCACGCTGCAAGGGCTGCTCGGTGAGCTGGTGGCGCAGGTGGCAAGCTCGGTCGCCAACATATCCACGAGCGCAGGGCGCCAGTTCGCCTCTGTGCAGATGGTCGTCGAGCTCGAGAAGCAGGCGGCCAGCATTGGCGAAATCGTCAAGGCAGTGGCCCGGATCGCGGATCAGACCAATCTGCTGGCGCTGAACGCGGCGATAGAGGCGGCGCGCGCCGGTCAGCACGGCAAGGGCTTTGCGGTCGTCGCCGATGAAGTGCGCACATTGGCCGAAACGTCGGAGAAGAGTGCTCGCGACATTCAGACCCTGGTGGGGCAGATTCAGAGCCATGTGACCACCATCGCCGATGGCATCAACACAGCGGCCGAAGCCGCCAGCGCCGAGGTCGAGAAGGGCAAGGAGGTCACGATACAGCTGCGGCGGGTTGGCGATGACATGAACCAGATCAGCCGCAGTAGCGAGGAAGTCGCGACGACGGCTGTGCAGGCGGACCGCGCCGCAAAGGAGGCGCAATCGGGGGCGGAGCAAATCGCGGCGGCCGCCACCGAGCAATCTGCCGCTTGCGAGGAGGCGCTGAAGACCGTCGGCCAGCAGACGACCGCGCTGGAGCAGAGCCAGACCGCTTCGGAAGAGCTCTCCACCCTCGCTGATGAGCTGAAGAACAGCACGGATATCTCCAAGAGCGCGGAGGAGGTGGCCTCTGCAGCGGAAGAGCTCTCTGCCGCCGTGCAGGAGATCAGCACAGCCTCGGCGCAGATCATGGTGGCGATCGATCAGATCAATCGCGGCTCCTCGCAGGCGGCCGCGGCGGCCGCGCAATCCAGCGCCGCCATCACGGAAATTCAGAAGGGCGCCACGCTTGCACAGAGGCGCGGCACCGAAGCGCTTGCCATTGGGAAGGCGATCAACGATCTGGTCGCCAGCAGCCGGACCTCGATCGAGGAGCTGGTCCAGGGTGTCGCGAAAGGCATGGACGAAAGCGTGAAGACCGGTCAGCTGATCGTCACGCTCGAACAGGTCAGCAGGCGGATCGACAAGATCGTCGACGCGATCGCCACGGTCTCCATCCAGACCAACATGCTGGCGGTCAATGGCTCCATCGAAGCCGCGCGGGCGGGCGAATTCGGCAAGGGTTTCATGGTGGTCTCCACCGACATCCGCAACCTGGCCCGCGAATCCGCTGAGAATGCGGAACAGATCAAGGATGTTGTGAAGGCGACACAAGACCAGATCGTGGCGGTGCGCCGCGACCTCGAGCAGATCGCGACCGCTGCCGGCATCGAGGTCAAGAAGAACCAGGAGATCAGCGCCAGACTGGCGCAGGTCGAGCAAGAGATGATGCTTGTGCAAGCCGGGAACGAGGAGATATTGAAGGGCGCAGACATCATCCTGGCCGCCGTCCAGGAGGCCCAGAAGGGCACGCAGCAGATCTCGATCGCCGCCGAACAATCCAATCGGGGGTCGACCGAAGCGGCCGGCGCGGCCCGCCAGCAATCGCGCGGTGCCGAGGAACTCGCGGCGGCGGTCGAGGAAGTCGCATCACTCGCCGACGAGCTCCAAAATTCGCGCGATTAACCTGCTGTCAAGGAGAGAGCGCGGATGAGTAGTTCAGTGCCGGAGGGCGCCCACAGCGGCTTGAGCGGGCAGTTCGTGACATTTCACATCGACGAGGGATTGTTCGCGGTGCCGCTGGCGGTCGTGCAGGAGATCATCCGTATGCCCGATATCGTGCAAGTTCCGCTCAGCCCGCCAAGCCTGGAAGGGCTCGCCAATCTTCGCGGGACGGTCATGGCCGTGACCAGCCTGCGGCGGATCTTCGCCTATCCCGACCAACCGCATGATGATGCAACGCGCGTGGTCGTGATCAACCAGGGGATCGCAGCCGGGCTGGTGGTGGACCGGATGGCGGCGGTGGTCACGGCGCAAGAGAGCGATATCGAGCCGGCCGATACGATCGAAGCGACGGTGCGCAGCGAGCTGCTGCGCGGCATCATCCGCCAGGGCGACGGGCGTGGCATGATCATGGTCCTCGACCCGCGCTTTCTGAGTGGCGGGGAAGCGGAACCCGCGACTCGGCTGGACCGCCACGATGACCCGCCGGCCGCCACGCCCGCCGTGGCCGGCCCCGAGCCGGCCGGGGATGAGTTGCAACTGGTCAGTTTCGACGTTGCGGGACAGGAATATGCGCTCGCGATCGAGCATGTCCAGGAGATCGTGCAATTGCCCGGCCGCATCGCGGCTGTGCCGCGCTCCGATGCCCATGTGCTGGGCGTCATGACGTTGCGCGAGAAACTTCTCCCGCTGGTCAGCCTGCGCGCGATGTTCGGCCTGCCCTTGGTGGAGGCCGATGAGCGTAACAAGATTGTCGTGGTTCCACTCCCCGGCGGCGGTTCGGTCGGGATCGTGATGGATATGGTGCGCGAGGTGCTGCGCGTCAGTCGCACCAGGCTCGACCCGATGCCGAGCCTGCTGGATGGCGGCAGCGGGCAGTTCACCGGCATCTGCCGGCTGGAGGACGGCAAGCGTCTGGTCTCGGTCCTCTCCGCCAGCGCGTTGTTCAGCACGCCCGCTATCGCACAAGCACTGGCCCAGGTGACGGCGCAGCCTCAGATACCAGGAGAGAGCGAGATGCAATCCACGCTGCCTCAGACGGACGGCGAGGCCGAGGAGCAGTTCGTCGTCTTCCGTCTGGCCAATGAGGAATATGGCGCGCCGATCGCCGCCGTTCAGGAGATCGTCCGGGTGCCGGAGGCGCTGACCCGCGTCCCGAAAGCGCCTTATTTCATCAAGGGTGTGGTCAATCTGCGCGGCGCGGTGCTGCCCGTTGTCGATCAAAGGAGTCGCTTTGCTTTGCCCGAGACCGAGCGGACCGATAGGCAGCGCATCATGGTCTTCACGATCGGTGGTGTGCGCACCGGCTTCATCATCGACTCCGTCTCCGAGGTGCTGAAAATCCCGCGCAACGCCATCGGCCCGGCGCCGGTGCTCTCCGCCGAACAGGCGCGGCTGATCTCGCGGGTCGCAAATCTGGAGGCGCAAAAGAGGATCATTCTGCTCATCGCGGTGGATCAATTGCTCGAAGGCGAGGAGTTTGGCGCCGTCTCGGAGGCGGCTGGGATCGTACGGCATTAGATGGGGAGGAACTCAGGACGTCTTTCCTTACACTGGAATAACCGGGTGCCCATCGCAGCATGATCAAGATTCTGATTGCCGACGATTCCGCGCTGATGCGCAAATACTTGGGTGATATCTTCCGGGACGAAGGCGACTTCGAACTTTGCATGGCCCGCAATGGTGCCGAGGCACTGGAGCTCGCATTGAGCTTCAAGCCGGATGTCATCACGCTCGACGTCAACATGCCGGAGATGGATGGAATCACCTGCCTGAGCCGTATCATGGTGGAATGCCCGAAGCCCGTGGTGATGGTGTCCTCGCTCACCAGCCAGGATGCCGAGGTCACCTTGCAGGCTTTGGGTCTTGGCGCGGTAGATTTCATTCCCAAGCCGGATGGGACGGTGTCGCTGCATATCGACAAAATCCGCGCAGCTTTGGTTGCCAAGGTTCGGGCCGCGGCGCGGGCCCGGCTGCGCACGAGCAAATTTCTGCTCGAACGGGTTCGCCGGTCCAGCAGCGGCACGGCTGCAGCGAAGACCCGCGGCGTTGACGAGGGGCCGGGCGCGCGCGCGGCCGGTGGTCCGGGCGATATCCGCGGCCTGGTTCTGATCGGCGTATCTACCGGCGGACCTGGCGCGATCGAGACCGTTCTGCCACGCCTGTCCAGGCATTTTCCATGGCCTGTGGTAATCGCCCAGCACATGCCGGAGAGTTTCACCGGCGTGTTCGCGCGCCGTATCGACGGGCTATGCAATCTGTCGGTGAGCGAAGTGACCAAGCCCACCCCACTCAGCGCGGGGAATGTCTATATCGCACGCGGTGATGCGGATTTGCTGGTCAGCCGGCGCGGCGGCACGCTTTCAGTCGTGCCGGCTCCCGCATCGGAGAACCATCACTGGCATCCCAGCGTCGAGCGCCTGGTGAGGACCGCCCTGGAACACATGCCAGCCGCTCATCTGCTGGGCGTGATGCTGACCGGCATGGGGGATGACGGCGCGGAAGCGATGGCGGCGCTACGGGCAGGCGGCGGACGCACCATCGCGGAAGCGGCCGAAACGGCAGTCGTCTGGGGCATGCCGGGCGAGCTCGTCAAGCGAGGCGGCGCGAGCATCGTGCTGCCGCTGCCCCGTATCGCAGACCAATTGACACGCTGGGCTCTCTGATCATGCCGCTCATCCGCCGCGCCCCCACGCCGCCACCGCCTGTCATCACGCTCGCGGCGGCGATCAGACTCCTGGACAGCGACAGCGCAGAGCTGCGCCGGCAGGCGGCCAGCCTGTTGGGCGAGACGCCCCCCGGCACGGAGCAAGCCCGGCAGGCCGCCGTCGCCTTGGCGGAGCGTCTGCGCGGCGAGACCGAGATCGAGGTGCGGGAGGCGGTCTTTCTCGCCTTCAGCCAGATCGGGGGCGCAGAGACCGCGGAATTGGTGGGGTCTTTTCTGCGCACCGAGGATGCCGCTTTGCGCAATGGCGCGCTGGAGACCCTGAAGCGCTTGGGCGATGCCGCGATCGGCGCGGTGGACCGGCTGTTGCGCGACCCCGACCCGGATGTGCGGCTGCTGACCGTTGAGGTGATGCGCAGCTGGCCCGCCTCCCTCGCTTGCCCTCGGCTGGAGGTTTTGCTCACCGAGGAGAAGCATATCAATGTCTGCGGCGTCTCCGTGGATATTGCCACGGCGGCCGGGGATGCCCGTCTCCTGCCCGCTTTGGACCTCTGCCGGAAGCGCTTTGCAGGACAAGCCTTCCTGGAGTTCTCCATTGACTGCGCAACAAAAGCGTTGACGCCTTGGTCGCCATCGCACGGCCCAGGGCTGGCAGCTTCCGTGGCGCCGCCTCTGGCCACCAACGTTCCCGCCAAGGCAGCCGCCAAACCAAAACCGGTCCGCCGACGCGGTGTCAAAGTCCCGGGAGCATGAATGAGATGGCTACAACGCCGGTCGCCCGCGAGCCGGCCATCCTTGAGTCGGACTATCAAGAATTCTGTGCTTATTTCTATAGCCGGACTGGTATCTCCTTCGGTGACAAGAAGCGCTACTACGTCGACAAACGCCTGATCGAACGCATACAGAAAACCGGCGCTGAAACCTTTGCACAGTATTTCATTAAGCTGACGCGCACGAACGCCGATGGAGAGATCGAGAAACTCACAAACCTGCTGACGGTAAACGAGACCTACTTCTACCGAGAATCCTACCAGTTCGCCTGCATGGTGGAGAGCATGCTCCCCGAGCTCACCGCCACGCGCCGGCGCGGCGGCACGATACGGATCTGGTCGATCCCTTGTTCCACCGGTGAGGAGCCCTACTCAATTGCGCTGTATCTTCTGGAGAACTGGCCCTCGGTTGATAATTACGACATAGAGATAATAGGTTCGGATATCGACACCCGGGCACTGCAAGCGGCGCAGACGGCGGTCTATGATACACGGGCTTTGCAAGAGCTTTCGCAGGCCGTCATCTCGCGCTACTTTACCACTTTGCCGGGCCAAAAGTTCCAGCTCTCGGACTCGATTCGCGATTCCGTCCGGTTCTCCCAGCTCAATGTCTCGGATGCCGCAGCCATGCGGAACTTTAAGCAGATCGACATCCTGTTCTGCCGCAACATGCTGATCTATTTTGATGACGCGTCACGTCTGGCCACGGTGCAGCGTTTTTACGACTGCATGACGCCGGGCGGCTTCATCTGCCTTGGCCACTCGGAATCGATGAGCCGGATCTCATCGATCTTTTCGCTGCGTCAATTTGCGCAGGCCATGGTCTACCAAAAACCTCTGGGTCAACGAAGATGAGCACGGCGGATACCCCCAAGATTCTGGTGGTGGATGACGCACCGGTCGTGCGTCTCTACCACCGCCAGATTCTGGAACAAGCGGGCTACGCGGTCGCGGAGGCCGAAAACGGCATGGTGGCGCTGGAGATGGCGACGCGGGAGACGTTCGATCTCTGCATCGTGGATGTGAACATGCCGGTGATGGACGGCTATGCCTTCCTGCACAGCCTTCGGGCCGCCGCGGGCATCAACGCGATCCCCGCATTGATGATCTCGACCGAGGCGGCGGCGCCGGACCGGACGCGTGCGATGGAGGCCGGCGCCAATGGCTACCTGGTGAAACCCGTGCCGCGTGAAAGCCTGTGCGGCTATGCCGCCGCGATGCTGGGCCGGACGCTCCCGTGAACGACGATCTGCTTGAACAATTCATCGCCGAGGCGCGGGACCTGTTGGTGGAGGCCGGCGAGGAGCTGCTGGCGCTTGAGCGCGCGCCGGCCGACAAGGCCCGCATCAACCGGCTGTTCCGCTCGGTGCATACGCTGAAAGGCTCGTCTTGCCTGTTCGACATGCCGGCACTGACGCAGGTGCTGCATGCCGGGGAGGATCTGTTCCAGGCGGTTCGCGAGCGCGGTCTGGCTCTGACGCCGGAGATGGTTGACGCCACCCTCTCCGCGCTGGACCAGACCGGCAAATGGATCGACGTGCTGGAGCATACGGAAGCTCTGCCCGCCGATGCCGGCCCGCGCGCCAGCGCCCTGGCGGAGGCTCTGCGGGCGCATTTTCAGCCGGCCGAAACGCCGGCCGCCAGCGCCCTGCCCGCTGCGGCCGTGGTGCCCGGTTCGCCGCCGCCGGGGCTCGCCGCATGGTTCCCGCCCGCGACCCTCGCTGCCTGCGCCGCGCTACCGGGGGATTTGCACCTGATCTCCTACGCGCCGGATGAGTCCTGCTTCTTCAAGGGCGAGGACCCGCTTTATCTCGCCTTGCACATCCCTGGGCTGGCCGCCTTGGCGCTGGAGGCCTCGGCCGCTTGGGAGGGGCTGAACCAGCTCGACCCCTATCAGTGCAATCTCCGTTTTCATGCCATCTCGACCGCCGGCGCCGCCGAACTCGGGCCCACGTTCCGCTATGTGACGGCGAATGTCAGCCTGACGCGCTTCGCCGCCGTGGCCCTGCGGGGCGGCGGTCAGCCCGGACTGCCGGCGATCGTCCGGGACTTGCTGCATACGCAGGCAGAGATGCTCCGGCAGGAAGGGCCGGCGCCGGAAATGGCCGGGCGGCTGGCCGCCGCCGCGGCCGTGGCGCGGCACGCGCTCATCGCCTGCGGAGAGGACCCGCACATCGACGCGGCCACGCCGGGCGCCCTGCGCGATGCCCTGGCGGCACGGCTGGCGGCGCCGGAGCCTTCCGCCAGTGCCGCCACCCACGAGACGGAGACTCCGGCCGTCGTGGAAAAGGACCCCGGCGAAAAAAGTTTGGGCGAAAAAAGTTTGGGCGAAAAAGGCGTGACCGACCAAAGC
>Ga0116226_10003198_pt1 | contig 14435 bp, 9 predicted proteins | sample S1TSphfallax_FD_89692 | JGI IMG/M metagenome (GOLD analysis project Ga0116226, IMG submission 89692) | Host-associated microbial communities from peat moss isolated from Minnesota, USA - S1T2_Fa - Sphagnum fallax MG | ecosystem: Host-associated > Plants > Peat moss > Unclassified | place: USA...
GAGGTATTAAACGCGTCATTGAACATCGATGAGGTGTGGGTGTAGTCGAGCCCGAACCGCAGCCTGGCGTCGTTTGGCAGATTATAGTCGTAGACCGGGCTGATGCTGGTCTTCCACTTCGGAGTCTTGGGCAGCTTGCTGCCCAGCGTGATACAAGGCGAGTCCGGCTGGGCGCAGGTGTTCGTGCCGTTCAGGCCGGCTTCCAGATGTGTGTATTCCGCGTCGATATAGCCGACAGTCGAAGCGATCGAGAAGCCATGGCCAAGGATCCAGCGACCCTCCGCTTCGGCCCCCTCAATCCGGGCGTTTCCGGCGTTCTGGATCGTCGGCGACAGGCCTTCCTGGAAGTCCAACTGGATGCCGTCATAGTTGGTGTAGAAGCCGGTCAGGTTGGCCTGAAGCGTATGGTGCAGCCATTCCGACTTGAGCCCCGCCTCGTAGGTTTGGGACTTTTCTGGGCCGAACGAGGGAAGCACCTGCTCGTAATTGGTTAGGCGTGTCGTCCAGCCGCCATCCTTGTAGCCCTTAGAATAGGTAGCGTAGCCCATGATCGAGGGCGTGAACTGATACTGGAGGCCCAGCGTGGGCGTAAAGACGTAGAAGTCGCGAGAGTTCTTGACGTCCGGTGTAAACAGCGCCGGATTGCTCGGAACCGGGAAGCCGCCGCCCGGTAGCCCCGTGGGCGCAGCCGTGCAGCCAGCCGACGCCTCGTTGGCGGCGGTCAGCGGGTAGCAGCCGTACAGCTTGGGGAAGAAGGCGTTGCCGTCGAACTGGTCTTCCTGCAACGTCTTGTGGTCGATGGAATAGCGTGCGCCGGCGATGATCTTCAGCTTGCTGGTAATTTCATAGTCGGTGTGCACGTAGGCGGCATAGGACGACGTATCGATCGTGTCGACGCCATTGACTTGAAGAATGCCGCCCGACAGCGTCACAAAGTCATGCTCGTCGCCGCCCTCATTAAAGTAATAGAGGCCGCTTGTGTAGTTCAGGCGACCCTCAAATAAAGAGCCGTTTAACTGAAGCTCCTCAGAGAACTGATGCTGAGCCTGCTTCTGCGCATCCTGGTTGATATCGATGGGAGATCCATCGGTATCGAGCGCGACATCCCAGTTCAGACGGCGATAGCCGGTGATCGACTTGACTTCCATCGTCGACGATACCGTCCAGTCGGCTGTCAACGAGAGGCCATAGTTGTCCATATGGTCGAAATCAGGACCGGTCGCATAGCTCGTGTCGATATTCTTGGTAATGTACTGCGGTCCCCAGAAGGGCCGGTTCGATCCCTCTAGGGCCGGATTAGTGGCCGTCGTGCCCGCTGCAGTCAGACCTGGCCCGCGCGGGCCGCATACCGCCGTGGTGCCTGGCCCCAGAAACCCTGGCGCGCCGGCCACGCATCCATTGTAGATGCCCGAGAGCGCGCCTTCGCCCGTATAGGCCTGCAACAGGCTTTCCGCCGTAGAAGACTCGTCCACATGGGTCCAGTCGGCCGTCGTGGTGATCTTCAGATTGGGCGCGGCCTTCCACAGCACCTTGGCCCGCAGCGTATCCTGCCCCTGACCACCTTGCGTGCCGTAGGTGTCGTTGCCCGCGCCGCCGAAGCTGCCGGGGGCGTCGGTGACATAGCCGCTCGCCGGATAGGGGATGCGCTTCTGATAGCCGTCGCGGTTCAGAGAGGAGAAGGTGAGCGTGCTGAGAAGGGTGTCGGCGATAAGCGGGATATCCGCCGTCGCCTGGAAGTCACGACGGTTGAAACTGCCGGCTGTCACCTCGGCATTCGCCATATAGTCGTCGCCTGGCGTGCGCGTGACCACGCTGATCGCGCCGCCGATGGTGTTGCGTCCAAACAGGGTGCCTTGCGGCCCATTCAGGATTTCCAGCCGGTCCACGTCGAGCATGTTGACGTTCGCGCCAGTGGTGCGGGCGTAGTAGATGCCATCGACATAGACGCCCACGCCGGGATCGAGGTTGATGGCGAAGTCATCCTGGCCAATGCCGCGGATGGACGCCGACAGCACCTCATTGGAGCCCCCAAAGGCCGAGGATGTATCCAGGTTGACGTTGGGTGTCAGCCGCGTAAGGCCGCTCACGTCGGTGATCTGCTTGTCCTTCAGCGTCGACGCCGTGAAGGCCGTGATGGCGATCGGCACCTTCTGAATGTTTTCGGAACGCTTCTGAGCTGTGACGACCACCTCGGTGATCACATTTGGCTCTGCATTGGCCTTGGGCGCCGCCGGCGCCTGGGCCGCGGCGGGCGAGGCCAGCAACCACGCCGCCATGGCCGAGGTCGCTGCGCTCACCATGAGACAGGACATAGCTCTGCTATGAGTAGACGCCATCGTTTCCAAACCCCTATGCGCACTGGAAGTGCATTGACACGTGCCTCGTAGGACACTTGCGGCCACGTTACATTTTTCGCTACAGCGTCGCAATCCCCGCCAAGGCGAAAATAAGGCCCGTTCGAGCCGATTTGCGAGGGTGCAGTATTTAAGACACTTTCCCGCATTTTAGGCCTTGGCTAAAGTAAGGGCTTCACGCGTAACTTTGAGTTTTGGCCGCCGTATTCAGCCGTCGTCTGTAACGCAGTAAAGCTCGCTTTAACCCGATCCCATCTGTTTGCCGACCGCGCCGAACCCCCCTATGTTTGTGAAAAACCACAAGGTATACGATGTCGAAGATCGTCGGGCGCACACTTGATTTCCTGGAGGTGTTCGCAGAACAGAAGCGACCTTTGTCTCTGTCTGAAATCGCCAGGCTGTTAGAAATTCCAGCATCGAGTTGCCACGACGTCATCCAGGCGCTTCAGGAACGCGGTTATGTCTATGAGATCGCGCCGCGGGGCGGCTATTATCCAACCCGCCGTCTGTTCGACATCGCCCAGGTTATTTCCGACCACGATCCGGTCGTGTTGCGGGCGGATGGTCTGCTTCGGAAATTGCGTGACGAGTTGGATGAGTCTGTGCTTCTGGCCAAGGTCAATGGTCTGCAAGCCACTTATTTACTAACCTTTGAACCGTCCCACCCCTTACGGTTTCAGGCGCGGGTCGGCGAACAGATCCGCAGTCTGTACGCCACCTCCGCCGGCCGCGCTCTGCTTGGGTCTCTTGACGAAAACAATCTTGGGGCGGCTCTGAAAACCCTTACGCTTAGACCCATCACGACCCATACCGTCACCTCAAAAACTGAGCTCCGAAGGCTCCTAGCGGAAGGCGTCGCTCAGGGGTGGTTCCTGAATCGAGACGAAAGCCAAGAGGGCGTCACCACCCTATCCGCGCGCTTCAACTGGATGAGCGCGGTCTATATCGTCACGATAGCTGGACCCACATCGCGCATGGACCGTAAGCTGAAGTTGGCGTCCGACAATTTGCTGGAGACCTGCAAGCGGTTGCAGATGTAAATCAACGACTTCCGGGTTGGCGCCCACGCTTGGGCGCGGAGCGACGCTAAAGACGTGGCCTAGCTGTCACCGCGGCTGGCCAGGAGTTCGGCTGGAACGGGGATCATCATCTCCAGCGCCATCTGGCCATAGGCCTTGCCCTGAGGGTCGATGCGCAGGGACGCCATGCCGCCGCCGCCGAGCGCGCCTTGAAGCAGAAAGTTAAAGGCGTTCAGGCCCGGCGCCTCAAAGCGTTGCGCTTTGCCCGAGACCAGGTGGCGGAAATGCTCTGCCATGCGGGCGGGCGTCACCTCGCGACGGATCACTGGCAGATAGGCGGGGTCACGGGCGATGATGGCGATATTGGCCGAGTCACCCTTGTCGCCAGACCGCGCCAGCGCCAGTCGTATGAGCGGGACCTCGACGATCTCCCCCTTCGCGACCGCTGGCTCGGCGACCTGGATCGGCGTAGAGGCGGGCGCCGATGCGGCCACCCCGGTCGGGATGGCGACTTCAAACTGTGCGTCTCCCATTGAGACGGTGGGCGGCGCCAGAAGCGTCTTGTCGATGAACAGGGTGAAGAGCCTGATCTGGGGTGTCGGTTTGGGGCGGCCGTTATAGATGCCGGTAATGCCGGGCGCGAAACCTATACCGATTGAGCCCAGTTCGCGGCCGAACAGCTCCAGGCATTTGACATCCTTGTGCACCACGACCAGGCGTAGCAGCACTTCCCGGGCGTTTTTGGCGCGCGATCCATCGCCATAGGAGGCTTCTGCGCCTAGGCACTCAATGTGGGTGGCGGCGAAGTCCGGCAGGCCGCGAGCGGCGAACTCCAACTGGGCGCGTGCGATCAGCTCCTCTGCGGTGCGACGGGCCTTGGCGGCGGCGTTCGGCCCAACGATGGAGACGGTGGCGACAGCCTTATAGCCGTCTTGGTAGGTGGCCGAGACCTTATACTGCGTCGTGGGCGGGCGGCCTCTGGCCCCGCTGACCCGCACCCGGTGCGGTCCCGCCTGTTCCAGATGCACGTGGGAGAAGTCGGCGATCAGGTCCGGCAGGATATAGGCAGCGGGGTCGCCGATCTCGTACAACGTCTGCTCAGCCACCGCGCCGGGGATGACGAGGCCGCCGGTGTTGTCAGGCTTGGTCAAAACGAAGCCGCCATCGGCTTCGCACTCCGCAATCGGATAGCCGATGTTGGCCCAGTCCGGCACCTTCTCCCAATCCGTATGCAGGCCGCCGACCCCTTGGGCGCCGCATTCCAACAGGTGTCCGACGAGGCTGCCGGCGGCTAAGCGATCATAATCATCCGCAGCCCAGCCGAATTCGTGCATCAAGATGCCGAGCGCGAGCGCGCTGTCAGCGCAGCGGCCCGTGATGACAATGTCGGCGCCATGGTCCAGCGCCGCCCTAATCGGCAAAGCCCCTAGATAGGCGTTGGCGGTCAAGAGCCGCGGCGGTAGCGTCGCGGCTGAAACGACCTCCCGCACCCCCTGTTCGCGCAACGCATCAATATGGGGCAGCACGTCGTCGCCCTCGACTGCGGCGATCTTTAAGCTGACGCCGGCTTCGTCGCAGGCCGCCTGCATCGCCGCCTGGCAGGCCTTGGGGTTCACGCCGCCGGCGTTGGACACGACCTTAATGCCCCTTCTGGCAATCTCGGCGAGGTGAGGCTTCAGATAGCCGATGAAGTCGGGGGGAAAGCCGCCGGCGGGGTCCTTCATCTTGGCGCGCGCCAAGAGCGACATGCTGACCTCGGCCAGATAGTCCATCATCAGGTAATCGACCGGCGCGGTCAGGAGCTGGGGAACGGCGCGCGGGCTGTCGCCCCAGGCGCCGGACGCGCCGCCGATACGTAAGGTGCGGTCGGCCATGCTTATTCTCCCTCGACCTCTGGTCGCGCCCAGCTTGGCTTGCGCTTTTCGTTGAAGGCGGCCAGGCCCTCGGCGGCGTCGGTGCTGCGAGAGGCCAGCGCGATCTGGGCTTCGGCGAAGCTCAGCGCCTCCTCGAACGCCATCACCTCCATCGCGGCCACAGCCGCCTTGCCGCGTTTGAGCGCCATCGGCGACGCCGCAGCGATTTTGGCGACCAGGGCGTCTATGCGCGCGTCCAACTCGCTAGCCGGCGCCACCTCGTTGATCAGCCCGATCTCGGCGGCGCGGGCGGCGCCGATTAGCTCTCCGGTCAGGCACAGCTCGTTGATGTGGCGTGCGCTGAGGACCCCGCGCAGATAGACCAGTACCTGCATCGGGAAGACCCCGACCTTCACCTCAGGCAGGCCGAACCGGGCATGGTCGGCGGCGATGGCGAGATCGCACAGGCCCATCAGTCCCATGCCGCCTGCGACGCAGGCCCCGTTCACCCGCGCGATCAGCGGCACGCCGCAGTAACGCACCTTGCGCGCCAGCCGGCCAAAGTCCGTGGTGGGCTCGTCCGGCGCGGCCTGGAAAGTTCCGGTTCCCTTGCTGAGGTCGGCGCCGGCGCAAAATGCCTTGTCGCCCACGCCGGTCAGAACAATCGCGCGGATCGTGGCGTCCGCCGCGGCTTCAGCAACTGCGGCTTCGATCCCAGCCAGGACCTCAGGATTGATAGCGTTGCGCCGCGCCTCCCGATCGATCCAGACCCATAGGGCCTGGCCCTTCCGCTCCAAGCGAGTGGCGGGACGGTGGGCGTCGCTAGACGTATCCGACATGGTTTTGTTGGTCCTCAAATTGTGGCGACGTCATACCTGCCGCGTTGTTTTTTTCCGCCCGAGGAAGGCGAAAATAGAAAGCAAAATGACAAGGCCTTAGTCGGAGCTCGCTTGGGCGCTTGTCGGAAACACCTCCTCATTATGCTCCCCGAGGTTGGGGGCGAGGCGGCGAATATCTGCGGGCGTTTGGCTAAAGCGGACTGGAAACCGGGCGACCTTGAGCGTGCCTTCGGTGGGGTGTTCGCGGTCCTCGAAGAAATCGACAGCGGTCAGGTGTGGGTCGTCGAACAGGTCTTCAATCGCGTTCACCGGACAGGCCGGGATGTCCAACCCATGCAGGATCTCCAGCCACTCTCGATTGGTGTGGGCTGACAAGCTGTCGGCCAGGAACCGCCCTACGTCCTCGGCGTGTTGGGTCCGGCTTTGCTGGCTTGCGAAACGAGGATCGGTGTCGATGAGGTCTGGGCAGCCCAGAAAGCCCGTGAAGGCGCGCCAGTGCTTGTCTGTATAGACGACCAGGGCCAGATCGCCGTCCTTGGTTGGATAGGGTCCGCGCGTGCGCGACATCAGTCTCAGATATTTCATGTCGCCGGCCGGCGGGACAAAGGCGCCGCCGCCCATGTGATCGGCCAGTACGAACTGGGCCATGGTCTCGAACATCGGGACCTCGATCAGCTGGCCCTCGTTGGTCCTTGCGCGATGATAAAGCGCGGCCGTCACGGCGTTGGCGACATACAGACCCACCGTACGGTCGCAGATATTGATCGGCGCATAGCGCGGCGCCCCGTCAATCGCCCGGAACAGGCCGGCCACGCCCGAGGCTGCCTGCATCAGGTCGTCATAGACCGCCTTTCCGGAGTCGGGGCCGCCCGACCCATAGCCCACTGCCGAACAGTAGATGAGCGCTGGATTGACTGCGGCCAGGGCCTGATAATCCAGTCCCAGCCGTGCGAGGCCCTGGGGGCGCACATTGGAGACCAGCACATCTGCCTCGCGCGCCAGAGCCACAGCCCGGGATTTGCCGATGTCGGACTTCAGATCGAGCACAACGCTGCGCTTATTGCGATTGGCCTGGAGGAAAAGCGGCCCCATGCCCTTGTGACGCCAAGGGCCGATCCAGCGCATGCTGTCGCCGGCCTCCGCCTCTACCTTGATCACGTCGGCGCCGAGGTCAGCCAGCATTTGGGTCGCTGACGGCCCCATGACCACGGTTGTCAGGTCGAGTACCTTGACGTCGCGGAGCGGTCCCGTCGAGGGGGGCGCCGAGGGCCATGCGAGAGAGGCCGAGGCGGCTGTATCTTGAGCGGCGTCCATCGTATCCTCGACTTGCGCTTCAGCTTAACGCGATAGGTTAAGTTTTGACGCAAAAGCTTTTTTTCGGCACGGCGAAGTTTTTTTCGCCATTTCGACGGTGTTGCATTAGGCGGGGGCGCCTTGTCAAGGCGGTCGGCACGACCTCTCGAACGACATTCGACGCGATGATCAAAGGCCGACACAGGATTTTGCCTTGACGTAAAAAAAGGATCGTGTCTGTTCGCGGTAGTGAAATTAGTTTCGCGAGGGCGGCGTCGAAACGTCCCGCGCGATCAAGAGCGCCTCTAGGCGTCGGTGAGGAGGAAATATGACCACGCACCTTATGGAGACGCCTGTAAAGGGTTCGAAGCGCACAGGGGCCTCGGCCGCGACTATGGCGCCCTCGGACCTTGAGCGCGTCACCTTGCGCAAGGCCTTTTTCCGGCTGATCCCGTTTTTGATGGTTTGTTATGTGATCGCCTCGTTAAACCGCGTGAACCTGAGCTTCGCGGCCTTGCAGATGAACAAGGACCTTGGTCTCACGGCGGCGGCTTACGGCTTTGGGGCCGGCATCTTCTTTATTACCTATAGTCTCTGCGAAATTCCCTCCAACCTGCTGTTGCATCGGTTCGGCGCCAGCAAATGGATCGCACGCATCATGTTGACCTGGGGCGTCTGCGCCGTGGCCATGGCGTTCGTCCGCGGCAGCTTGAGCCTCTATGTGGTGCGGCTCCTGCTCGGCGCAGCCGAGGCGGGCTTCTATCCGGGCGTGCTTTATTTCATTACGCTTTGGTTTCCCAAGGCGCACCGAGGCCGGATCAATGGCCTGTTTCTGGCCTCTATCCCGATCAGCGGCATTATCGGCAACCCGGTGTCGGGCTGGCTTTTGACGCTGAACGGGCTGCTTGGCCTTCGCGGTTGGCAGTGGCTGTTCATTGTTGAAGGCGCGCCCGCGATCCTTTTGGCGCCCGCGGTGCTTTGGCTGATCCATAACGGCCCGGCGGCGGCGCCTTGGCTCAAGCCGGCGGAGCGGGATTGGCTGGTCGATACGCTGGCTGTGGAGCAGCGCCAGATCGAACCGCGAGGGGTGCGCGGGACGCTGGCGGCGCTTGGTAATCCCTTGGTGCTGCTGCTGGGCGCGACCTTCTTCACCAACGTCTGCCTATTGAACGGCATCACCTTCTTCCTGCCTCAGATCGTCAAAGGCTTTGGTCTTGGGTCTATTCAGACTGGGCTGGTGGTGGCGATACCGAGCGTCCTCGCCCTGGTGGCCTTGATCTGGTGGGGACGCCGGTCGGACGCGAAAAACGAGCGGACCGGCCATGCAGCGCTCGCCAACCTTTTGGGCGGCGCGGCGCTACTGCTGGCCATGGTTCTGCATGACCCTGCGCTTCGCATCGCCGCGATCGCCGTTGCGTTCGCCTGCACCCTGGCCTTCTCCGCCCCGTTCTGGGCCATCCCAGGCGGCTTCCTGACCGGCGGCGCGGCGGCGGGCGGCATTGCAGCGATCAGCGCCATCGGCGTCACCGGCGGTCTTGTCGCGCCCTGGGTTATTGGCCTGCTCAAGGAAGCGACCCATGATTTCCGCGTGGGCCTGGGCGCCTTCGCCTGTCTGGCGATGGTGACGTCCGTCGTCTTCTATCTAGTGGCGCGTGAGCTGGATCGAGGGGCTGCCGCGCCTTCGGTCGCGCGCTAGGCGAAAAGGCCGATGTTCGTCACTCGTCAGCAAAACAGCGCCAAACTGCCGGTACTGCTGCTCACTGGTTTCTTAGGCAGCGGCAAGACCACCCTGGTCAATGCGCTTCTTAAAGACCCGCGGCTGGCCGATACCGCTGTGGCGATCAATGAGTTCGGGGCTGTGCCGCTGGATCAACACCTAATCGACGAGGGGCAGGACCGTACTGTCGTGCTGGCTAACGGCTGCCTCTGCTGCAATGTCGCGGGCGACATGGAAGAGGCTGTGATGCGGATATTCACTCGCCGCCAAGCCGGCGATCTGCCGCGCTTTCGCCGCCTGATCGTGGAGCCCTCTGGCCTTGCCGACCCCGCGCCCATCGCCCAGGCGATCCTGCGTAATCCGCTGATGTCGCGATACTTGAGGCTGGAGGGGATCGCGACCACGGTCGACGCCCTGTTCGGTCTGTCTCAGCTTGGGCATCACGAGGAAAACCGCAAACAGGTCAGCCTCGCCGACACCTTGGTGCTGACCAAGACCGATCTGGCGGAGACGGACGCCGTGGCGGCGCTCAGGGCTAAGCTGCGCGCCTTGAACCCGACCGCGACCCTGATCGAGGCGCACCACGGCGAGGTCGATGCGGCCGCGCTCGCCCCTAAAGGCTTTCTCGACCCCGAGGCGCCGTCCGCACCGCGCGGGCTTGGCTGGACGGCGGAGGCGGTCGACGCCGACCCCACCCACACTCGATCAGTGACGGCCCTGACCCTGATCGCCGACCAGCCGTTGGCTTGGCGTGCGGTAGAGGCGTGGCTTCGTGACATCCGGATCGAGCTCTCGGATCGACTTTTGCGGCTGAAGGGTCTGATCGCTGTTGCGGAGACAGACTGCCCCTTAGTCGTCCATGGCGTGCATCACGTTATGCACCCGCCCACCCTACTGGATCGCTGGCCCGACTCCGACCACCGAACGCGGATCGTTCTGATCGTGCAGGGTTCGACGGGGTGTGAGCTGGAGGCGCGCTGGGCCGCCGCCCTGCCGCGCCTCTATGTCAACGCCCCTGCGACCGCCGCGGCTTGAGATCGGAGCCCTAACCTTGCGCGCCATCGACGTTCACGTCCACCCGATGAACCCGGCCTATGTCGAGGCCAGCTTGCCGTTTATGCCGGCGGCCCAGCGCATGTTCGCTGGCAAGTTCGACGCGCGCCCCGACAGTCAGATCGCCGAGGACTATCGCCGCGACGACACCTTGGCGTTGGCCATCGCCTGGGACGCCGAACACGGTGCAGCCGGCGGCGTCTACGCTAACGATACCCTGGCCCAACTCACGAAAGACTATCCTGACGTCTTCCTGCCGGGCTGGGCGATGGTGGATCCCTGGCGCGGCCGCAAGGGGCTGGAGGAGATCGAGCACGCCATCAAGAACTTGGGCCTGTTGGGGGTGAAGTACCAGCCGCCGGTTCAGGGCTTCTCGCCGGCCGATACTCAGTTCTATCCGATTTGGGACCTGTTGCAGTCGCTGGGCGCGCCCGTCCTGATCCATTGCGGCACCACGGCGATCGGGGCTGGCGAGCCTGGCGGCCTTGGCTTCAAGCTCAGTCACGGGCGGCCGATTCCCAATATCGACAATATCGCCGCGGACTTCCCCCGCCTGAACATCGTCGCCGCCCATCCGGGCTGGCCCTGGACCGACGAGCTGATCGCGGTCGCCCTGCACAAGAAGAATGTCTCTATCGACATCTCCGGCTGGGGTCCCAAATATGTGCCCGCGGCGTTGAAGTACGATATGCAGCGTCGTCTTCAGGACAAGGTTCTGTTCGGCTCTGACTATCCGGGTTGGAGCCCTGGCCAGTGCTGCGATGAGTGGCAGATGGAGGGCTTTAAGCCCGGCGTCATCGACAAGCTGTTCTATCAGAACGCCATCCGCATTCTAAACCTACAGGGCGCTGTGGACGCCGCCGTTAAGGCCGGCGAGGTCCGCCAAGCCCAGTCAACGCCCGTGTCAGTCGCTTAGATTTCAAGAAAGGCCCCACCCATGACCACGAAGTCCCCCTACATCATCCGTCCCGAAGAGGCGGAGTGCTACAGCCCCGCCAACCACACCGGCACGAAGAACTATCGCCTGGTCGGGCCCAAGGTGAACGGCGCCAAATATATGGAAATCGCGCTGGGCGACATCGAACGCCACGAAGGCTCGCCCGCCCACGCTCACCCCGATATGGAGCAGGCCGTCTATATCCTCGAAGGTGAGGCGCATGTGGCGATCAATGGCGAGCCCCACATCGTGAAGACGGGCGACATGATGTTCTTCCCCGCCAATGTCTTCCACGACATCAAGGTCATTACGCCCCGTATCAAGATGCTTGTCATCTACTCCCCGCCCTATGGCGAGGACCCCGCGAAGGTGATCCACATGGAAAAGCAGGTTGAGTCGGCGGAGTAGGGGGCTAAACGTAGCTGATGTGTTTCCGCGCGGCTCTTGCTGTGCGGAAAGCCTCCGCCGGTCCTACCGAGCCCTTGACCCGCGTTAGCTAGGACCTGCAAGCCATGTTTTTGGACGACTGAGAGCAGCTTTCGCAATGGGGGGCTCGGCCGCTTGGCGCCTGTCTCCCACTTTTCAACCGTGCTTTCGCTTGTATTGAGGTAACGGGCGAACACGCGCTGACTGACATTGTTGGCTTCGCGCAGCTGATTGGGTTCAAACCCTAAAACTGCAGCTCCGGATGCGCAGCGCCAGCATAGGCGGCTTCGGGGAGGTGGAGCATGAAGGCTGCGCCGGCGCCGGGCTCGCTTTCTAAGGCGACCCAACCCCCGTGCAGCTCCACCAAGGCCTTGACCAGCGCTAGACCCAGGCCTGGGCCGCCTCGGTCGCGGCCTAGGAACCGGTCGAAGATATGGGCCTGGACGTGGAAGGGAATGCCGCGCCCGGTGTCTGTCACCCGAATCTTGACCTCGCCGAGCGCCCGCTGGGCGTCCAGCGTCACTTCGCCCCCGGACGGCGTGGAGCGGATGGCGTTTGCGACGAGGTGGTCCAGCACCTGGGCGAGGCGTCGCTCGTCCGCCCGGATCACGCCGGCGTCTTCGCTGGCCTTGACCTGGAGGATCACGCCTGCGTCTTCGGCCGCCCGGGCATGGCGCGCCGCCGCCTTGGTCAAGAGCTCCAAGACATCGACGTCGCCCAGGCTCAAGGCCATTTCGCCGGCGTCGATCTGGGCCATGTCGAGCACGTCGTCGATGGAGCTGGCGAGCTGAGCGGCCGCCATCCGAACCGCGATCACGTGGCCGCGGGAGCGCTCAGGCAAGGCCTCGCCCTGGCGGTCCAAAAGCTCAGAATAGCCGATGATGGTGGTGAGCGGCGTGCGCAGCTCATAGGACACGTTGCCGACGAAGTCGCGCTTCAACCGCTCCGCTTCAGATAGGGCCTGGGAGCGATCCACCAGGGCCTGCTCCAGCTTGCGGGTCGCGGTGACATCGTCAAAGGCGATCAAGGTCGCGCCGTCGGGCAGGGGTTTAGTCTGATAGGAGATGACGCGCTGATCGGAGCCGCGGATTTCGCCCGCGATGGGCGCACGCGCCTGGGGGTCTGGATCGGCGGTGCGGGCCTTCAGCTCCCGCCAGAAGTTACGGTCATGGACCAGCGGCGTGCAGAGCTGCACCACACCATCGAAATCGCCAGCGTCGGTCAGCGCCTGGGGCGTGATGTTCCAGAACCGCTCAAACGCTTCGTTATGCAGCCGCAGCCGCCCGTCCGAGCCGAACACGGCCACCGCGTCGTTCAGCTTATCCAGCGTCGCCTGCTGTACCTGGACTAGGGCATTGTACTGAGCGCGAAGCTTAAGCTCGCCGGTGATGTCGGAGAAGACCAGTAAGAGGCCGCCGTGAGGGTCAGGCTGGCGGACGACCCGAAGCGTACGGCCATCGGGCAGGCTCCAAAGTTCGTCGGGCGTACCGCCGAGTTCTTCGTAGAAGCCGAGTTCGCGCGCCCGCCATGCGCCGTAATCGATGGTCTCCGGCAAGCGTCGGCGTTGCCGAAGGCGGTCGAGCAACTCCGCATGGGTCGGCTTGTCCGCGAGCCAAGCTGGCTCCAGCTGCCACAGATCCGCAAACGCGGTGTTGTGGAAGGCTAGGCGGCGACTGTGGGAAAAGATCGCCACGGCGTCGGCCAGTCGGTTAAGCGTTTCGGCCTGAGCGGAGACGTTTCGGCGAAGCGCCTCGCGCGCTTCTTCGGCTTCGGTCGCGTCGGCGGCCACCGCCCCAGCACCCCCGCCTTCCAGCGGCTGGGCGAAGACGTGGAACGCGCGGCGCACGCCGTTAACGGGCGCCCAGCGCACTGCTTCCCGACGTTCGCCGCTCTCGACGGCCTCCGTCGCTATGCTCTCAATGCTGCGATCAAACACGAGTCCCCGGGCGATAGCGTCCTCAACGCTCTCGGCCTCGGCGGCGGCCAGCCAGGCGCGGTTGGCCCAAGCCAGGCGGCCCGATGGGCCGGTGATCCAGGCGGGATCAGTCTGGCAGTCCAGGAAGGCGGCGAAGCGAGCGGCCGACGGCAGGCCCTCGGCGGCGACGGCGGAGAGGCCGAGCCAGGCGAAGGCGCCGGCTGTGCGACCCTGAACGACCACCGCGCCCTGAGAGGCGCCCTGGCCACGGGCCTCGAAATCGCAGGGCTCGCCTCTGTCGGCTAAGGCCTTCAGGCGGCGTGCGTGCTCCGGGTGGGTGCGGATCAGGGCCTCGATCACCTGGGCGGCGTCAGCGTCGGCCCGCAAGCCCAAGGCGATGGCGCAGGAGGACAGACTGTCACGTCCCGACGCCAGGCGTGCGCCATCAGAATCGATCACCACCACGGCCCGATCAAAGGCCTCGGCCGAGGCGTGGGCGGCTTCGGCCCGCCGCTCAAAGGCTGATAGGGCTTCGGTTAGTTCAAGGATACGCGCACGGGCGCGACGCTGCTGAGCCAGCGCCCAAAGGGTGGCCGCAAGCGCCAAGCTGACAGCGCCGCCAGCGGCGGCGAATGCGGCGTCCCAGGCGGGCATGCAATCTCGCGCTCAAAGCGTTTAGAATCGATAGCTTAACCGGTATGGTAAATGAATGCGCGTCGATTGTAACGGCAGCAAGCGGATTGCAATGGCGGTAAACGGCCCCTTAAGGGTTCACCGACACATTGCGACCGACCCCTAGGGTCGCGTTGCGTGGGCCATGACTTCCTCCCTCATTCTCCATCACTTTCCGCTCGACCCCTTCTCCCGCCAGGCGCGCCTGGCGCTGGGTGAGAAGAAGCTCGCCTATCAGGACGTGATCGAGCGCTATTGGGAGCGGCCCGAAACCCTGGCCGCCCTAAACCCGTCTGGCCGGCCGCCGGTGCTGGTGGATGGCGAGGGCACCAATCGGATCGTGGCCTGCGAAAGCTA
>Ga0116226_10003199_pt1 | contig 14435 bp, 9 predicted proteins | sample S1TSphfallax_FD_89692 | JGI IMG/M metagenome (GOLD analysis project Ga0116226, IMG submission 89692) | Host-associated microbial communities from peat moss isolated from Minnesota, USA - S1T2_Fa - Sphagnum fallax MG | ecosystem: Host-associated > Plants > Peat moss > Unclassified | place: USA...
ACTCTCGCGGAAACTCGTGTTTCGATAAGTTCGCGGTATAAAGCCGCATATTGCTTGGCCGGCCGCTTCCAGGAGTTATCGGCCGCCATTGCGTTTGCCTGCATCCGCCGCCAGATCGCGGGCTGCCCCCATAACGCGCCGGCCCGCCGCAGAGCGGCCCGCAGCCCGCCTTCGGGAAATTGAATGCCGTTCGCGGCACCCGCCGCAATCGCGGCTTCATTCGCGTCAATCACCGTATCGGCCAGCCCGCCCACGCGGGAGACGACCGGCACCGCGCCATAGCGCAGCGCGCATAGCTGCGTCAGCCCGCAAGGCTCAAACCGTGATGGCACGAGCAGCGCGTCAATCCCCGCCTGCATCTGGTGCGCCAGCGCCTCATCATAGCCCCGCACAAAGCCAACGCGCCCGGGATTCGCCGCCGCCGCCGCCGCAAACCCATCTTCCAGCCCACGCTCACCGGTGCCGAGCACCACCAGCTGTCCGCCGAGGACAAGAATTTCATCCAGGCAGCTCAAAAGCTCATCGAGGCCTTTCTGCCAGCTCAACCGGCTGATCACGCCGAAAAGCGGCCGCGCCCCCGGCTGTAAGCGGAATTTTTGTTGGACAGCGAGCTTGTTTTTGCCCCGGCCTTCCATCGCCGCCGCGCTGAAGGGGGCGGCGATCAGCGCATCCGCCGCCGGGTTCCACACGGTTTCATCAATTCCGTTCAAAATCCCCGAGAGCCGGAAGCCGCGGGCGCGCAATAGGCCATCCAACCGCATGCCGTGCTCCGGCGTTTGGATCTCGGCGGCATAGGTGGGCGAGACGGTTGTGATTCGGTCGGCGAGCGCCAGCCCGGCCTTCAAAAATCCCACCATTGCGTAAAATTCCACGCCCTCGATCCCGAACAACGCTGCCGGCAGCCCGAGGCCGCCGAACACGGCGCCGGGAAACAGGCCCTGAAACGCCAGATTATGCACTGTCATCACGGTCCCTGGCCGCGCGCCGGCGGCGGCCAGATACGCCATCGCCAGGCCGGCCTGCCAGTCATGCGCATGCACCACATCCGGCGCCAGCCCCGCGCCGCCTTGCCCGGCGAATGCGGCCATCCGCGACAGCCCGGCAAACCGCGCCGCATTATCAGGCCAATCGCTCCCATCCGGCTGCGTATACGGGTTGCCCGCCCGGCCATAGAGATGCGGTGCCTCCACCACCAGCAGATTTAGCCCCGCCGCCTGACCCCGTAACAAACGCGCCGGGCCGCCGAACAGGTTTGGCTCCTGATGGGTGATTTCGGCGTTTTCCAGCGCCGCCAGCACCGCCGGATAGCCCGGCAGCATGGTCGTCACCTTTACCCCTTCGGCCGCGAGTGCCGCCGGCAGCGCGCCTGTTACATCCGCGAGGCCCCCGGTCTTCACAAGCGGAAACATTTCGGACGTCACGGCCAGGACATGCACAGGCCTCATCGACCCAGCGCGTCGATCATCGGCTGTGTTATCAAGCAAACCCCTTTTTCGGTCCTTCGAAACCGGCGCGCATCCGCCTCCGGGTCTTCACCCACCACCAGGCCCGGCGGGATTTGCACGCCCTTCTCAACAATCACTTTCGTCAACCGCGCCGCCCTTCCCACTTCCGCATTCGGCAAAATCACCGCCCCTTCGACATCGCAATAGGAGTGCAGCCGCACATTCGTGAATAACAGTGATTCCCGCACCGTGCCCCCCGAAATAATGCACCCGCCCGACACGAGTGAACTTAACGCCTGCCCCCGCCGCCCCTCCTTGTCATGCACAAATTTGGCCGGCGGCGTAATCTCCGCATAGGTCCAAATTGGCCAGTCATGCTCGTACAAGTCGAGTGCGGGCAGCGGGTTCGTCAAATCTATATTCGCCTCATAATAGGCATCGAGCGTTCCTACATCCCGCCAATAATCCTCCGTCTCGTAGCCCGAGCGGCGGCAAGACCGCGCAAAAGGGTGCGCCACAGCCTTCCCATGCGTCACCAGATACGGAATAATATCCTTGCCAAAATCCCGGCTGGAGTCTTTATCCGCCGCATCGCGCCGCAATTGCTCAACCAGGAATTTGCGCGAAAAAACATATATTCCCATGGATGCCAGGGCCATGCCGGGTTTGCCGATCATCGCGGGCGGCCGCGCCGGCTTTTCGATAAATGACGTAATCCGGTCATGCGCATCCACCGCCATCACGCCAAAGCCGGAGGCTTCCGCCAGCGGCACTTCGATGCAGCCCACCGTGACATCCGCACCCTGGTCCACATGCTGTGCGAGCATATGCCCGTAATCCATCTTATAAACATGGTCGCCCGCCAGGATCACAATCAGCTCCGGCGCGTAGCCCTCAATAATATCGATATTCTGGTAAACCGCATCCGCCGTGCCCTTGTACCAATCATCGCCCGAGCGTTGGGAGGCGGGCAAAATATCAAAACCCTCATTGCGCTCCTGCCGGAAAAAATTCCACCCGCGGTTCAGATGGCGGATCAAGCTATGCGCCTTATACTGAGTCGCCACGCCGATCCGCCGAATTCCGGAATTCACGGCATTGGACAGCGCAAAATCGATAATCCGGCTTTTGCCCGCAAAATATACCGCCGGCTTCGCCCGCAAATCCGTCAGCTCCAGCAGCCGGGACCCGCGCCCGCCCGCCAGCACATAAGCCATCGTGGTTCGGGCAAGCGGTGCTACGGCTGGAGCCATCGGCGCGTTCCTCTTTATGTTTATCTCACAGCAGATGATGGGGAATGTAAACGGCGGATACCAGATGCAAGTTAGTGGCGGGCGGCCGAAGACTCCCTATATCCGCGTCACAATGCCCGCAAAACCAATGGAAAGACGAATATGACACATCCAGCAATCACCCCAGGCCGCGCCGCCGTCATCACCGGCGCCGCTAGTGGCATCGGCCGCGCCTCTGCCTTACGTTTCGCGGCCTTGGGTTTGAAAATCTGCCTCGCTGATCTGCCCTCGGACATGCTGGAGGCAGCGCGGGAGGCGGTGGCGGCGGCAAGCCCCCTGGGTGCTGGCGGCGTTATCGCCGTGCCGACGGATGTGAGCGATCTGGCCCAGGTGCAGGCCCTTGCGGATAAGGTTTACCAAAAATTCGGCGATGTTGGCGTGCTGATGAACAACGCCGCCACCGGCGCCTTTGCCGGCCCGTGGGATCATGCCGATATCTGGCGGCGCCTATTGGAAATTAACCTGTTCGGCGTGATCAATGGGGTGCAGGTTTTCACGCCCCGCATGCTCGCCCAGGGCACTGCCGGCGCGATCATCAATACCGGCTCCAAACAAGGGATCACCTGCCCGCCCGGCAACACCGCCTATAATGTCAGCAAGGCCGGGGTAAAGGTCCTCACTGAAGCGCTGGCGCATGGGCTGCGGAATGAAGAGGGTGCCAAAATCACCGCCCATCTCCTTATCCCCGGCTCCACGTTCACGGGCATGACCGCCGGCGGCCATAAAGAAAAACCCGCTGGCGCGTGGACGGCGGATCAGGTGGCGGAAATGCTCATCGCGGGCATGAATGCCGGCGATTTCTATATTCTTTGTCCGGATAATGAGGTGACGCGCGAGACCGATAATAAGCGGATTCTCTGGGCCGCGCAGGACATCATCAAGAACCGCCCCGCTCTGTCGCGTTGGCATCCGGATTACGCCCAGGAATTCTCAGTGTTCCTCAAACAATAAGCCATCCCTTAACCGGCATTCCGGTGAAAACGAACCTTCCGCGGTAAACGCTTGGCGTTGGGTACGGCAAAACCGATTACCCATTGTCAAGCGCCGGCCTAACCATCGGCCGGCTCCCCGGCTGGAACCGTATCGCCGATGCCTGGCCCGGCGCTTGTCTCCGGAATGATATTTGCCTTCAGCGTGGCATAATGCTCCATCATCATTTGCTCGACTTTGAAAAGTAATGGACGCAAACGGGCGGCATGCTTTTCAACCACATGCCATGAGGCCATTGCCAGAAGCACCGCTAAGGTAAGCGCCAGTGGAAAATTTATATACCAATGTATGCCAGCCGCGCCGCGTGTGGCGACCAGTGCCTGCTGAACAGGAAAACCGTAGAGATAAACACCGTAAGAATAATCTCCCGACGATATCAGTTTCGAGCGACGCGGTTCCAGCAAACCGAGATAGACTGTTATGTAGGCGATTAATATCGGCGTAAGCCAATCGCCGAAGAAGGCTATGGGCAGAGATGTGAAAAGTAAAACCAGAGGCATTGCAGCTATGAATACCCATTTACTCCACACCATCGATAATCGAAAGAAATAAAACGAAATTCCATATAGGAAGCTGAGCACAAGTAGAATTCCGTCAAACGCGTTGGCGCCGATCTCGTGATGTGTGTGACGGGTTCCTAAAAATCCATGGTGCACGAAAAGTGCTAAGTTTAAGAGAATGAGAAGAACAAGAAAGAGTGTCTTTCTACGCGCGAGGCCAATGATCGAAATGAAAGAAATAGAGGCGTAGCACTTCAACTCCCACGGAATTGTCCATAGCTGGCCGTTTACAAGGGAGGGAAATCGATTTTCTGTGAATACGCCGGGCAAATGATAGTGAATATCGCCAATTATATTCAGAAAATAGCTAAAAAATGTCGGGCTCGAGAAATATTGTTTGTACGAAATGTCAGTGAAGAGCAGCCCGATGACGATTGCCGAGAGGACCGTCTCGATCAAAAGTGCTGGAACCAGCCGTATTGCACGCAGGCCCAAAAATGAAATTAATGTGCGGCTTCTCTCAAAACTTCCCGCGACCAAAAAGCCGCTTAATGAGAAAAACATCGGAAGGACTAAAGCGTCGAGCGGTCTGAAAATACCGTGCATGGCTTCGAACGCCACGTTATGCCCAGCCGTCAGATCAAAGCTATGGAAAAATATCACCGCGGTCGCCAGGCCAATCCGCAGATAGTCAAATCCCGCAGGTCTTCCGCCAGTTGCAATCAGCCGATCTTCAAATGTCGTGTAAGTCATCATAAACCCAGTTCTTGCTCCGCAGAACTGAAGCTATCTCAATTTATCCAACGTCGTCGCTAAACCAACGTGAAACTACGTTAACGTTACGGTTAAAAGCTCAGCCGACCAGCAGAGTGTTCCATTTCACTCCTCCGGTTCCGTTGTAAACAATAACGGATACCCTTTCTTGCGTGCCGCATCCGTGGCGCGCGTTGCCTTGGTCTCGGCGACATCCTGAATGAACACGGCCACCACGCACACACCGCGCTGATGCGCCGTCAGCATCACCTGCTGCGCCTGGGTTTCGTTCATGCGGAATTCCGCTTTCAACACGAACACGACAAATTCGCGCGGCGTGAAATCATCATTTACCAGAATCACTTTATACAGCCGCGGCCGCTCAACCTTCGGTGAGGTTTTGTTCAGCAGGTCGGTGCCGTTGCTATCCGTCGCCATATTGCGCCTCATACCGTCTTGGTGGGGAATTGGGATCAGCCGGAAGTCGCGGTAGTCTACATTTTTGGTTGGATTATGCCAATGCAATCGCGCCGGCGGGTTTGGGCGGTAAACTGGATTTTATTTGGCGCGAATCGGCGCCATGACGTTGCAAGGGAATGGTGGTCCGGCCAGCCCGGATCTGACGGTATAAAGGAAAGCAGCGCATGCGCGTACGGATATTCATGATCGCTCTTTCCACCGGCACGCTGCTCGCCGGGTGCGGGGCCAGTGAGCCTGGCCGGCTTGGCGGCGGCACCGCCGGCGGGGCGGCTACGGGGGCGGCGATCGGGCTTATTGGCGGGCCTATCGGCGTGGTGCTTGGCGGCGCGATCGGGGCGGGCGTTGGGGCCATCACCGCGACCACCACCTCGCCCGCGCAGGTCAATGTCGGCTTGCCTGGATCGAACCAGCCAGCGCCCGCACCCTATGCCGGCCAGCCAATGGCAGCGCCGCAGCCGCTTAACCAAAGCTATCAGCCAACCCACGCCTACACGCCGCCCAATAACAGCGTACAATCCCAGCCGCTGAAATCCGCGAATTAAACGATCGGGGTGGGTGGCATTGCGTAAGAAGGGCCAAGGGGCTCTGCCCCTTGGAACCCCGCCAAAGGCTTAGCCTTTGGACTCCGTTCATAAGGTTTTTGAGGTGGGGCGGGTTCTTGCCTCTTAACCGGCCGTACCGCGACGGGGCAGTGCCCCCGGGCCTTGCTCAGTTTTATGCCACTCACCCCGTCAGTTATCCGCTGTTGCGGAGCGCGGCGGCGATGCCGTTGATGGAGATGTGCACGCCGCGGCGGACGCGGTCGCTGGCTTCGGTGCCCGTGGTGGCGGTTTGGTTGCGGTAGCGGCGGAGCATTTCGACTTGTACGTGGTTTAGCGGGTCCAAATAGGGGAAGCGGTTGGTGATGGAGCGGCGCAGGATGGGGTTGCGGTCCAGCAAGGCGCGCTGGCCGGTGATGAGGAGGAGTTGCGCGCAGGTTCGCTCATATTCGGCTTTGATCCGCGGGAAGATTCGGGCGCGCAGTTTTTCGTCCTGGACGAGGCCGGCATAGCGTTCGGCGATGCGCATATCGGCTTTGGCGAGCACCATGTCCATGTTGAGGAGCAGGGTGGAGAAGACCGGCCATTCCTGGAACATTGACTGCATGATGAGCAGCGCCCGGTAGCCGCGCTTGGCGATGATTTGTTCGACGGCGGTGCCGAACCCGTACCAGCCGGGCAGCATGATTCGGCATTGCGCCCAGGAGAAGACCCAGGGGATGGCGCGGAGATCCTCGATGGAGCGGCCCTTGGCGCGGGAGGCTGGGCGGCTGCCGAGGTTGAGGCTGGCGATTTCGGTGATGACGGTGGAGGCCCAGAAATAATCCTCGAACCCTGGGGTTTCGTAGACCAGGTTGCGGTAGGCGGCGTAGGCGGCGTCCGACACCTCGCCGAGGATGACGGAGAAGCTGGGCGCCAGGGGCTCGGCCTGGGCGGGTTCGGCGGTGGCGACCAGGGTTGCCGAGACCAGGACTTCGAGGTTGCGCCGGCCGACTTCCGGGTTGCCGTATTTGGCGGCGATTACCTCGCCTTGTTCGGTGAGTCTGATTTGGCCCTGAACGGCGCCTTTTGGCTGGGCGAGGATGGCCTGGAAGCTGGGGCCGCCGCCGCGGCCGACCGAGCCGCCGCGGCCATGGAAAAGGCGCAGGCGCACGCCGTGCCGGGCGAAAACTTCCACCAGGCCGACTTCGGCGCGGTAAAGTTCCCAGCCGGAGGTTAGAAACCCGCCATCCTTGTTGCTGTCCGAATAGCCGAGCATGACTTCCTGCGTTTCGCCCAGCCCCGCGAGCAAGGCGCGATAGAAGGGCAGGGCGAGCAGCCGGTCCATAATGGCGGATGCCGCGCGTAAATCATCGATGGTTTCGAAGAGCGGGACGATGTTGACATCCAGCTCGCCAGCGGCCGGGCGTAATATTCCTGCTTCTTTCAGCAATACGGCGAGTTCAAGCAGGTCGGAAACGCCTTTGGCCATGGAGATGATGGCGGTGCGGACGGCGCGCTTGCCGTAGCGCAGATGGGCGGCGCGCGCCGCGTCAAAAATCGCGAGTTCTTTTGCCGTTTCGGCGCTGTATGCGACATGGCGGGAGACGAGGGGCCGGCTGGTTGCGAGTTCCGCGAGCAGGAGTGCGATGCGCGATTCCTCGCCGCATTGCAGGTAGGCCGTGCCGGGCTGCGCGACTTCCAGCAGCTCGGCCACCACGCGTTCAAACACCGCGGAGTTTTGCCGCAGGTCAATCGGCGCCAGGGTCCAGCCGAATACGCGCGCGGCGCGGGAGAGTGTGCCCAGCCGGCCATGGCTGAGGAGGGCGGCGCCGTTTTCCTTCAGGGATTGGCTGATGACCGCGAGGTCCGCCACGAACGCTTCCGGCGTTTCATAGCGGGCGATGGACGGTGTGTAGACGGAGGGCACCGGCCCTGGCGGCAGCCGCCCGAACAGCGCAACATGGGTGGCGGTGAGGCGTGATTGTATTGTCGCCAGGGCGCGGCGATAAGGCTCATCCGCCTGGTGCGGCGAATGCCCGTCCGATTGCTGGGCCAGGGCTTGTAATGCGTGCGAGGTGTTGGCGTGCAGGGAGGCGAGGGTGAGTTCCTTGCGGAGTTTCCGCGCCTCTGCCACGTAAAATCCGAAGGCGCGCTCGGCCTGTTTGGCCAGCGCCTCGGTCAGCACCACGCCATCGACGAATGGGTTGCCGTCCCGGTCCCCGCCGATCCAACTGCCGATTTCGAGGAAGGCCGGCACGTCAAAATCCGCGCCGAGCTCATGCTCCACAGCGGCGTAGAGCCGCGGCACCTCGGCAAAAAACGTGGCGTCGAAGAAGGCCAGGGCGTTTTCAACCTCGTCGAGCACCGACAGCTTGTTGGGCCGCAGCATGCGGGTTTGCCAGAGCGTCATCACCAGGCGGCGGAGTGACACATCGATTTCGGCGTATTCTTCCTGGGTTTCGGCCACCCGGTCCCGCCGGACCAGCAGGCCGGCTATCGCGTCCAGACTGTCCAGAATGCTGCGCCGCTGCACCTCGGTTGGGTGGGCGGTGAGGACCGGGGCGATATAGGCGGTTGCGAAAAAGTTTTGGAGTGCCGGCGTATCAAACCCATCGGCCCTGGCGCGGGCGAAGGCGGCGGCGAGGCTGCCTTCGCGCGGCGGTGACCCGGCGACGAGATGGGCGCGCCAGCGCCGCGTATGGTGATGGTCTTCGGCGATATTGGCGAGGATGGAAAAATACCCAAACGCCCTGGTGATGCTGTTAATCCGCCCTTCCGAAAGCCCTGCCAAAATTGCGTCCAGCTCCGCCTGCGCTCCCTCGTCTTGATGGCGGTGAAACCGGACAGCGAGCTGGCGGATGGTCTCAATAGTCTCGTAAATTTCCGCCCCATCGAGGGCTCGTATCGTCTCCCCCAGGATACGCCCGAGCATGCGGATATCCTCCCGCAATGCCTCATCCAGCCCTGACCCGCGTTTCTGCGTCTCTGCAATATCCATGTTGGCAATAACACCACGCCCCGCGGCCCAAGGGAACCGTTTTCACGCCGAAAAGACGGACAAAACGTGCAAAATTACGGGGCCGGGGGCAGATCAGGTTTGACGGGGAAGATGAGTTGCCAGGTGGTGCCTTGGCTGGTGTTGAGTTCGACCGTGCCGTCGATTTGTTCGATGAGGCGGCGGACCAGGCTGATGCCGTGGCGTTTGCTTTCGGGGTCGGCGATGAAGCCGGCGCCGTCATCGGTAATGGTGATGGAGGCGGTGTTTTCTCCGGGCGCCGGGCCCGTGGCGGCGACTGAAATTTTTCCGTGGCCGTTTGGAAAGGCGTGGTCGTAGCTGTTGGTGACAAGTTCGACGATGACGATGCCGAGTGCGGTTATCAGATCGAGATCGAGGATTAGTTCGTCGCTTTCGCAGGTCAGCGTGATGTGTTTACCCGGCATGGATTGGATTTGTTCCATGTTACGACAGAGGGATTTGACATAGCCGCCGAACTCGGTTGTCCGGGTCATTTCATTGCCGAGCAGGTGGTCGTAGACCTGGGCGAGGGTGGAGACGCGCCGGGCGATGGCCTTGATGCCGCGCCGGCCGACCGTGTCCTGCGTTTCGGCGAGCTGTTTGCTGAGCATGCCGTAGACGAGTTGCAGGTTGTTGCGCACACGGTGTTGGAGTTCCTCGGCGAGGATTTTCTTTTGGTCGAGAAGCCGGTCTTTCTCTTCGACCAGGGCCTGCATTTGCGCGATGGTGGTGCGCAGGACGACGGTACGCTCCGCCGTGGAGACCGCTTCGGCCAGCACGTTGGCGAAGGCGGTGAGGAAATCGACATCGTGCTGGTCGTAATCATGTTGCTTATTGTTGTCGATTTCCAGGACGCCGTAGGGGCGGTCACTGTCTTTCACGGTGCCTTTGATGATGACATCGATGGTCGAGATGATGCCGTGTTCGGCATAGAAGGCGGGGAGTTTGAAGTCAGTGTCCTGGCGCAGATCGTTGCAGATTGAGGGCTCGCCGGTGATGAAGGCGCGGCCTTGCGGGGAGCTGTGATCGGCGCGGGAGACGACATGGCCGACCACCCCGGCCTTCCAGCCGAAGCCGGCCTCGATCAGCAGGTCGTTTTCCGTTTCGCGGTAGCGGCAGACTTTGCAGAAGGGCACGCCAAGGCCGCTCGCGCAGACGCGGGCGGCTTCGGTCAGCACGGTCAGCAGGTCGTTTTGCCGCAGCGCGAAAGTGCCGAAGCCGGCGATGGCGGCTTGCTGGCGGAGCAGGTTGCGCAGCTTGGCTGGCGCGTCATCCATGGGGCTGGGCACCGTTTGCGGATTTGGGCGGCGGGAGGATGCGGAAGCCGCGGGGAAACGGGGTGGAGGCGGAGCCGGTTGCCAAGAGTTCGGCGACGAGTTCGAGGCTGCGGACCAGGTCTTCCGCGCTGTAGGGTTTGCTGATGCTGGCCTCGCCGTCATTCTTCGTTAGCGCGAATTGGGAGACATTGCCGCTGGCGTAGAGAATGCCTGGCCGCTGGCCGGGGGCGAGCTGGCGGACAATTTCCGTGCCGATATCGCCCTTGGCGAGGCGCAGGTCGATGAGGGCAAGATCAGGCTGGTGGGCGCGGCTGAAGGCCACGGCTTCGCCCACCGTGCGCGCGATTCCGCAGACCTCGTAGCCGCAGGCCGAGAGAAATTCGCCTGCCATGTCGGCGATCATCAGATCATCTTCGGCGATCAGGATTTTAACCATTCATTTACCCTCGCCGCGCAATCGGTGGTTAAAAGCGCGGATAAACACGAATGTTACGTGGATAGGGCGGTCAGGCGAAGGCTCGGAATATACTTACATGAACTGTCATGCTAACCTCCGGAAAACTGTGCGGCCCAGCTTCGAATAGAGAGTTGATGTCATTCTGAACATGGGGAAACGCTGATGCCAGTTCTTTTTATCCTCAGTCACATGCATGTCGCCGGCGGTAGGCAATGAACGATATGTCAAGCGGCCGCGCTGAGCGGGAACGCCGGGCCGAGGCGCGCCGGGTGAAGCGCAATGCGGTGACCAAGGAGGCGAAAATCATCGCCGGCGCGTTGGATGCCGTGAGCGATTGCGTGATTAAGGATGAATCGCCGTTAGGGGTTTTGGCGGTCGTCGATACCCCCGTTCAGGTGCCGGAGCGGGTGACGATTAAGCTTGAGAACGGGGCGCTGATCCTCGCGGTGCGCCGCTGGGGGAGCGATAATAAGATCGGCTTTGAATTTGTTGAAGTGCCGCCCGATGCCGAGCCGAACCGCCAGCAGATCCGCCATGTGAGGTCGATTCTGGAAAACGAGGGCGTGCATGAGGCGATTCACGTGATGCGGGCCTCCCGTTTTTTTAACTCCGCCGCCCTGCGCCATGCCGCCGAGGAGGTGGAGGCGGCGCAGCGGCGGCTGGAGGCGCTGCTGAAATAGCGGTCCGGCCGGGCGGAAAGAATACCGCCCTTGTTACGATTAGACATAATGCGTTTTTTTCAGAAGGATCTTTCAATGATCGGGGATGCCCGGCAAGCTTGGACTGGCAGCCCGTTTGCCAGATCCGGCTTGTGACATGCGCCAGCACGCGTCCTTTCCGGCGGCTGGCGCTTTGATTCCCGAGCAGGACTCCGCGTGCGCGCGCGAGCCGATTCATATTCCAGGGTCCATCCAGCCGCATGGAGCGCTTCTCGCGGTGCGGAAAACCGGCCTGATCAGCCATGCGAGCGCCAATCTGCTGGCGATTCTGGGACATGACGCGGCGGCGGTGCTTGGGCATCCGCTTGCGGATATATTCGGCGCGGAGATGAGCCGTGTGGTGATGGAAGCGGCGGACCGGCCGTCTTCAAACGGCGTTATTGAGATGCTGACGGGTGCGGATGGAAGGCTGCTGAAACTGCGCGCCCACCAAACAGGCGCGCGGATTTGCCTGGATATTGAACCGATCAGCCGCGATCCGCAGCGTGTATCGGCGATGATCCGGCTGCAATCGATCCGCGAATCATTCACTGGCGCCGCCAGCTGCGTTGAGCTTTGCGAGCTTGCGGTCGCCGGGTTGAAGCAGGCGACCGGCTATGACAGGGTTGTGGCTTACCGCCTTGCCACTGAAGGGCATGGCGAAGTGATCGCCGAGGCTGTCGACCCGGCGCTGCCCCGGTATCTTGGGCTGCATTATCCGGCCGGTGACATTCCCGCGCAGGCAAGGCGGCTATTTCTCCGCCAGCGCGTCGCCGCGATCGCTGATTCCAATTACACGCCCGTGCCGATCCTATGTGATCCCGCGCTGGATGATGGGACGCCGCTTGATCTCACCCATAGCGGGCTTCGAAGTGTTTCGCCGCTGCATCGGGAATATATGCGTAACATGCAAACCGCCGCCAGCCTGACGGTGGCGCTGGTGGATGAGGGCCAGCTTTGGGGCATGCTGGTTTGCCATCACAGCCGGCCCATGGTGGCCGAACCCGAGCTTCGTGCTCTTGCCGATGCGATTGGCGAGATTGTGTCCTCCAGATTACGGACGCTGGAAGAGGCGGAATTTGCGGCTGACCTAGCCGCCAGAGCGGCGACCTTGGAGGCCCTGCGCTTGCGGTTGACCGCCCCTCTCCCTTTTGTGGAAGCCCTGATGGGCGCGCAGGATGATCTGCTCCGCCTGGTGGGCGCCACTGGCGCGGTCATTCGTCATGCGGGCGAAGTCGTGTGCATCGGCGACACGCCATCTCTGGATGCGGCGGAGCGGGCGCTGGGCGTTTTACAGCCGGAACTCCGCTCCAATCTATTCGCCGTCAACGATCTGGGGCTGCGATACCCCGACCTTGCGGCTTGCACCATGCGGGGCAGCGGCGCGCTCCTGCTCTCGCTACCCTCCGCCCCGGACGACGCGATTCTTTGGTTCCGGCCGGAAGTGTCGCGCACGGTGCTCTGGGCCGGCGCGTCCGCCCCGCATGATAATCCGGCCCTGCAAAATAAAAAACGCCAGGCGCCGAAGTCATCGGTGACGTGGAAAGAAATTTCGAGCGGCCAGGCGAACCCGTGGACGCAAGCTGATCTTCAGCTCGCCGGTGAGCTTCGCGGCATCATCGAGCGGGAGACCGGCCAGCATGCCCGGATGGAACTGGCGCGGCTGCGCGTTGCATTGACGGCCAGCGGCACAAGCCCGATCCTGCCTCCGGTGGACCCGCCGAGCCGGCCGGCCTTTCCTGATGGGCTCCAACTCCTATTATTCGATGCGGCGCCTGATGCCATGGTGGTGGCGGACGGGGCGGGTAACATCCGGCTTTTCAATCTGCAGGCGGAAAAGGAGTTTGGTTATCGCGGTGAAGAGTTGATCGGCCAGCCGATTGACATGCTCATCCCCGGATTGTTTGGCCAAAAAGATTCGCTTAATTGGCAGCATCCCGTGGCCGATTCCCGGATTGGCATGACCGGCGGCGGCACGGAGCGGCTGGGCCGCCGCAAGGATGGCAGCGAATTTCCGGCCGAAATCGCCTTAAGTGATTTTGCAACCGCCGAGGGCCTGCTGGTGACCGCGGCGATCCGCAACATCAGCGTACGCAAGAATGCCGAGACGCAGATGGCGCGCATCGACCGGCAGAATCGCGATCTGCTGGAAGCATCGCCCGATGTCATGGTGATGTTCAAGGCGAATGGGGAGATTGTTCTGCTGAATCGGCAGGCCGACGCGCAATTTGGATATCCGCGCCATGAGCTGGCGGGAAGGAGCATTGAAACCATCATACCGCATGGCATCATGACCCATGCCGCCAATATTGCGGCACGGACGAAAGCCAACCCGGCCGGGACAATTGTATCGACACCTTTTGAGCTCGAAGGGGTGAGAAAAGACCAGACCAGGTTTCCGATCGAAATTACGCTTGGCATGGCCGGCAGCGGTGAGGCGTTGTTTTTTACGGCCGCGATTCGTGACATCACGATCCATAAGGAGCTGGAATCGTTTATGCTCTCGAAGCTCGAGGAATTGAAACGATCCAATAAAGAGCTCGAACAGTTTGCCATGATCGCCTCGCACGATCTGCAGGAACCGTTGCGGATGGTAACCAGCTACACCCAGCTTCTCGCCCGCCGCTACAAGGGGAAACTGGACGCGGATGCTGATGATTTCATTACTTTTGCGGTTGATGGCGCGCTGCGGATGCAGCAACTGATCCGCGATCTTCTCGCCTATTGCAGAGTCGAGACAACTGCCGCGCCGCTGGTCGCGGTGCCGTGCGCGGAGCCGCTGCGGATGGCATTGAGTAATTTGTTGCAACTGATTGAAACTTCGGGAGCCGTGATTACGGCCGGCCCGCTTCCCGATGTCATGGCCGATATTCCGCAACTGAGCCGCGTATTTCAAAATCTCATTGTCAATTCTATTAACTATCGGAGCGAAGCACCCCCGGCCGTGCATGTATCAGCGGAGTGGGTTGAGAGCGGCAAATGGCTGATCTCAGTCCACGATAACGG
>Ga0116226_10003200_pt1 | contig 14435 bp, 9 predicted proteins | sample S1TSphfallax_FD_89692 | JGI IMG/M metagenome (GOLD analysis project Ga0116226, IMG submission 89692) | Host-associated microbial communities from peat moss isolated from Minnesota, USA - S1T2_Fa - Sphagnum fallax MG | ecosystem: Host-associated > Plants > Peat moss > Unclassified | place: USA...
ATTTTAACCACACCAAATAATTATGTTCCATCAAAAAAAAAATTATGCACATCCTAATTAATTTTTATATGAAGTAATTACAATGATTTTAAAGTAATGTAACATTATTACATTAATTTATTTTTTCTAGTATAAGAATAAAAATTATATAATATAAATGTATATATTATAACAATAGTTAATCAGTGTAACTTATAATTAATAAAAATAATTATTTATAATTATTTATAAAAGTGATTTATTATGGATAACACTAGTAGAAAAAACCCTCAAAACTCAATCAATAAATTTCTGAATTAAAACACAAATTTAAGATTCCAAAATAGTAATTCAGAATTAAAATATCAAAATTTGGATGAATTTTTTTTCTGAAGTTAAATTAAAAAATTCAGAATTGAAATGTCAATTTTTAGATTCAAATAATAATATTCAAAAGTAAAATGTTCATTTTAAGACTCAATTAAGAATTTTCTTAATTGAAATATTAATTTCGAGAATCCAAAATAATAATTTGGAATTCAAATTTCAATTTTCAAGTTAAATAATTTTCTTAAATTTAAATTAAGAAATTCAGAATTCAAATATGGCATTTCAAGTTCAAATAAGAATATTTAAAATCAAAATGTCAAATTTTGGACACAATTATTATTTTTTAATTGAAGTACTATTTTTTAGATTCGAAAATAATAATTTAGAATTCAAATATTAATTTTTAGATCAAATAAGTTTTTTGATTATTAAATATCAAATTTTAGAATTGAAATGTCAGTTTTCAAATTCAAATAACAATATTCAAAATTGAAATGTCCATTTTTAGATGCAATTAATAATTTTCAGAGTTGAATTTTAATTTTGAGAATCCAAAATAATAATTCAAAATTGAAATTTCAGGTTCAAATCAAATCATTGTTTAAAATTTAAATGAAAAAAATTCAGAGTTGAAATATTAATTTCATATTCAAATAAAAATATTCAAAATTAAAACATCCATTGTTCTGATCAATTAATAAATTTCTGAAATGAAATGCTAATTTTTGGATTCAAAAATAATAATTTAGAATTCAAATATCAATTTTTAGATCAAATAATTTTTAAAAATTTAAATAGAAATTTTTGTATTCAATTTTCAAATTGAAATAATTTTTTAAACAATTGAAATCGCAAATTTCAGGTTCAAATATCAAGTTTCAAACTCATAGATATATATTAAAAATAACAGTTTTATAAATTGAGAGATATTTTTTCAGATCGAATGTTTTTAAATTTAAAAAGTTTCAGAATTGAAATATCAATTTGGGGATTTTAATAGTTTTGATTTGAATTCAAAGAATTAATGAAATTGAAATAACAATTTCAATATTCATTATATGAACAATATACATACATATGCATTATATATATATATATAATTTTAGTACATACATGAAAATACACCCTTATGTCATTGTAAAATGCCTTTAGGATGTAACTAATTGGTGACAATTATGACTAATTGGACATATCAACCTATTAATGGATGAAAATAAATATAAAATTGATCCAACCAATAAGATGAAGTTTCCAACAATTGCATCATAGTTGTGAGAATGACCAAAATAGTTGAAATTTGGTCTTGTAGTTGCAAATATTCCCAAATCTAATCATAAACGACTGCAAGTTGCATGTAGTTTTAAATGGAATGGTTACATTTTGACTGATTTCTACTAATGTAAAAAACAAACTAATATGTATTAATAGGGCATTTACTATTGAAATTACTACAATGAAGGACATTACACTAACGAGTGCAAGTTTTATAAGTATAATGATCATAACATGGATCAATGCACCAAAAAATAAGAGCATGGGTCACATAGGAACGTGCTTGTAAATGTTGTACAAGTTAAAGGCAAAAGAGGCGATGCAAACTAGGCAATAGGATTATCCTAGATCCAATAACCAAAGAAGGTTTAACAACCAATCATACAACCAACCATCAAGAGGGAATGGTTGGCAGAATGGTGGAGGGCATGCTAATAATTATAACAATCGAGGTTATAACAAAAACCAAGGATTTCATTTGAACAATGATATGAAATGTTTCTATTGTCAAAAGGAAGGACATGCAAGGAAAGATTTCCAGTATGGAAGCGCATCTATAAGGAAAAAAAAATTAAAGCTAAGCCCAAAGTGGGAGTAAACGTCACTATGGTGGATTGGGACCAACCATAGGTGGATGTATGCATAACAACCCAAAGCAAAAAGGCTCTCTTTGTAGATGAGGAACAAGGGAACATAGAAACGAGTCCTATGAGAGGACAACAAGTCAAGTGGGACAAGGAAAAGATAGTGCATCAAAAAACACTTGAGGAATTACAAAAGATTTAGGATTTTGAAGACATTTCAATAATACTACCTATAGAGAGTTGGTCATTAAATAACCATTTTGTTCACCAAAAACAACTAATAAAAATGGAAGTTACAAGGAACTTAAGTAACATGTTGACTAATATTAACATGCCAATTAGTAAAATCATACCAGATAATAATAGCATGTTGGTTAGCAACAACATGCTAATTACCAACCGCATGCCAATAGACACTTCACAAACCAATATGTATCAACTAGAAAGCAATATTATCACAACCCTAGCCTTGGGTTCGAGACCAAGGCAAAGGCTTGTGAAGGTGCGGGCCAAGTATGAAGCATGGGAATCACATTTCATGCTCCCGGGAGTGCAAGAGAGTGTGAGGGAATGAACCCTCACACTCCCAAGTGAGCTCCCACTTTGGGAGTTGGAATCTTGGTGGACTCCTAAATCTTTAAAAATCAATTATAAAGCTCAAAACCCATTGGATTGAGGAGTTACTTATATCATTGGAAAGATCTTGAAACATAGATGTCTAATGGGCTTGCATGACCCATTTGGAAAACTTAACACACAAGTTATACCCAAAAGAAGGGTCAGGAGTCAAATTGCCAATTTGACTCCCGACCACTAAAAGTTGGGAATCGCCCTCATTTTCTTGCATGCAGGTGGTGTGCAACATACATTGGAAAGCTCTTGATGCGGGCTATAATTTTTCTTTAGACCTCATCTCAATCTAAGGCCTACATACAGAGTTATGGGCCCCCAAAGTTGTAGGAATCCAAGTTGTGAAAATTTCGGGACTCCCACATAGGAATCCCAAGACAAAATGACATTTGGGTGTTGGTCCCATGGCCAGGCATAAAGTATACTATAAGGGGGAAGGTGGTGGCTTCCACCAAGTCCGGGCCATGGTGAATCTTATGAATCCGTGTTTGCTCGTGGTTCGTTTGTGCACCAAAGGTGTTCTAACTATGCACTAACCAACTTGTTGTTTGGTTTGTGCAATTTGTGTGAGTAAGTGAAGTGCTTATTAATCTTCCTAATCCCATCCTGGAGCTCTAGCACGCCCCTCTACCCCCAAAGTGTTGCGAACTAAAGAACGCGCCCTAGCTTCTTACTTTTTCGTTGTTTTTGCCTCAGACTCACATTTGAGTCTATCAAGGAGCTTGGGAGTGCATCAAATATGATGTATATGAAAATAGTTAATGAAAAGAATCAAATGAAAACTAACCTTAATGGGGAACTAAATTGTTTCAAACAATTATGGACCTTAATGGAGGTCAAACTAGGAAAATTATTATAGTTGTGTCCATAGCTATGGAGAATTGGACATTTTTTTAGCAAGAATCAAAGGAAGAGAAGTAGCAAATGTTTATAGAGTCACCGTGTTGAAGGCTAAAGATTTTGACAAAGCCATGCATGTAGTTCAAAGATCAAAAAGTTGGGAGTGAAAGATGTAATTATTGGATGGAAGATCTAGGATTAACATCATCTCTGACAAACTTTGAAAGAAGTTGGGGTTGAGGAGGCTTCAACTTGCTCCTTTTATGGTTTGTATGGTTGATTAGAGGAAGGTATGACTAGTTAGATTAATTCAAAATTTGAAAATAGACATGGCAAGGTGTTCATACAAGATTTTAATCATAATATTGACTATGGAAGAAGGAAAGGAAAGGAGGCATATTCCATGTTACTTGGAAAACCATGGTTTAAACAAGCTAAATCTATTCATGATTAGGGTAACAATACCCTTATAATCACCTTTGGAGATAAAGAAATAACATTCAATACCATAAAAAAAATTCAATTTAACTCCATTTCAATGACCAAAACATTTGGATGATGGGTATGATTGGGATGAAAGACTTATTCATCAAGATGAAGAGCAACTTTATGAAGCTATAATGGAGCTATGGCCTACGGGAGAAGTGGCCCAAGACAAACTATCCTTTTTGTCATATGTGTTTTATGGTGTGCTACATGTCAACAAGGATATTGAATATCCATACCACTTTTACCAACATGAACTAGGAAACGTTTTGATTCTAGACGAGTGTTAATGGGTTTTTTTCTATTCCCATTAAACTTTCAACTTTTGAATTTCCAACAACATGTTTTTAAAATGGCAAACATGTATACTTGAAATAAACAAAACTACTTTTGATTACAATTCCTATACTAACATGTACTCAAATTGCACATAGCTTCAAGAAAAATATTGCTAAAAAAAAGTGTTTTCATGTTTCCAATGAAAAATGAACACAAAATCAAAATAATATCAAAATTCTTTGAATAAGTCTATCCTCTTAGTCTTATACTAATTAATTCAAATTTTAAATAGTCATAACAAACCATTTAAATAGCCATTAGCCAATACTAAGCTAACAATCCCAAAAATTAAAAAATTACACCCTATTTAACCACTTGTTCCACTACCTACTCTACTAACATGTTATGTAGACAAGTTGATTGAACCTATCAACATGTCTACTAACCTAGTATAATGTTCCCTATGATGTTTTGTAACTGGTTAGGTTAATATAATAGGTTAATTATATCACCTATTAAGTATAACAACCTATCTAAATCTATAACCTATTAGGTCACTTGTTATTAAATTTGGGTAACATTATCCCCCTTTGAATACTACATTTTGTCCTCAAAATGTTAGTTCAAAGTTCAAAGTTCTTTTGGTATTATGTAATTGGTCATTTGATGACTCCTTCAACAAGTTTAGCACCGGTTTCTTCCACAAGTTCAACTTGGTTCAAAATTTGAAAACATGTTGGTGTTGTAGTAACCTTCTATCAATCATGTGTTTCTTCAAAGATCACTATGGGTGTCGCAAATACCTTTGAAGCATGTGGGGCATTAGTAATCAAAGTAATATCTTGACCTATACATATATGGTGTAAGGTTATAAGTAAAATAACATATAGGAACTCCAAGGGTTTGGTTCCACCATCAATATGATAAATGGAGGATCAGGAGGTTCAACTTTTTCCTTAACAAACTTGTCATTACCTTCCACATATTCAATAGTAGCAATAGTAACAAGTATAGTAAAAAAAATTGAACATGTAAAGGTATGATCTTTAAACCTATTCCATTTTTAAGTGGGCTAATTGGTTTAGTAGTGGCAACAAATACCACAAATGGTGTTGTTGTTAGTGCTCTAATACTAGTTCCAATTTCCACATATACAAAACTAGGTGGTTCATATTTTAAATTGGGGAAAGCTATTTGATGTGCTTATAGTTCCAATTGGTAAACATGTTCGTCAAAGTAGGTTAATTCCATGTTTTTTGGATTTGCTCCTCTGTAAACTCTTAAACAATTTGCCACCATTTGTTCCATTTGGGGTTTTTATTTCCCAAGGCATGATTTTGCACCTTGAGCAAGGTGTTGTCAAGTAATAACTCCTCAAACTCCTTCAACCTATTGTTCATCCAAACAAGTAAAATGGGGTTGGGTTTACTTAGTTGTACCTTAATTATTTCATACTAACCTTTCTAGTATTGGATTTGGGCAATTAAAGTTTTTTTCCTTTCCAAATTTTATGTGGTTAGCTACATGTTCCACGAGCTCTTGATAGGTTTGCTCCAAAACTATTATGGCATTTTGTTGTTGCATGCTAGACTCCTCCATCTTGTTGCAATTTTGCATCATTCATTCATATTTAACTTCAAAACACTTTAAATTGTTTTGAGTTTTATAATTGAGTTGATTAAGCTTGATTATTGCTATAGGTTTTTAGTTTTCCTAACAAGTTGTTCTACCTCCTTCAACTTGTTGGCCACATTTTGATTCTTATGATGGACTTTAATCAACTACCCCTTGATTGTGACCGATTATTTGTCACAATATTTCAGAGTTTGTTGCACTATTTCTAGTTCTAGGCTATAGGTTTGCAAGTAGTTGTTGGTTTCAAACAAATTTTCCTTTGTTTGCCCATATTCAACTTTGAAGTTGGTAAGTTCTTGACCAAGTTGTGGCATTCTGAGTATATTATTCTAAAAACTAACTAATTTGTCTCAAGTTATCTATAGGATGGCCATAAATTGGGATAGGTTGGGTATATGAAAAGGTTAAATTATAGGTTGAACTAGTTGTGATGATTATGTAACTACAACTACAAGTTGTTTATATTTTATAATTGGTACCACATGTTCAACAAATTCAACTTGGATGTTATCAATTACCTGGTCCAAATTGGGCTCAAGTTCTTCTTTTAAGTTGCCCTACATAACTATTGCTTGAAGTTTTTTTCCCTCTCCACCTCCCATTTCATCTGAATAGGTTTGCTCCTCATCCTCCTTTTCATTAATAACTTGAGCCTAAAAATGGTTATAAACTTCTATCTTGGTGGTGAGGTAACAAGTTCATGACTTAACATGTTTTGTGGTGTAGGTGGTTTTGTGCACATCTCAATTTGTGAGATTAACGTATTGGTAAAAACAATGTTATGGTTGAACGTGCTAGTTTTTTTTCCTTCAAAAATTGTTCCCTTATAACAAGTTCAGGTGAAACTTGTTGCTTTTGATTAGTTGGTGACATAGGTTCTTCTAGGGATGTTGTTTTTAGTGAAGGCATTTCAAATAATGGGAACCACTTCCTAAATAAAACATCTAGATTAGGCACCAAATAATTGTTATTTGCTTTGGTCTTATTAGGCACTAGGATAGTTGCTACTTTCTTTTGACATTTTATCCAACGAGTAAATTCAACTAACAACTAAGTCAAAATTGCATAACACCAATTCAGAAGTTACCCTCTATTAGCCAAGTCAAAAGGTAATGGCAATTTTGTTGCTAAAGTATGCTAACCTTTTTCGTTAGTAAATGATTTGAAAAATGGTTGCAAATTTTGCATGAAACTCTTTTTTCATGTGAACTACACTCCATTGTTCATTTTCCACAAAGGCATGTGGACCTACAATCTTCTTCAAAATGAATTTTGCTTTGTCATAGGCTACATTTGCAACATCTATTCCCTCTTCATTGGGATATCCCAAGTTGTTCATGAATAACGCACTTGTCCTTGGATTCTTTCGTCTTCCATTTCTTCCTAGGTTCGTAAAAATTCTTGTAATAGGTCTTCTTGTGGCGCATTCCACTATAGGTTGAACAAGTTTTCCCAACCAGTTCGTCTAGCCCATTTAAGTTCATTTGAGTCCGTCTTCATCCACTACAACATTTTTTGGGTCTCTTTCGCCTTAGACGTAGTTTTTTTTCTTAATAGGTTTTTCAACTTGTTCGTTTGCGGGTGCTTTGGTTTTTTTTTCATCATGGCTTTGGTTCTTGATCATGGGTGTTGGGGAATAATGCTACAAATAGGTTCTTCTTCAAAAAGTTATTAGATAAATTCTTCTCCACTATATTTGCTCACAGGTTGCTACCACTCAACTTCTTCCTCCACTAATCCTAATTCAGGAGCTTATGGTGACTACTCTTTAGCAACAAGTTGAAGAATAATTTCAACCTCCTTTTTTAAATTTGAAATAACTATAACTTGTGGCTCTGGTGTTGTTGTAGAAGCAGTAATTCATTTAAGAAAATTAAAAATTGATTCTACTTCTTCTTCTAACTCCCTATTTTTATGTTCATACTCAAAGATTATAATCTCCTTTTCTATAGGTTCACATGAAGCTAAAGGTTCATTGTAAATTGCTCTAGTTAAACAAACTTGTTTCGTTTTTTTTTCTCCACCTTTTCTTTCATGGATGCTTCAACTTTCCTCTCAAGTTTTCTGTCTCTTGCTTCTCTTTTCAACTTATCTAAGGCACTTTCACTTGTGGCCTCTATTAATAAAAATAAATAAACACTAACAAAGAGGCAAGACAAGGGATGCAATAGTTCTTTATATTTTTCCAATTGATAACAACCTTGCAATTGTGAATAGACACAACTTTTAAGGTTGTAGACTTCTAGGGTATAAACGTTTATAGATTTATCACTAAATGTGTCATTCTAATCATTGCATTAGGTACATAGTTAAGTTCAACATGTACATCATCATGATAATGAACATGTACACATGTTCCAATAATATTGCCATGTGTCAAATAATTATTAACCGGTTCAAACTTTATAGGTTCAAAATTTTCATTCTCAATAGGTAATGGTTTAGGTTTCTTTGTTTGAATAGGCTCATTAGTAACTAGGTCATTAGGTTTAGCTAATATAGGTTGTAAAGTTCTATCTTCAATGAACATTAGTTTCAAAGTTTGGTGTAGCTCACTAACCTAAATTACTATGGAGCCTTAAAAGTGAAACAAAATCACCTAGACCTAAATCCCAATCCACCATACATGATTAAGGTCACTACATAGTGGACCCAATTCATTATGTAATGCATCAAATTTAGCATAGGTGAAATGGGTCACTATGTAGTGAACCCATTTCACTGTGCAATGCATCCAACCCATCACTATTACAAAATGTGGTTGCAATTCACTAGTCCCCGTTCACTAGACTAATGAATTCACTACTTTTTTGTTGGTCCCCGTTCACTACAACTAGTGAAATCACTTGGTACAAGGACACCTTTTGTTGTAGTGCATTCATAGTTGAATTGGGCCAATGTGTAGTGGAACCATTTTTAAGTGTTTTGCTCCATGCATTTTGTAGTGAACCTACTTCATCATGGATTATTTTCCAAATATTTATTTTGAATTCTTAAAATTTATTAAACAAATGAATCATATTCGACAAAGTTGTAGCCCTCGTTAAGAGGTCCCAACTTTGAGAATACCTTTTGTCATTGCAACTCTTTTTCCTTCCAATGTCTTCACCTTTGGACTCGTAGTTGAGTCCATTAAGGAGCTTGGGGGGGTGTCACCATTAGTGAGCGATGAGAAATTGCACCAACCAAACCAAAAAAAAGTATTGGATGAAAAACATGTTAAGCTTTTTCGACAATAATTGGGGTATGACACTAAAAAAAACTATGTTTTTGTAATTGTTGTATGCAACTAATTTTAGTTGCATGTGACACATGCAACCACTAGACCCCATATTTGCATAAGGCAGTTGCACACAACTAGTAGTTACATACGACAATATGTATACAAATAATATATATGGTATGAATTTATATTTTTTACATTTACATTATTTTATAAAAGTTGCCCATGATGACATGTGCTCATTTGTGAAACTCAATTATATGTTGACATGTGGCATTAAACATTATTTCAATATTCATCATTAATAATAAATAAATAATATATTGGTCATCCAATAAAATGTGAATCAAATTTTGACATGCTTTCATTTGTGAAGGCCAATTATGTGGTGACACGTGGTAATTTTAAATGCCCATTGATTTTTATTTATTAATTTGGTAGGTAGGTAAGTAGGTAGGTCATAGGTAGGTAGGTAAGCAAGTAGGTAAGGAGGTAGGTACGTTGTTGTAGGTAGATTAAGGTTTTAAATAATCCAATTTTGTTTTTTGCTTTAACCTTTAGGATTGAGCCTCTTTCATTGGCCCATCCCAAATGGCATTTGGTACTTGGTTTGGGAACAAGTCAAATGCACTTACTTATATAGTGTGCACATTTGGAATCCATGGCAAAAAATATGGGATAAAAAATTCAATTACAAATGCAACTAATGTAATTGTAACCTACATGCAAATAACCATATTAACCTAGTTTACCTATTACATAAATTAATTATATTATAAGTATTAAAAATTAATAGGTAACAATAATATAATTTAATGATAATATCATTAATTGGTTAATAAACATTGATATTGATATTTATAATTTTAATAAAATTTTAATAGTTACGATTACTTGCAATAATTAATGATCAATAATATAATAATAATATTACTTAATTTAAATTAATAGATAAATTAAATTAATGACTAACCTAGTCTAGGGTATTTATAAGCAATTTAATTTAGCCTATTAGCCATAAATGTATTACAATAAATAGCAATATAGTTAAAATTGGTTATTGAATAATAATAATATTACTATATAATCAATATTAAATTTTTATTATTTATAAATAATTTATAATAATATAATATAATTACATAGCGCATGTTAAAAATTTGTAAACTCGCATGTGTCACTTCATATGTATATTATCATAATTAATAACAATATAATAATATTAAAATAATAATGATTGAAGAATAAAGATATAATTTTATTTATATCATTATTAATAATAAATATTGAATAATAATAGTCAAGTCATAGTTTAATTATAATTATTTTTTAATCATTATATGTGATTAACTATAATGATAGTAATATAATTTAAAAATTGGGGCTAAACTAATTTTTTCTAAAGTAATTCACAAGTTAAATTTAAAATAGTAAATTAATTTTGGGTCAATTAACCATATTTAAATTAACTACAAGGTTAAATTTACTGATTAATTTAGCCATGTTTGGTTTAATCATGTTCATTTAGCCATTATTAGTTTAATTTAGCCTCCTAAATAATTTGGTTTTTTATTTAGTTTAGCCAAAATTAGTTTACCTAATATGGTTAGTTTAGCCAAATTTAATTTAGGCTCATAATTAGTTTTGTTGTGGTTATTTAAACCAAAGTTAGTTTAACTTTGATTAATGTGAGTTTAACCTAGGTTTAGCCAACGTTTTGCCTTGGGTAACATTAGCTAATATGAATTTAACCTTAATACTAAAATTGTAAGACTATTATACATAACCTAAATAGATATATTAGTATATTAATGTAAATATGTATTAGTTTAGGTCATGATTTTTATGATATGTGTCCATTTTGTACACTATTGGTTGCATGTTAGTTGCACACAATTACATAATGACTAATTGCACACGACAAGATTTCTCTTAGTGTGAACATCACTAGGGCGTCAACGTTGGCACCCTTGTGATATCGTTGGAAAGTCATTATGGTGCCTCCGGACCAATAGAAAGTGCATTTGCCACTTTCAATGTTGCGAATCAAATATCATTGGTAGGGTGTTTTAAATTTATTTTGAATGGGAAAGATGGTTAGCTAGAATCTCCATCTTTGAATATGTTAATTGCACTTGAACCTATGAGTCGGAATAGTGTTTGGTTCTTGAACAAGCCCTTGCAAAACCCTTCACAACATGTTGAAATGGTGTTTTGCCATATTGGGATAATATATTTGTAGCAACTCTATTTTTGGTGGGAAAGTTTGTAATGTTGCAAAAAGAATTAAATCGATTGCTTGAAGTTTGTGCAAACAACAAATAATCCACCCCTAAAAGAAGCAAAATATGGAAACACTTATGCCATCCTCACCTTTTTTATTGGTTACATGATTTTTTCTTTCCAATATGTTTTGGAAACCCCATCAATAACTTGGGGTAATTATTGATAGGGGTGTATCTTCATGGTCCTTGTTAATTAGTTGAAGGGTGCACCTTGCCTTTATGATTTATTTCAATATGCACTAGTGTGGCTTATGCCATTGGCCCAAGTGTTACCACGTCCTCAATTGATTTTCCCTTCCAAAACTTGGTTTTTTAGAATTTATTTGAATTTTCAATGGCAAAAATCACTTTAAAATCAATGTCTCCCACATTTGGAATCTAAATCTTACCAAATAAATTCCATTAAATCATGTTCATCGAGATCTTTCCAACAACACCTAAGGCCCATTCATTTCCTTCTAAAATTTTCAGCTACAATTTAATTTAATTTTTAGTGAATAAATCATTTAATATTCAATAACTTTTGCACCAAAAGTCCAAATGTCATGGAACCAAACCTTTTTCCTTGAGAGATTTCCAAAGACACCAAGAACATGATCTAAAGCATCTCGGTTTGGTGGATCTCATAACTACAAAACAAAACAAACTACCTTCCTTGATTGATAGATTTGATTGGTACATCCCAAATTGGGAGGTCTTCCATTTGCTTCCCTTTTGTTTAAGATTTTTGTTTGGAGCCAAAGTGGCTTTCATCCATAGGAGATGTAAAAAACGTGGTGATCAACCTTGGAAAGAATTAGCCAAGTCTAGCTATAAAACAAATTTGAAATGTAAAGTTTTAATCATCTTCCATATTTCTAGTTACACATTAAAAACCAACCATAGACAATTGGGGATTTTGTTTTTTTTCAATTTTGGGGACAAAAAACCTCCAAAATCATTTTGTTTTCTAGTTTTGAATTTGGAATTCTGATTTTGTGCAACAATTTTGCCAATAAAAAAAAGTTTTTGTGATCATTTTTTGTCCTCACCTCAATTAATATTTAGTTTCATTTGGTAACCCATTTTATAAGAAGTAGGTTCTACATATAGGTAAATAGGTAAGAAAGTGGGCAACTACTAATTAAGTGTGTTACCCAAATTTGGTAACATGTGACTTAAAAGGTTGATGATGTAAGCATGTTGTTAAACTCAACAGGTGTTTTAACCTATTATTTAACTTAACATGTAGTATTGATCTAACCAATTACTAAACATGGCAAATAATGTTATTGGGTTAAGATTATAAGTTAACAAGTTAGTCAACATATGATTTGTAAAACTTGTATGACGCACCCCTAAACTCCTTGATGGACTCAACTACGAATCCAAAGGTGAAAGCAATGGAAGGAGAAAGAGTTGGGGCGTGTTCCGTAGCTCGCAACACTTCAGGGGTAGAGGGGCGTGTTAGAGCTTCGGGATGGGATTAAGATGAGTGACAAATGGGTTAATTATTCACATGAACTTGCACAAACTAAACAAGTTGGTTAATACATAGTTGGAACACTTTTGGTGCACGGATGAACAACATGCATGCATGGACTAATAAAACTCACCATGGCCCGAACTTAGGGGAATCCACCACCTTCCCTTTTATAATATTCTTTGTGCCTGGCCACATGGCCAGCACCCAAATGTCATTTTGTCTTGGGACTCCCAAGTTGGAGTCCTGAAATTCTCAAAATTGAAACCCTACAATTTTGGAAGCCCATAACTTTTTGTGAGAATCTTTGATTGAACTAAGGTTTAAAGCAAAGTTGTAGCCCTTGTTGAGAGTTGTGAAATGATATGTGACATGCAACCTACACACAAGTAAATCAAGGCCATTATTGACTTTTAGTAGTCAAGAATCAAATTGTCAATTTGACTCTCATCTCTTCTTTTAGCCATAACTTGTGTTTTTAGTACCCCAAATGAGTGATGCAAGCCCATTTTAGACATCTAAGTTTTAGGTGCTTTCCAATCATATAAGGAACTTTTCAATCCAATGAGTTTTGACCCTTGAAATCGCTCTCTAAATATTCAAGACTCCATCAAGACTCCAACTCCCAAAATGGGAGCTCATTTGGGAGTGTGAAGGTTCATTCCCTCACACTTTCCTACATTCCTAAGAGCATGAGATGTGATTCCTGGGCTTCACTCTTGGCCCACACCTTTGCAAGCCCTTACATTGGTCGTAAGCCTAAGGTTAAGGTTAAACAAGTAGTTAGAGATGGTGTATTTATTTTGAAATTTTGGATTGTTAATTTAAGTATTGGCTAATGGTTAGTCATGACTATCTATGATGGTAAGTCATGATTGATTTATTTTGAAATATTAGTATATGAACAAAGAGAACATACTTGTTAAGGATTTTTGGATTTCATACATGATTATTTTTTCATTCTTCCATGAACATGGATTATTTTTCTTTTAGCCTATTTCCTTCAAGCTTGAACAATTTGTGTACATGTTAAATAGGAAGTTATAGTAATTTAAGTTTTATGTGTGTATTTTATGTACATGTTCAAGGAACATGTTGCTGAAAAATCCAAAGGTAAAATTAACCTTCATGGGAACTGAAAAACCTTTTAACATTTGGCGACCATATTGGGGATTAAAATTCAGAAGCAATCACACTTAGAATTTCTGGTTAAATTTAGTAATTTTAATAGATTAGGTTTGTAAAACAATCACACTTCAAATTTTAATTTGTTACATGTTTGTTTGTTTGTTTTGTGCAAACTTTAATATTCAAGTTTTTAATTTTGATTTAGTTTGAAAACATTAGGAATAGGGTGAAGTTAATGTAAAGTTTTTAAAGATAAATAGGCATCCAATTTGTAAAAGAAATTTTATACAAAATTTTTATTG
>Ga0116226_10003201_pt1 | contig 14434 bp, 14 predicted proteins | sample S1TSphfallax_FD_89692 | JGI IMG/M metagenome (GOLD analysis project Ga0116226, IMG submission 89692) | Host-associated microbial communities from peat moss isolated from Minnesota, USA - S1T2_Fa - Sphagnum fallax MG | ecosystem: Host-associated > Plants > Peat moss > Unclassified | place: USA...
AGGCCCACGCCCAGCCCCAGCATGCGATCCACACCGGACAGTCCCGCATTCCTCACGCCGGACGTCAGAAGGCCGCCCAGGGTGCGAAGGAGGGCATAGGAGACCACGAAGATCAGCAGCATGGCCACCGCGTGGGCTATCCAACTGATGTGAATCATATGGGCGAGCAGAGGCGAGACATACCGCGCGGCGAAGGCGGCGATGAAGAGGCTAAGGATCAGGGCCAGCAGAGTCGTCACCTCGCGCGTCGCGCCGCGCGCCAAACCAAACAGGGCCGAGATCACCAGTATGGACCCCGCGATGCCATCGAACAGGGTCATTGGCGCCTCATCCGAAAGCCTGATCGCCGATTTTGGCGACCGCATCGGCGAGGCGCGCGACGCCGCTGACCTTCACGCCGGCGCCATCGGCCTGCAGGGGGCCCAGGGCGCGGGTGAACCCGAGCTTGGCGGCTTCCTTCAGTCGCGTTTCCATTCGGCTCACGGGGCGGACATCTCCGGAGAGGCTGATTTCCCCAAACACCACCGCATCCTGGGGCAGGGCGGTGTTCAGGGCGGAGGAGGCGAGGGCGGCGGCGGCGGCGAGATCGGCGGCGGGCTCGCTGATGCGCAGCCCCCCCGCGACGTTCAAATAAACGTCACGTGCGGCGAATCCAAGACCGCACCGCGCTTCCAACACGGCCATCACCATGGCGAGACGCCCGGAATCCCATCCCACCACCGCCCGGCGGGGTGTTCCGTAGACGGACGGCGCCACCAGAGCCTGGACTTCCACCAGAACCGGGCGCGAGCCCTCCATGCCGGCGAAGACCGCCGCGCCCGCCGCGCGCTCGCCCCCTTGGTTGAGGAAAAGAGCCGAGGGATTCTTCACTTCGGTAAGGCCCAAATCGCTCATCTCAAAGACGCCGATCTCGTCGGTGGCGCCAAAGCGGTTCTTCACCCCTCGCAGAATGCGGAAGGGGTAGCCGCGCTCCCCCTCGAAAGCGAGCACCGCGTCCACCAGATGCTCCACGACCCGGGGGCCGGCAATCTGGCCGTCCTTCGTGACATGACCCACCAGGATAATGGCGACGCCGCGCTTCTTCGCCAGCCGAACGAGTTCAGCGGCGCAGGCTCGCACCTGGGTCACGGAGCCGGGACCGGCCTCGTGGGCCTCGCTCCAGAGTGTCTGCACCGAGTCGATGACTACAAGGTCGAAGGCGTCGCGCTTGAGCCCGTCGGTGATCTCGCGCAGGGAGGTCTCCGCCGCGAGCTTCACCGGCGCATCGCCGAGACCCAGGCGATGCGCGCGGGCGCGAATCTGCTCCGCGGCTTCCTCTCCGGAAATATAGGCACAGGCCGCGCCGCCCCGGGCCGCCTGGGCGCAAACCTGCAGGAGCAAGGTGGATTTGCCGACGCCTGGGTCCCCCGCCAGAAGGATCGCCGAGCCCGGCACCACCCCGCCGCCGCAGACCCGGTCAAACTCGGCGACGCCCGTGGCGACACGCGGCGGGCTTGGCGTCTGGACATCGAGCCCCTGAAAAGCGAGGCCTCTGGCCTTGTGGCTCCGGCTGGGGGCCAAAGCTCCTGGCGGGCGCGCGCCGCTCTCTTCGATCAGGGTGTTCCACGCGCTGCACGCGGGGCATTGGCCCGACCACTTGGGTTGGACCGACCCACAGGACTGGCAGACATACAGAGCGCCGTCGCGCGCCATGGCTTCCCGATTCGCTACAGGATTATGACTATAGCAGGTGTGGGGCGCTTAGCGCGGATCGTAGCGTCCCTCGCGCGCCCAGTTGCTGAACTTGGTCAAGTCCTCGTTGAAATGAAGATTGACCGTGCCGATGGGGCCGTGGCGCTGTTTGCCGATGATCACCTGGGCGAGATTGCGCACGGGATCGAGTTTCTCCTGCCAGGCGAGATGTTCGGCGGTGCCCTCGTTGGGCGGACTGCGGCTGAGATAATAGGCCTCGCGATAGATGAACATCACCACGTCCGCGTCCTGCTCGATCGAGCCGGATTCCCGCAGATCCGAGAGTTGCGGTTTTTTATCCTCCCTATTCTCCACCTGGCGCGAGAGCTGGGCTGCGGCGATGATCGGCACCGACAACTCCTTGGCCAGGGCCTTCAAGCCTTGGGTTACCTGGCTGACCTCCTGAACACGATTCTCCACCCGCCCGTCGCCGGTGGTGACAAGCTGCAGATAGTCCACGACGATAAGTTCCAGTCCGACTGTGCGCTTCAAGCGCCGGGCCCGGGCCGCCAATTTGCCGATGGAAATGCCGCCCGTGGCGTCGATATAGAGTGGGGCCTCGGCGATCTCGGCCGCGGCGTCGCGTATGCGCCCAAACTCGGACGCGGTGATCTCGCCCTTGCGGATTTTGTCCGACGGAACCTCCGCCACCTCGGCCAGCAGCCTCATGGCGAGCTGTTCGGCGGACATTTCCAGCGAGAAGAACGCGACGACGCCGCCGCTGACTGTCTTGCGCCCGCCTTCGACGCTAGGCTCCCAGGCATAATTCCGCGCCGCGCTGAAGGCGATATTGGCCGCCAAGGATGTCTTGCCCATGGAGGGCCGGGCGGCGAGGATCAGAAGGTCTGATTTGTGCAGTCCGCCCAGTTTCTGGTCCAGGTCGATAAGGCCGGTGGAGAGACCTGACAGCCCGCCGTCGCGCTGAAACGCCTCAGCGGCCATTTCGATGGCGCCGCGGACGGAACTGGAAAAATCCACGAACCCACCCGCCACCGCGCCGGTTTCGGCCAGGGCGTAGAGCTGTTGCTCCGCCTGCTCGATCTGGTCGCGTCCCGAAAGGTCCTCGTCTCCCGATTGGGCGAGGGCGGCGATATCCCCGCCGATGCGGATAAGGTCGCGCCGCAGCGCGAGGTCGTGAATGACCCGGGCATAGTCCGTCGCATTGGCCGCTGGCGGGGCGCGGTCCACCAGATCCGCGAGATAGCGTACGCCCCCCAGATCCTCGAAGGCTGGATCGCGATGAAACTGTTCGGCGAGCAGGATCGGCTCGGCCAGATGCCCCCGGCGAATATGGCTCTGGATGGCGCCGAACAGGCGGCCGTGAAAGGGTTCGTAGAAATGGGCGGCCGTCAGGGCGTCGCTGAGGCGTTCGGCGGCGCTGTTATCGTAGAGCAGAACACCCAGCAGGGCCTGCTCGGCCTCAAGATTGGCCGGGGCGTGGGCGACGTCGAGGACCGGAGTCGCGGGACGGAGATCAAGTTGGGGAACCAAGGCCATGGCCAGACCATAGCCCAGCTTTTGGCCCGGCCAACGCCCGCATTCCGCCTCTTAACAGCTAAGATCGCCCCTGTGGATCACCTGTCCGGATGGCGGCCAAATCGGCCTAGTCCTCGCGGCCGAAGCTTTCCTGGCTTCCGGCGCCGCCTTCAAGCATATCGGCCGCGGCCTGGGCGTCGGAGGCGCGATCAGCCTCGAACTGGCTGGTGATGACGTTCTCACCCTTGGCCTGCCGTTCGGCTTCGTCGGCGCTACGGGCGATATTGATCGTCACCGTGGCCGTCACCTCGGCGTGCAGCCGCACCTTGATCGCATGCAGGCCGAGCGTCTTGATTGGCTTATCGAGAACGATCATGGCGCGATCAACCTTGCCTCCCTCGGCATTGACCGCGTCGGCCACGTCGCGACCGGAGACCGAGCCGTAGAGCTGACCACTGTCGCCGGCTTGGCGGATCATTACATAGGCGCTGCCGTCTAGGCGCTCGCCCGCCTTGGCGGCGGCGGTGCGGGCCGCGGCGTTGCGGGTCTCAATATCGGCGCGCTGGCCTTCAAAGACCTTCATGTTGCCGGCGGTCGCCCGCAGGGCCTTGGACCTGGGCAGGAGGAAATTCCGCGCGAAGCCGTCCTTTACGGTGACGACATCGCCCAGTGCGCCCAGACGCTCGACGCGTTCGAGGAGAATGACCTTCATGGCTCTTGTCTCCTACTTCACGACGTGAGGAAGCAGGGCCAGGAACCGGGCGCGCTTGATGGCCTGGGCGAGTTCACGTTGCTTCTTGGCGGAGACGGCCGTGATGCGCGACGGAACGATCTTGCCACGCTCGGAGACATAGCGCTGCAGAAGCTTGACGTCCTTATAGTCAATCTTGGGAGCCATATCGCCCGAGAACGGGCAGACCTTGCGCCGGCGCAGGAAAGCGCGGCGCCCACCGCCACCGGATTCTGGAAGGATGTTTTCGTCAGACATGATGGATCGAGCCTTGAATTCTTAATAAGCGAGCGATGGCGATCAGACCGGAACGTCTTCGAAGCGACGTTCGCGCTCGCGATCGCGCCGGGCGAGGATCGGTGAGAGCTCCAAATCCAGCTTATCGACCTTGATGGTGAGGTAGCGAAGCACATCCTCATTGAGGGAAAGCTGTCGCTCCATTTCCTTGACGGCCTCCGCGGGCGCGTCAATGGCCAGGAGGGAATAGTGCCCCTTCCGGTTCTTTTTGATGCGGTAGGTGAGGTTTCGAAGACCCCAATATTCGATCTTCAGGATGTGGCCGCCCCGGGATTCCACAAGAGCCTTTAGCTCTTCGTTGAGGGCTTCGGCCTGGGCCGGGGAGATATCCTGGCGTGCGATAACGACGTGTTCGTAGGAGGGCATGACGTCCTTTTCCGATTGTGAAGGGCGGCGCCCCTCGGCTGCTCGGAAATGCGGCCGCGGGACGATGGGTCTTAACATCCGCGGCGGCTGGGAGACTCCCGGCCCTTTGGCGCTCCGCGAAAAAGACCGCCCTTACTTAAGAAGGCGGTGCGGTTAGCCGCAAACACCGCCCAAGGCAAGTTAAATCACATAGGGTGAGCCGCGCGCCACGCCTTCACCGCCTCCAAAGTCTTGGCCACATGCTCATTAGGGCTGAGGTCCGAATAGGCCAGGATGACTTTGTCGTCAGGGGCTATAACATAGCTCGTACGGTCTGAATGACCAGGATAGATCGCAAGGGTCGATTTATAGCTCTCGGCGATCTTGGCGTCAGGGTCGGCGGCGACAGCAAATTTCGAGCGGCATTCGCTAACAGAGAACTCGGTCAGACGGTTGATGTTACCGGCGGTGATTCCGATCAAGGTGGCGCCCAGTTGTTTGTACTGTTCCGAGGCGTCGGCGAATTCATGCGCCTCAATGGTGCAGCCGGACGTGAAGGCGGCGGGGAAGAAATAGAGCACCACAGGTCCCTTTTTCAGCGCCGCGGCCAAGCTGAATGGGAATTGTTTGCCGGCTTGCGAGGCCTGGGCGATGAATTCCGGGGCGACATCGCCCGCTTTTAGGGCCGCTTGGGCAGGCAGAGCGAAGGCTGCGGCGAGGGTCGCGGCGGCGGCGAGGCGTCGAAGCATCGGTAAAACTCCCTAGCCCCGATCCTGTCGGGTGCGGGCTTCACTATGGCCCGAAATTGGCGCGCCACGCCAGAGGCGCGAAACTCGGCGCGGCTTGTGAGCGCGCCGCCTTTCACATAACCCTCCGCGCCGCGGCGGGCGGACCCGACGGATGAAGTGTCGCATTTTCGAGGAAGGGGCCTTCGCATGACCCTCGCATTCCTGTTTCCGGGTCAAGGCAGCCAAAGCGTCGGCATGGGGGCTGAATTGGCCGACGCCTTCGTCGCGGCCCGCCAGGTTTTCGAGGAAGTGGATGACGCCCTGGGTCAGCGCCTCTTTCGCCTCATGCGCGACGGCCCGATTGAGGACCTTACCCTGACGGAAAACGCGCAGCCAGCCCTCATGGCTGTCAGCCTCGCCGTCATGGCCGCTCTAAAAGCGGATTTTGGCATACCGGTGGAAAAGGCCGCATTTGTCGCCGGCCATTCTCTGGGCGAATATTCGGCTCTTGCGAGCGCGGGCGCCCTCAAACTGGCGGACACGGCGCGGCTGCTCAAATTGCGCGGCGAGGCCATGCAAAGGGCGGTTCCCGTTGGCCTTGGCGCCATGGCCTCGCTGATCGGTCCGAAGGCGGATGTCGCCCTCGCCGAAGCCGCCGCTCGAGCCGGCTCCGTGGCAGGCGTTTGCGTGGTGGCCAATGACAACAATGCCGGGAATGTGGTGATCTCCGGGGAGGAGGAGGCGGTGGACCTCGCCATCGCCGAGGCCAAAGCCCTCGGCGCGCGGGCGATTTCGCTAAATGTTTCCGCGCCATTCCATTGCCCGCTCATGCAACCCGCCGCCGACGAGATGGCCCGGGCTCTCGCCGAGACTCTCATCCTCCCGCCGCGTGCGCCTGTCGTTTGCAATGTCACCGCGCGACCGACACTCGATCCCGAGGAGATTCGGCGCCTCCTGGTCGAGCAGGTCACGGGCCGCGTCCGCTGGCGCGAAAGTCTTGAGTGGCTGGGCGCTGAGGGCGGCGTAACGCGCTTCGCCGAGGCCGGCGCGGGCAAGGTGCTGAGCGGCATCGCCAAGCGCGTGGCCCCCGAGTGCGGGGCCGTCCCGCTGAATATACCGGCCGATCTTGAGGCCTTTGCCAAATCCTTTTGAGACCTCGTCCAGGAGCCATGAGTCCACATGTTTGATCTGACCGGAAAGACCGCCCTGGTGACCGGCGCCACCGGAGGGATTGGCGGGGCGGTTGCGCGCGCCTTGAAAGACGCCGGCGCCCAAGTGGTGATTTCCGGCACAAGAGAGGGCGCGCTTCGCGATTTGGCGGACAGCCTTGGGACTGGCGTGAGCTTTGTCGCCTGTGATCTCGCCGACGCCCAGGCTGTGGACGGGCTCGTAGCTGCCGCTGAAAGCGCTGCGGGCGCGCCACTTGATATTCTCATCGCTAATGCGGGAATCACCCGTGACGGTCTTCTCATGCGGATGAAAGATGAGGACTGGTCGGCCGTATTGACCGTCAATCTCGAAAGCTATTTCCGGCTCACCCGAGCGGCGCTTCGCGGCATGATGCGCCGACGTTCGGGCCGAATCATCGGTATGACCTCGGTGGTTGGGGTCGCTGGAAATGCCGGCCAGACCAACTACGCTGCGTCCAAGGCCGGGATGATTGGGTTCACCAAGGCGCTTGCCCAAGAGGTCGCCAGCCGCAATATCACGGTTAACTGTGTGGCGCCGGGGTTCATAGAGAGCCCTATGACCAACGCTCTCACCGACGCCCAGAAGGCGGAGATCCTCAAGACGATCCCCATGGCCCGTCTTGGCTCCGGCGCCGACGTGGCGGCGGCTTGCGTTTATCTGGCCACCGACGCGGGCGCTTACGTCACCGGTCAGACTCTGCACGTGAATGGCGGCATGGCCATGATCTGACCCGCGCTTAGCGAGCCGCTGATCTCCGACGGACGCCGCTCAGGCTCTCGGCCAAGACGCCGTTCACCCGCTAGGCGGGCGATAAGTAACATGCTAGGCGGGCGGTGAAGTCGAAACCCCTATGGGCGGCACAGCCGTTCTATCGGCGGTGCTGACTGACCCATCATCGGGGCGGGTGGGATCGATAAGGCCGATTCTATTATCTGCCCCCTAGACCAGAAGGACGGGACAAACAGATTATGTCCGACACACTTGAGCGCGTGCGCAAAATCGTTATCGAGCATCTGGACGCCGATCCGGAAAAGGTGACGGAAAAGGCCAGTTTCATCGATGATCTTGGCGCCGACAGCCTCGACAATGTGGAGCTGGTCATGGCGTTCGAGGAAGAGTTCGACATCGAAATTCCCGATGACGCGGCCGAGCATATCCAGACCGTAGGAGACGCCGTTAGCTTCATCACCGAGCGTCTCGGAGCTTAAGTTAAGGCGGACGCGGCGAAGCCATAGGTCCTAGCCTTGCGCCGGGTTGTTGTCACAGGACTAGGCATGGTCACGCCCCTCGGTTGGGGCGTTGAACCCTCATGGCGGGCTCTCATCGCGGGCCGCTCGGGGGCGGGACGTATCACGGCTTTCGATCCCACAGACTATGGTTGTCAGGTGGCCTGCGAGGTGCCGCGCGTAAACGGACGGGGTGGCGGCGGCCCTGAATTCCCCCACGCCTTCGATCCGGACCGGGTCATGAGCCCCAAAGATCAGCGGCGGGTTGATGATTTTATCCTCTACGCAATGGCCGCGGCCGATGAAGCCATGATCGATTCTGGCTGGTCGCCTCAGACAAACGAGGATCGGGAGCGAACCGGCGTCACGATCGGCTCCGGGATCGGGGGTCTTTCCACGATCGCCGACACAGCTGTCGAACTGGAAGCCAAGGGTCCCAGGCGCGGCGTCAGCCCGTTCTTCATCCCATCCGCTCTGATCAATCTGGCTGCCGGACAAGTCTCGATCCGTCACGGCCTCAAGGGGCCGAACCACGCGGTTGTCACGGCTTGCGCTAGCGGCGCACACTCGGTGGGGGACGCGATGCGTTTCATCCAGCACGGGGATGCCGACGTCATGCTGGCTGGCGGCGCCGAGGCGGCTGTGTGCAAGATCGGAATAGCCGGCTTTGTCGCCTGCCGGGCGATGTCCACTCACTTTAATGACACGCCGCTCAAGGCCTCGCGCCCGTATGACCGCGACCGGGATGGCTTTGTCATGGGCGAGGGGGCCGCTATTCTCGTGCTTGAGGAGCTTGAGCACGCCCGGGCGCGCGGCGCGCGGATCTATGCCGAGGTGATTGGCTACGGCCTTGCTGGCGACGCGCATCACATAACGGCCCCTGCCGATGACGGCGACGGCGGCTTTCGCGCTATGCGCGCGGCCATCGCCCAGGCGGGGCTGGACCCGGCCGACATTGATTATGTGAACGCTCATGGAACTTCGACGCCGCTCGGCGATGAGATTGAACTGGGCGCCGTGGAGCGGCTTTTTGGTCAGGCTGCGGGAAAGCTGGCCATGTCTTCAACCAAGTCAGCCATCGGCCATCTGCTGGGCGCAGCTGGCGCCGTGGAATCAGCCTTCACGGTCTTGGCGCTCCGCGATCAGATTGCCCCGCCGACGATCAATCTCGACAATCCCTCCGTGGACACGCCCATTGATCTGTTGGCGAACGCCGCCAAATCCATGAAGATTGACGTGGCCATGTCCAACAGCTTCGGCTTTGGCGGCACCAACGCCACTGTCGTGTTCAAGACCGCGCCGTGACGAGGCGGCCTCGGCCGCGCGCCAGGCCAACTGGGGTGAGACAGCGCTCGCGGCCCATCCTGTTTATCACGACTCTGGTCCTCATCGTGACGGGGGCCGCCGCCTACGCTTCCCTCAGTCCCGGACCGGGATCATCCGATGGCGCGCCGACAACTGTCATTCTTGGCCGTGGCGAAGGCGTTCTGGCCATCGGGCGAGACCTTGCGAGGGCCCGCGTTGTCCGATCAAGTCTGATGTTCGCCATTGCTGCGGAAGTGACAGGCTCCGGCCCGCGTCTGAAGGCGGGGGAATATGCTTTCGCGCAGGGAATCAGCCTTTTCCAGGTCTTGTATATTCTCCGCGAGGGACTGGTGGTTCGGCACTTGGTGACCTTGCCGGAAGGTCTTTCCTCGAGCGCAGCGGCGAAAATTCTGGAACAATCCGATGTTCTCACCGGTCCCGCGCCACTGGCGCCTGAGGGCGCGCTGCTGCCGGAGACCTATGAGGTGTCCAGAGGTGAAAGCCGCGCCGCAGTCACCCAGCGGATGGAGCGGGACAGGAATGCGCTTCTGGCGAAGCTGTGGGCGACGCGCGCGCCAAACCTTCCCTATAATCATCCCGAGGACGCCGTGATTTTGGCCTCGGTGGTTGAGAAGGAGACGGCCTTAGCCGCCGAACGGCCGCTCGTAGCCGGAGTCTTTGTCAACCGACTTGAAAAGGGCATGCGCCTGGAGAGCGATCCCACGGTGATTTATGCGCTCACCGGCGGCGCGCCTCTGGGTCACGGCCTTACACGGTCCGAGCTGGCGGCGCCGTCTCCGTATAACACCTACCGCGTGGCGGGATTGCCGCCCACGCCAATCAACAATCCAGGCCGCGCCTCGCTTGCCGCGGCTCTCGCGCCGACCCGAACGGACAATCTCTACTTTGTCGCCAATGGCGCCGGCGGCCACGCCTTTTCTCCGACGCTCGCCCAACATACCCAAAACGTGGCCCACTGGCGGCAGGTGGAACGGGCCGCGGCATCCGGCGCGAATCGATGAGGCGCAAGACGGAGAATCGCCCGAAAGACGGGGGTGTTTTGTCCGGGCGTCGGACCCGTGGACGTCAGGTGCGGCGCCGCGGCGAGGGGAGTGGTTGTGTTGCCTGAGGTGGTGCGTCGTGGATTGCTTTTGGTTATTTCAAGCCCCTCCGGCGCGGGCAAGACCTCTCTCTCCCAACGCCTGACGGGAGAGTTTCCAAGCCTCGCCCTGTCTGTCTCGGCAACGACCCGCGCCCCGCGACCAGGTGAGAGGGACGGCCGCGAATACCATTTCGTCGACGCCGAGCGCTTTGCCGAGATGGCGGTCGCCGGTGATTTCCTCGAGCATGCTGAAGTTCATGAAAATAGGTATGGCACCCCAAAGGCGACCGTTCTGGAGGCCTTGGCTGGCGGAGGGGATGTGCTCTTCGACATAGACTGGCAGGGCGCCCGTGACATCCGCAAGGCGATGCCCCTAGACACCGTAAGCGTGTTCATTCTTCCCCCGACCCTTGCCGCTCTTGAGAGACGCCTTCACACACGCGCCCAGGATAGCTTTGATGTTATCTCCCGGCGCCTAGAACGGGCCCGAGGCGAAATCGAGCACTGGCGCGAGTATGATTATGTGATCGTCAATGACTATTTCGATACAGCCTATGCGAAGCTCGCGCGTATCTATGAGGCTGAACGCCATCGCCGCGAGCGCAATCTTTGGCTGCGCGATTTCGTGGCGCGACTGACAGCCCCATACGTTTAGGCGTTTTGCTCCCGCCAAGCTTCTGCGAGCGCCAGAAAACCATGCACGGGGATGGTTTCGGCCCGGCCATTGGCGTCGACGCCGGCTGCTAGACAAAGTTGCTCTCCCCCCAGAGGTTTCAGCGCTGAGCGGAGCATTTTGCGCCTCTGGCCGAAGGCGGCGGCCGTGACCGTTTCCAAAGCTGCCACAAGGTTATCGTCCGGCCGATTGTCCCGCAAACGCAGGTTCACCACTGCTGAAGCGACCTTTGGGGGCGGGGTAAAGGCCCGGGCCGGAAGCTCCATCTCCAGACGCGTCTCGCAGAGGGTCTGAGCGATGACCGAGAGCCGCCCATATTCAGACCCACCGGCCGGCGCCACGATGCGGAGCGCTACTTCCTTCTGAAACATCAAAGTCATGGCTGTTGGCCGCCAGGGGCCCATGAGCCATTTCAGGAGCAGGGCCGTGCCGACATTATAGGGAAGGTTGGAAACAACCCTCGCGCTACGCCCCGCCGGATAATCGCGGAGTATCGCGTTTTCATCCAACTTTAGGGCGTCGGCGGTCAGAGCGGTAAGGCGGCTGGGAAAGTGCGCGGCCAGATCATCGAGCACAGGCGCAAATCGGGCATCTTTCTCCACGGTTATGACCTCTGCTCCCGCTTCCAGTAGCGCGCGGGTCAGTCCTCCGGGGCCTGGTCCAACCTCGATCACAACCTGATCTTCGAGTGTTCCCGCTATCCGCGCGATCTTGCGGCAAATGTTCAGATCGAGAAGAAAATGCTGCCCAAAGCGCTTATCCGCCGTTAGGCCGAGCCGGGCTAAAGTGTCTCGAAGGGGCCGCAGCTCCGCCAATCCATCCGGCGCGGCGCCCTTGGACGGCGTCGCGAGCGTCACCGTGTCTCGATAGTGGCCGAGTTGCGCAGATCGCGCAGTTCACGCTTGGAAATCATCGACAGTTCCTCGCCATACAGGCGATCCTGAATCTGAGCCGCGGTCAACATACCCGCTCCTCCCATGTGCTTGTCGCATACGGCAATCAGATGGAGCCCTGCGTCTGTGCGAATGGGTGTCGAAACATCGCCGATGTTCATGGATTTCACCGCTTCCCGGAACGCCGGAGCGAGGTCCTTGACCTCCGCCTCACCCAGATCGCCCGCCACGACGCCCGGGGTCTTGGCCGCCACGGCCTCGATGTCATCACAGCCATGCACCTTGGCCCGCACGGCGTCCAGTTTAGCGGTCGCCGCCGCGGCATCCTCCGGCGTCGCCGTCTTGGATAGGGCCACGGCCGCCTGTTCGAGCCTCACGACCGCCGTCGCGCCGCCGGCCCGACGGTCCTGAAGAAGGATGATATAGGCGCCATCCTTGACCGGGATCGGCGCTGAAAGCTGCCCGGGCCGCAGGTCTTCAAGAGCCTTGTCAACTTCAGGCGGCATCTCACCCTGCGAAATCCAGCCAACCTCTCCGCCGGTCGCGGCCGAGGGCGAATTGGAAAACTGTCGTGCAACGGCCGCGAAGGGGGCGCCTTTCTGAATCTGGTTGATCAGTTCTGCCGCGCCTTGCACAGCCTGGGCTTCGCTTCCGGCGCGTGCCGCGTCAATGAACACCTCCTCGATCTCATATTGCGGTTTGCTGGCTTCGGCTTCCTCGCTTTTCAAAAGCCTTAATCTGATCTTGCCCAACGACGAGGCGGTTACCATACCGTCCGTGAATCCACCCACGCCAGCTTATCTCCGCCCGAAGTTGATCCTTGAATGTCTTGGCGCCGACCCCCTGGGCGGCGAGCTGGGCGAGAATCTGCGCGGCGCTGGTGTTGTTGGACCGGGCGATCTGCGCGATCTCGTCCTCCACCTCGGCGTCCGAGGCGATGAGATCAAATTTCTGGGTCTTCCCCTCGTTACGTAGATCCTGCATTTCGAGATGCTCGTCGATCAGCGAGCGCATCGCCTCACGCTGAAGCTCAGGGAGATTTTGCTCCGTCGGCTGAATGCCGGCTGTGACAATCAAGAGCCGCATGCGCTGCACGATGTCATAGGTCGAGATGATGTCGTCATTCACGGTGACCACGACACTCTCCGACAGGCTCGGGTGCGAACTCGTATTGTCCGTCGGCGCCCCCGCGGAGAGCATGGGCCCGGCGTCTTGTGCCTCTGCACCCCCCACGGACGTCATCAAGAGAGTGCTGAGCGTGAGAGCGGCGATACTGGAAAAACAACGCATGTGACGAATCTCTAAGGAAGTCTTTGTGTGGGCACGGGGAGCGCGGGGATTTCTCAACGGCTTTTACCGTGTCGTGCCCAATGTGGCGAGTGAAAGGCGCAGGAGGACCGAGGTGGTCGGGCCGAGCGTACCGTTGAACGTCTGGTCGTGTCGGTAAAGCACCTCAACTCTTATACAGTCATCGCGATAGACGAGGCCAAAGTCCGACTCGCGCCAAGACCCGCCGTCCACCACGGCGTAGGTGCTGACGCCCCAGTGCTTGGTAAAAAACGCCTCGCCCCGTACGTCGACGCTCGTTAGTGGCACGCCCCCCGGTGTCAGGGGCTCCTGTAGATAGGCGATGTAGCCGTCGATGCGCGGCATGGCGAAGCTGACACCTGACTCAAGACGATCCACGGAAAAATTATGGCTGTTGAGGCGCAGATTGGCAAAGGCGCGAAGTCCCCCGATAAGGGTCGTGTCTGCGCCCAGCACATAGTCCGACAAGGCTGGCTGGAGGCCGGAGTAGCCAGGGATCACGGGATCGCTTTCGGCGTCGAAGCGGCGTCCGAACATCACGCTGCCGGTCCGGCCGTCATCGAGGATCATGGTCGCGCGGCCGCCCACCGTGATGGATTGACCGCCATCATAGATATCGTAGCCTGGTGAACTGTTCGGCTGAAAAATGTTCGTCGGGTCGAGTTCGAAATCCGTGCTGTCAGTGTCTGGGATCCGAGAGTCGGGTCTCTGGAGATTGGCGATGGAGATCAAAGCGATCGGCTCGAGAATGTAACTCACGCCCGGTGTTTGCTTGATCAGGGGATAGCTGATGGTCGCCCCGATCATTCCAAAACCCCGGGGAAGGGTGACGCCCTGATCCGTTCCCCTGGTTGTCGTCGTCGCGCCGCCGCCGGCCGCCGACGTTGTGGTCTCAGGAACGGCTGTCACATTGTAGAGATCGCCTCTGACGTTCAGAAACGGCTGGATGCGCAAGCCATCCGAGAGGGTGATTGTTGTCTGCCAATCCGCCTCAGCCGTCGCACGACGATCATCCACGCCCGGCAGAAGGGGTTGGCCGCTCACACCGACCGTCGCTACCGACTGATTTTGCGCCAGAACGACGGCGCTTCCGGTGACGCGCAACCGTCCACCTAAAATCGCCGTAGGATCCTCCCAGCGGGCCTCAATCAGCGGGGCTATGAGGGGGATTGTGCTCTGGATATCGGTTGTGCGCAGACCCTGCACGCTGATGGCCGCGATTGAGAGGAAGGAGTTCGTGTCCTGGCGTACGGCGTCGATCTGGGAGATCAGTCGCCGGTCATCGACGGCGTAAAGCCCACGGTCGACGAAGACGTCCTGCACGGAATATTTGTCGAAGATCAGGGGGTCGGAGGCGCGCTCGGCCGTGAAACCCCACGACCAGGCCGGGTCGAGCTGATATTGGCCGCTGCCCAGGATGTAGCTGCGC
>Ga0116226_10003202_pt1 | contig 14432 bp, 12 predicted proteins | sample S1TSphfallax_FD_89692 | JGI IMG/M metagenome (GOLD analysis project Ga0116226, IMG submission 89692) | Host-associated microbial communities from peat moss isolated from Minnesota, USA - S1T2_Fa - Sphagnum fallax MG | ecosystem: Host-associated > Plants > Peat moss > Unclassified | place: USA...
CCAGCTCGTAGGTATTCGCCTTCTCCGGTCCGAAGGTCGGAATTTGCAACGGGTCCAGAGGATGGGTCAGACGAGTCGTCCAGCCGCCGTCTTTATAGCCCTTCGAGTAGGTCAGATACGTCATCAGGTCCGGAGCGAACTGGTACTGGAGCCCCAACGTCGGGGTGAACACGGAGAAATTCTGCGAGGTATCGCCCGCGGGGGTGGTCGCGAACGGCGGACCCGCGACGGCAAACACTGGCTGGTTCTCGGATAGGATCTTGTGGTCGTAAGAATAGCGACCGCCGGCAATCAGATTCAGATTGTCGATCACGGTGTACTCGAGGTGCGTGTAGCCCGCATAGGACTTGGTGTCGATCGTCTCGTAGCCCGAGATCTGCAGCAGACCCTCGCCGATCAGCACGTAGTCGGTCTCAGATCCTTGCTCATTGAAGTAGTAGAGACCCGCCGAGTACTTGAGTCGATCGTTCAACGCGACTCCCGAGAGCTGGAGCTCCTCGGAGATCTGGTGCTGGGACTGCTCGAACCAGGCCGCGTTCTCGAGCACCGGCGCCGCAGAAGGTTCGAGGGCTACGTTCCACTCGAGTTTCCGGTAGCCCGTGATCGACTTGAGGTGCGTGCTATTAGACAAGTCATAGTCTGCCGTCACCGAGGTGCCGAACTGATCCATCTTGTCGTAGTCCGGTCCGGTCCCGTAGCTCAGGTCCGGATTCCCGGTGATGTACTGGTTACCGAAGGGCAGACGGGCGGAGAGCGCATTCAGGTTCGCCCCCTTGAGATTGGGATTACCGCAGCTCGGCGCACCCGGGGCGGGGAACACACCGATCAGACAGAGATTATAAAACTCCCCGAACAGCGCGGCGGAAGCAGGCACTCCCGCTTGCGGCGCGGTGATGGTGGCGAGCAGCGATTCGGGCACCGAGGACTCGTCCACGTGAGTCCAGTCTCCGGTCCAAGTCACGTTCAGATTGTCGGCCGCCTTCCATAGCACTTTCGAGCGCACCACGTTCTCGCCCTGCCCACCCTCGCTCGAGTAGGTCTGAGTGCCGCCACCGGCAAACTCGGAGATCGGGAAATCCGACACCGGCGTGTCGCTGTACGGAGTCGCAGAGGGGTACGGGATACGCTTTTGATATCCGTCCCGATTGAGCGACGAGAACGTGAACGTAGAAAGGACGGTGTCGCTGAACGGGATATCCATCGTCGCCTGGAAGTCGCGGCGGTTGAAGCTTCCGCCGGTCGCTTCGGCCTTCAACATGAACTGATCGCCGGGAGTGCGGGTGACGATATTGATCGCGCCACCGATGGTGTTGCGACCGAACAGCGTGCCCTGAGGCCCCTTGAGGATTTCGACCTGGTCGACGTCGAGCAGGCCCACATTCGCCCCGGTGGTGCGGGCGAAGTAAATGCCATCGACATAGACCCCGACGCCGGGGTCGAGGTTGATGCCGAAATCGTCTTGACCGATGCCGCGAATCGAGGCCGACAGGACCTGGTTAGACCCGCCGAAGGGCGAGGCGGTGTCGAGATTCACGCTCGGCGTGAGCCTTCCAAGGCCCTGCACATCGACGATGTTCTTCTCCGCCAAGCTCGCGGCGGTGAAGGTGGTAATGGCGATGGGCACGTCCTGTTCGTTCTGAGCGCGCTTCTGCGCGGTCACGACGATCTCCGGGATCGCGTCGACGTTGGTCGCTGCGGCGGGCGCCGGCGCTTGCTGCGCCGCAGCGAGCCGGGGCAGCGTGACGCTCGCGATGCCTAACGCCAGGCTCAAGCTCAAGCCTACCGAGATACCTGAATTGCGGCGCGACGATGCGAGTTCTTGTTTCATTCGTGGGTGCTCCGGGAGAGGGGCTCGAGCCCCATATGTACGCTACGGCACAGTGCAAAACGGGAGAGGCTAAGAGGGAGGCAGAGCTGTGGCGGCACAACATGCGGGTGTGCGCAACCGCGTGAAGCGGTGGTCAAGACAGCGGGAAATCGTCGCATCCCTCTCCCCTAGCGCCGCTCTATTCGGACCGCCGGCGTGAGGCCGATCGGACTACCGTCTTGCGCGGCGGCGAAATGTCATTCGCTATAGCGTCGTATCCTAGCGAATGATCACTTGGCGTGCAACCTAACTGCTTTGCGCTCCATATCGGTGCGCACGCGCGAAGCGAGTGTGCGGTGCACAAAAAAATTGAGGCCCGGGGATCGGGCCAACCCGCGAGTCAGCCGAGGCCGAGGGCGGTGATCGCGTTCTGTTTGAGGATGAGATCGTGAACCTCAGGGTTGAACCCAGCCTCACTAAAATCCTTGATCCAACGCTCGGGCGAGATGAGCGGGAAATCGGATCCGAACAGCATCTTGCGCTTGAGCTGTGTGTTGGCGTAGCGCACCAGCTCCGGCGGAAAGTACTTAGGCGACCAGCCTGACAGATCGATATATACGTTGGGCTTGTGCAGACACACCGATAGCGCCTCGTCCTGCCACGGCCAGGACGGGTGCGCGATGATGACCTTCATATCGGGAAAATCCGCGGCGACGTCGTCGACGTGGATGGGATTCGAGTACTTGAGTCGCAGGCCCCCGCCACCCGGCATCCCGGTACCGATGCCGGAGTGGCCGCTATGGAAGATCGCGGGGAGCTTGTAGTGCGCAATGAGCTCGTAGAGGGGGTAGGCGAGCCGGTCGTTGGGAAAAAACCCCTGCAGCGTCGGGTGAAACTTGAAGCCTTTGATGCCGTGCTTCTCCACGAGATCACGCGCCTCGCGCACGCCGAGCTTGCCCTTGTGAGGATCGACGCTGCCGAATGCGATCATGATGTCGGCGTTGTCGCGGGCGGCGTCGCTGATCTCCTCGTTCGGAATGCGGCGCGCGCCGAGTTCGCACTCGGCATCGACCGTGAACATCACCAGCCCGATACGGCGTTCGCGATAGTGTGCGATGGTCTCGGCAATGGTCGGTCGCTTGCCGGCCTTGAAGTACTTACTGGCCGCGTCCTCGTATTCTTTCCAGACCTCGTCCTGCGGCTGACGGCAGGACACTTCGGCGTGGGTGTGGACGTCGATGGCGACGAGTTCAGCGAGATTCATGTTCGGCTCTCCGGAAGCGCAATCCGACGTAATTCTCCGCCACCGCCTGAGCGGCCGCACGAGATTCGCCGAGCAGCTCGAGTTCCGCGAGCTGGAGGCGGGCCGCAAAAATCTCGTCCGAGAACTTGTGCATCACGGTGGTAAACCACCAGGAGAAGCGCGTCGCCTTCCACACCCGGCGCAGCGCGCGAGTGGAATACTCGTCGAGAAGGAGATCGCTCCCGGCACGATAGTGATCGACGAGGCCGTCGCAGAGCACCCGCACGTCCGCGGCGGCGAGGTTCAGCCCCTTGGCGCCCGTCGGCGGCACGATGTGCGCGGCGTCGCCGACGAGAAAGAGCGAGCCAAACCGCATCGGCTCGGCGACGAAGCTGCGCAGTGGCGCGATACTCTTTTCGATGGAGGGACCCGTCACCAGGCGCGCGGCATAGGCCTCGGGTAAGCGGGCTCGCAACTCGTCCCAGAACCTCGCGTCCGACCATTCTTCGACCCGATCGTCGAGCGGGCATTGAACGTAATATCGGCTGCGGTGCGCCGAGCGCATGCTGCACAGCGCGAAGCCGCGCGCATGGTTGGCATAGACGAGTTCGTGCGAGACCGGCGGTACATCGGCGAGCACGCCGAGCCAGCCGAAGGGGTAGATCCGCTCGTAAGTGCGGATACGGTCGGCGGGGATGCTCTGCCGGCTCACCCCGTGATAGCCATCGCAGCCGGCGATGAAATCGCACTCGATCTCCTCCTCGACGCCGCCGCGCCGATAGCGCACTCGAGGGTGCCCGGTGTCGAGACCCGAGAGCCGCACCTCCTCCGCCTCGTAGATAACCGGGCGGCCCACGGTATCCCGCGCTTCGCCGAGGTCGCGCTGCACTTCCGTCTGGCCGTACACGGTGACGGCCTCCCCCGTCAGACCCTTGAGGTCGATACGCTCGACTCGGCCGTCGAAGGCCAGCTCGAAGCCCTCGTGGACGAGACCTTCGCGCGCCAGGCGTGCGCCGACGCCCGCCGTGTGCAACAACTCCACCGTGCCAGGCTCCAAGAGCCCCGCGCGGATCCGCGCTTCCACGTACGCGCGCGAGCGCTGCTCGAGCACGATCGTGTCAATGCCCTGGCGCGCTAATAACTGGCCGAGAAGCAGGCCCGACGGCCCGCCGCCGATGATCGCGACCTGGGTGCGCTGCATGAACGGGTACTCCAAATGCTGGGGGCAAAGACTGGGGGGGCAAAGGCTGGCCGGGAAGAGTCCGGAATCCCCAGGCGCGGCGGAATGGACGGGATCGTCCGTTACTTGTACTTTTCGAGCATGTCGCCGTCTGCCGCCATTCCCGCGTTCTTTCTCTATGGAGAACCGCTGCACCCGCCCGACGAGGCGACCGTGCACGTCGAGACGATTGCGGCGCGCAGTCGACTGCACGACTGGAACATCGCCGCGCACCGCCATCACGATTTGCACCAGCTGCTGATCCTGCACCGCGGTCGGATGGAGCTGCGGCTCGACGACGTCAAGGCGCGGCACGCGGCGCCCGCCATCGTGCTGGTACCCGCGGGTACCGTGCATGCGTTCCGTTTTGCGGTAGGTACCGAAGGCTGGGTCATCACCTTCGCGGGCGACCTCGCGCGCGCCCTTTGCCAACCGGTGGCGGGACTGGCCGAGTTCTTCGACCGCGCGGTTGCGGTGCCGCTCACCCGCGCGATGCTCGGCGCGACGGACCTCGCCCGCTTGAGCGAGATGCTATTGCGCGAGTTCACGCGCGGAGCGCCGGGGCGGGAGGTGGCGTTACGCGGGCTCCTCGCCGCTCTGCTCGGCAATGTGCTGCGTCTCGGGGCACCCGTGTCGACCTCCGCCGACGGGGCGGGGCCTCGCGATCGCGAGCTGGTGGCGCGATTTCGGCGAGCGATCGAGAGCCGCTATCGTGAGCACGCGACCATCACCGAGTACGTGCGCGAGCTCGAGGTGTCCGAGGCGCGTCTGCGGCGCGCCTGTGTGCGCGCGGCAGGCCAACGGCCGGTGGATCTCGTCCACCAGCGGATACTGGTGGAAGCGGAACGGCAGCTGCGCTACACGTCGCTTTCCATCTCACAGATCGCCTACCAGCTCGGTTTCAACGACCCAGCCTACTTCACCCGTTTCTTTACGCGCCGGACCGGCTCGAGCCCGAGCGCCTTCCGTCCCGCGGGCGCTCGCTCCTCGAGTCGCTGATGCCGATGCGCGCGGCCGCCGCGCGCAGTCGAGCGAGCAGATCCTGCTGCGCCGCGGTAGGTTGCCATCGACTGCGCACGGTGAGACCGATCCGACGGCAGACCAAACCCTCCGGATGGGGCAAGGTAGTGAGCCATCCGGCCTCGAGTTCGGCCTCGATCTGGTGTGCGGAGAGCAGCATCACGCGATCGCTGTGACGCAGCAGGCTGCGCGCGGCGAGGAACGAGTTACATTCGATGAGACCCGTCGGAACCGGCTCGCCCGCATGCTCAAAGAGATCGACGAAGCGGCGTCGAAGGGGTGAGCCCGTGCGCGGCGCAATCCAAGGATAGCGGCCGAGCGCGCGGACGGTCGGGGTTCGAGTGGACTTCAGTGGGTGGCCCACCCGCACTACGAGCGCGAGCGGATCGTCGAACAGGACCTCCTCCCGCACGTCCGGCGCCGGCGCGGGAAGCCGGAGTGCCCCCACGAGGAGATCGGCCGCTCCGGTACGCAGCGCGGCGAGAAGAGTCTCGTAAGGCCCGTCGAGGAGTTCCACCGAGTGGCGAGGATGGGCCGCCGTGAAGCGGAGCACCGCGTCGGGTACCAGGAAACTTCGTGCCAGCGGCAGCACTCCGATGACCGTGCGGCCCGCGTCCTGACCGCGGAGGGCCGCGATCTCGGCGCGCGCCTGGGCGAGTTCCGCGAACGCGAGCTGCGCGTGTCGCGCCAGGCGTTCGCCTTCGCGGCTCGCACGAATCCCGAAGCTCGTACGCTCGAACAGCGTCAGCCCAAGGGCCTGCTCGAGACTCCGCGCGGCTCGATGCAGCGTGGGCGGCGCAATGCGGAGCGATTCGGCGCTCGCCTGAAACCCGCCGTGCGCGGCCACCGCGGTCAGCGCTTCGAGCTGGGTAAAGGTCACGCCTCGTCGCCCCGGCCCCGCAGTCGCGCTCCCGGCCCGACGCAAGGGATCCACCCACGCGGCGCGCAGCTCCCGCAGGGCGCGGTCGATGCGGTAGAGGCAGCGCTCGCCCGCGGGCGTCAGCCGCATCCCGGAGCTACGCCGCTCGAAACACGGCAGCCCGAAATGTCGCTCGATGGCGGCGACCGCCTGGGTCACGGCAGGCTGAGACAGGAATACGGCCCGCGCGGCGGCATTGACGCCGCCACGCTGCGCCACCTCACGGAACACCGCGAGGTGGCGTAGGTTCACGGACGCCACGGTGAAAGCTGGCCTGGCATAGCGATTAGCAATTTCTTATATCCCGGACCGAATTGCAATTACCGGCCTCGGCCACGCGCGCACCATACTCTGGCATATGAATGTCGTGATCCGTAATCCCCCACGCGCGCCCGCCTTGGCGGCAGACGCCCTCGCCACGCACGGCGTTGCGACCACCCACGAGGCCCAAGGTCGAACGGGCCTGCTGGCGGCGTACATGCGCCCGATTTTCGCCGGTGCGCGAATTGCCGGTACCGCCGTGACCGTAAGTCTGCCCCCCTGCGACAATTGGATGATCCATGTCGCCGTGGAGCAATGCCAAGCAGGAGATGTGCTCGTGGTCGCGCCGACCTCGCCCTCGGACGCCGGCTATTTCGGCGATCTTCTCGCCGCTTCGCTCATGGCACGCGGTGTCCGCGGTCTCATCATCGATGCGGGAGTGCGCGATATCAGGGACCTCACCGCCGCGCGGTTTCCCGTCTGGTCGCGCGCAATCTTCGCCCAGGGCACCGTGAAGGAGACCCTCGGCAGCGTCAACGTACCTGTGGTGTGCGCGGGCGCGCTGATCCATCCGGGCGATGTGATCGTGGCGGACGATGATGGCGTGTGTGTCGTGCCGCGCCGCGAGGCGGCGCGCACCGTCGAGCGCTGCGTCGCGCGCGAAGCGAAAGAGGCGGCGGTGCGCGAACGCCTGAAGCGTGGCGAGCTCGGACTCGACGTCTACGGCATGCGGGAACGACTCGCTGAGCGCGGACTCGTGTACCGCGATGCCGCCCCCGAAGAGGCTTAGCATCCGGTGCTGCGCGCCCTGCCCTGCACGCTCATGCGCGGCGGTACGTCCAAGGGCCTCTACTTCGACGTGCGGCATCTCCCTGACGAGCGCGAGGTCCGGGACCGCGTACTCCTCGCTGCCATGGGCTCGCCCGATGTGCGTCAAATCGACGGGCTAGGCGGCGCGCATCCTCTCACCAGTAAGGTCGCCGTCATCGGCCCATCGACCCGGCCGGACGCCGATGTCGACTATCTCTTTCTACAGGTGGTCGTCGATCGCGCGGAGGTGAGCGACACCCAGAACTGCGGCAACCTGCTGGCGGGAGTCGGACCCTGGGCGATCGAACAGGGTCTGGTCGCCGCCCGCGACGGGCGAACCGCGGTGCGCATTCATATGGTGAACACGGCGAGTATCGCCGTTGCGGATGTGGCGACCCCGGCTGGCGTGGTCGAGTACGAGGGCGACGCACGCATCGACGGCGTGCCGGGGACGGCCGCCGCCATTCCGATCGAATTCCTCGATGTAGCGGGTTCCAGCTGCGGCGCACTCTTTCCCACTGGCTCGATCGTCGACCGGGTAGAAGGCGTCGAGGTCACTTGTATCGATAACGGGATGCCGGTCGTGATTCTCGCAGCCGCGGATTTCGACAAGCGCGGTGACGAGTCCCCCGAGGAGCTCGAAAGCGACCCGGTGCTGAAGCGACGACTCGAAGCCATCCGACTCGCGCTCGGGGTTCGCATGAACCTCGGCGACGTGGCGCGCAAGACGGTACCCAAGATGACGCTCGTCTCGCCGCCGAGAGCGGGCGGCGTCATCGCTACGCGCAGCTTCATTCCGCATCGCGTGCACGAAGCCATCGGCGTGCTCGGCGCGGTGAGCGTCGCCACCGCGGCCGTCGCACCGGGTTCGGTGGCGGCGCGCATCGCGGCACCGGGCCGCAGGAGCGCGGGCGGCGGCACACTCCTCGACATCGAACACCCGAGCGGCTTCTTCACCGTCGACATGGATGTCACGGTAGAGGGCACGATACTCACCGTGCGCCGCTCGGCATTGTTACGGACCGCGCGCAAGCTCATGCAGGGACTCGTCTACGTGCCGAGCGCCGCCTGGCCGCCCTCGTGAGCGCAGAGTGAACGCAGAAGGAATTTTTACGTGCTGATCATCGACTGTCACGGTCACTACACGACTGCACCGCCCGGACTGCAGCGATTTCGCGATGCGCAGCTCAAGCGGATCGCGAATGCCACGCTTCCCGAACCCGTCATGCCGCGCATCAGCGACGAGGAGATCCGCGAGAGCATCGACAACAATCAGCTCCGCCTGCAGCGCGAGCGCGGCGCGGACGTGACGCTTTTCTCGCCACGCGCTTCGGCCATGGCGCACCACTTGGGCGACGAGGCGGTGTCGAGCGCCTGGACGCGTGCCTGCAATGACCTCGTGAAGCGGGTGGTGGATCTGTACCCGGAAAATTTTGTGGGCGTCTGTCAGCTTCCCCAGTCACCGGAGGTGCCGATCGCGCATTCGATCGGTGAACTCGAGCGTTGCGTCCGGGAACTCGGCTTTGTGGGCTGCAACCTGAATCCCGATCCCTCGGGCGGCCATTGGACCGCCCCGCCGCTCACCGATCGCCACTGGTACCCGTTCTACGAGAAAATGGTGGAACTCGACGTGCCCGCGATGGTGCACGTATCGTCGTCGTGTAACCCGAACTTCCATGCGACGGGCGCTCATTACATCAATGCCGACACCACCGCTTTCATGCAGTTCATCGAGGGGAACCTGTTTACGGACTTCCCGACGCTGCGCTTCGTCATTCCGCATGGCGGGGGCGCCGTGCCCTACCATTGGGGTCGGTATCGTGGCCTCGCCGACATGCTGAAACGTCCGCCGCTGCGCGAACATGTGATGAAGAACGTGTTCTTCGATACCTGCGTCTATCATCAGCCGGGAATCGACCTGCTCGCGAAGGTCATCGACGTGGACAATATTCTCTTCGGCTCGGAGATGGTGGGGGCAGTGCGGGGGATCGATCCTGAGACCGGGCACTATTTCGACGATACGCGGCGCTACATCGATGCGCTCCCGCTCGAGCCTCGCGATAAGCAGCGCATCTTCGAGTCGAATGCGAGGCGGGTCTTTCCGAGGCTCGATGCAATTCTCAGGGCCCAAGGCCGATGAGCGCCTTTACGATGGATCGGGACTGGCTCGTCTTTCACCCGAATCCGTCGAAGCCAGAGTTTCAGCTGCCGCCCGGCGCGGTCGATGCCCATTGCCACGTGTTTGGACCGGGCGATGAGTTCCCCTACGCTCCAGAGCGGAAGTACACGCCCTGCGACGCTTCGGCCGCCCAATTATTCGCGCTGCGGGATCGACTCGGCTTCGAGCGCAACGTGATCGTGCAGGCGACCTGTCATGGGGCGGATAATCGCGCGCTCGTCGATGCGCTGATGCGTTCCGAGGGCCGGGCCCGAGGCGTTGCCACGGTGCGCGCCGAGGTGTCGGATGCGGAACTGCTGGCGCTCGATGCGGCGGGCGTGCGCGGAGTGCGCTTCAATTTCGTACGACGCCTGGTCGATACCACGCCGCGGGAGATGCTCGCAACGATTGCAGCGCGCGTGGCGCCGCTCGGCTGGCATGTGGTGATTTACTTCGAGGCGGTCGAGCTTCCCGACCTCTATGAGTTCTTCGCGTCGCTGCCGACCCCGGTGGTGGTCGATCACATGGGCCGTCCCGATGTCACGAAGCCCGTGGACGGCCCGGAGTTCGCGCTCTTCGTCCGGCTGATGCGCGAGCATCCGAATTTCTGGTCGAAGGTAACCTGTCCCGAACGGCTCAGCCGTTCAGGCCCACCCGGCTACGACGATGTGGTGCCCTTCGCCCGCCATCTCGTCGAGGCATTCCCGGAGCGGGTGCTCTGGGGTACGGACTGGCCGCATCCCAATCTCAAGGGTCATATGCCCGACGACGGTAAGCTGGTCGATTTCATTCCGCGCATTGCTCCGACGGCAGCACTGCAGCAACGCCTGCTCGTCGCTAATCCCACGGCCCTCTACTGGAAGCGCTGAGGCGTCCCGTCATGTCGTCGCACCGCCCTTACCGAGATATCCCAGGCACCACGGTGTTCGACGCCGAGCAGGCCCGCGCGGGATACGCGCTCAACATGTTTTGTATGTCGCTGCTCAAGGCGGCGAACCGCGAGCGGTTCAAGGCCGACGAGCGGCGCTATCTCGACGAGTGGGCGATGACCGAGAGCCAGAAAGAGGCGGTGCTGGCTCGTGACTACAACCGAATGATTGCGCTGGGTGGGAACATCTATTTCCTGGCGAAGATCTTCGCCACCGACGGCAAGAGCTTCCAGTACGCCGCGGCCCTGATGACCGGCATGTCCCAGGACGCGTATGCGAAAATGATGCTCGAGGGCGGCCGTGCCCCCGGTGGGGCAATCGGTGACGCCGCAGGTAGTCGCGGCGAGCTTCCGTCCGCTGAACCGACCAAGTAGGAGCATCCATGGCGAGGATCACCGCGGGCGTAACGACCTCGCATGTGCCGGCGATCGGCGCGGCTCTCGATAACGGTCGGGCGTCAGAGCCTTACTGGGCGAAAGTATTCCAGGGCTACGAGTTCTCGAAGCGGTGGATCGCGGCGGCTCGACCCGATGTCGTGATCCTCGTCTTCAACGATCATGCGACCGCCTTCAGTCTCGATATCATTCCGACCTTCGCGATCGGTTGTGCGCCATCGTTTGCCCCCGCCGATGAGGGCTGGGGCGCGCGCCCGGTTCCGGTGGTCGAGGGCGCGCCGACACTCGCGAGTCATATCGCCCAGTCGGTGATCGAAGAGGATTTCGACCTCACCATCGTCAATCGCATGGACGTCGATCACGGCCTGACCGTGCCGCTGTCGCTGCTCTTCGGGCAACCCGAAGCCTGGCCCTGTCGAGTGATCCCATTCGCGGTAAACGTAGTGCAGTATCCGCCGCCCTCGGGTCAACGTTGTTATCGGCTCGGCCAAGCGATACGACGCGCGGTCGAGTCCTTCCCCGAAGATCTGAACGTACAGATCTGGGGTACGGGCGGCATGAGCCACCAGCTGCAGGGACCCCGAGCCGGCCTCATCAACCGGGAGTTCGATACGCGCTTTCTGGATGAGATCGTGAACGAGCCCGAGGAGCTCGCACGCCGACCGCATCTCGATTACCTGCGCGACGCGGGGTCCGAGGGCATCGAGCTCGTGATGTGGCTCGTCATGCGCGGCGCGCTGGACGCGAGCGTCCGCGAAGTGCATCGGTTCTACCACGTACCGGCTTCGAATACGGCTGTCGGTCATCTGATCCTCGAGAATGTGAAGCCCGGAGACTCGCGTCCATGAAAATCGTCCTTGCCGGTGCCGGCGCCTTCGGCCAGAAGCATCTCGACGCCATCCGCCAGATTCGCGGCGTCGAGGTCGCGGTGCTCGTCGATCCAGAGCTCGAGGCGGCGCGCGGCGTCGCGGCGCGCTATGGGGTGACCCGCGTGACCAGCGATCTCGCTGAGGCGCTGCGAGAGCCGGGCGTTGCCGCAGCGATCCTCTGTACACCGACGCCGCTGCATGCGAGTCAGGCGCTGCAATGTCTGCGTGCGGGCAAACACGTCGAAGTGGAGATTCCGGTTGCGGACCGCTGGGAAGATGCCGAGGCGGTGGCTAAGGCCCAGCGAGACACCGGACTCGTCTGCATGGTGGGGCACACGCGGCGGTTCAATCCTTCACATCAATGGATCCACCGCCGCATCGGCGCCGGGGAACTCGCCCTGCAGCAAATGGATGTGCAGACCTACTTCTTCCGCCGCACGAATACCAATGCGCTGGGTCAGCCGCGCTCATGGACCGATCATCTCCTGTGGCATCACGCCGCGCACACGGTCGATCTGTTCCGCTACCAAGCCGGCTCGGAAATCGTGCGGGCACATGCCGTCGAGGGTCCGAAGCATCCTGAACTTGGGATAGCGATGGATATGTCGATCCAACTGAAGGCGGCCTCGGGCGCGATCTGCACTCTCTCCCTCTCTTTCAACAACGACGGTCCGTTTGGCACGTTCTTCCGCTACATCTGCGACCACGGTACCTACATCGCGCGCTATGACGATCTCGTCGATGGGAAGGAGAAACCCATCGATGTGACCCAGGTCGACGTCTCGACCAATGGCATCGAACTCCAGGACCGGGAGTTCTTCGCCGCGATCCAGGCGGGACGCGAGCCCAATGCGAGCGTGGCGAAGGTTCTTCCTTGTTACCGAACTCTGTACGACCTCGAGCTCGAACTCGCGGCGGGGAGCTGAAGCGCGATGACCCAGACGTTGCTGCCGCAGCGAACTCTTGGCGGAGCGGCGGTTTCGGCGATCGGTTTGGGCTGCATGAACCTGAGCCATGCTTATGCAACTCCGCCCTCGAAGGCGGAGGGCATTGCGCTCATCCATCGCGCGCTCGACCTCGGGGTGACGCATTTTGACACCGCGGCCCTCTACGGTTTCGGGCGGAACGAGACGCTCGTGGGCGAGGCGTTGGGGCCGGCGCGGCGGGATATCCACCTCGCCAGTAAATGCGGCATGACGGGTGTCGACGGCCGACGCGTCATCGACGGGCGTCCTGAGACTCTGATCCGTACCTGTCATGAGGCGCTGCATCGCCTGCGCACCGACGTGATCGACCTCTATTACCTGCATCGGGCAGATCCGCGCGTGCCGATCGAGGAGAGCGTGGGCGGACTCGCCGAGCTCGTACGCGCCGGGCACGTCCGCGCGATTGGCCTCTCCGAGGTGTCGGCCGCCACGCTCCGGCGAGCCCATGCCGAGCATCCCATTGCGGCGATACAGAGCGAGTATTCCCTCTGGACGCGCAATCCCGAGATCGCGGTGCTCGCCGCCTGTCGCGAACTCGGGACGAGCTTTGTGGCGTTCTCGCCGCTGGGGCGCGGGTTCTTCGCTGACGGCGTGGCGGACGCTGAGGCGCTCGAAGCGCAGGACATCCGTCGCGGCATGCCGCGGTTCGTAGAACCTCAGTGGTCGTCGAACGCAAAACTACTCGCGCGCCTGCGAGCGCTGGCGAACGAGGCGGGCTGCACACCCGGCCAATTAGCCCTGGCCTGGGTGCTCAGCCGCCGTCCGGAGGTCATTCCCATTCCGGGGACGACCTCGATCGCCCACTTGGAGGAGAACCTCGCCGCCGCAGGTCTCAGGTTCGACGCCGGGCTTCTCGCGCGGCTCGAGTCGCTCTTCGCGCCCGGCTCCGTGCAGGGCGCTCGCTACAACGCGGCGACCCAGACCGAGATCGGCACGGAAGAATTTGCCGGCTGACATCGCTCCGCTAAGCGCGACCTGGAAGTGTCATCTGGCGCCGGTATGATATCTCGGCGGCGTTTTTCACCGCATACTTATTGAGAGAGTCGAGGCCAGGATGATTGCATTCCGTCGGGGTTGGGCATACCCCGCACGCGCGCTGACGTTGTGGCTGATGGTTGCGCCCGCGCTCGCACCGGCCGCACCCCGCGCGCCCGCTCTCGAGCAACGCGTGCGCCATGTTTTCATCATCACCCTCGAGAACAAGAACTACGACGACACCTTCGTCACCAGCACCCAGGATCCCTACCTCGTCGGGACCTTGAAGCCGATGGGGGCGCTACTGACCCAGTACTACGGCACGGGGCATGTGAGCCTCGACAACTACATCGCCATGATAAGTGGCCAGGCGGCCTCTGAGGAGACGGAGGCCGACTGCCCGACCTTCGAGGATTTCCACTTGAAGCGGGTAACCCGTGAGGGCGAGGCCGTGGGTAAGGGCTGCGTCTATCCCGCCCGCATCCGAACCCTCCCGGATCAGCTCACTGCAGCAGGGTTTACCTGGCGCGGTTATATGGAGGATATGGGTAACGACCCGGCGCGGGAGGCCGCGACCTGTGGTCATTCAGCGCTGAACTCGAAGGATCGTACTCAAGGCGCCGAGGCGCCGAGCAGCGCGGTGCCGCAGGGCGATCAATACGCCGGGCGGCATGATCCATTCATCTACTTCCACTCACTGCTCGATTCGCCCGCCTGCACGCAAAATGTCGTTGCCTTGGGCCGGCTGGAAGCCGATCTCGCGACGCTCGCCGCCACGCCGAATCTCGTCTTCATCACCCCGAACCTGTGTCACGACGGTCACGACGGCGACGGCACGGGG
>Ga0116226_10003203_pt1 | contig 14432 bp, 5 predicted proteins | sample S1TSphfallax_FD_89692 | JGI IMG/M metagenome (GOLD analysis project Ga0116226, IMG submission 89692) | Host-associated microbial communities from peat moss isolated from Minnesota, USA - S1T2_Fa - Sphagnum fallax MG | ecosystem: Host-associated > Plants > Peat moss > Unclassified | place: USA...
AAAATCAAATACGGTGCAACGAATTCCCATTCTTCGTCGCCTACGTCACTCGGATATGGCTTGCGTCTATTCATGCACGCTATCGACCAACTCTTTTGAATTTAGTTCATAACACGCTCTAGAGATTCTGCCTGCATTGAAGGCGAAAGGTAAGGCGATCATAGCGATTACACATGATGATCGATATTTCGATATGGCCGACAAGCTGATCACCCTAAATGATGGCGTTGTCAGAAGCGTGCATGAAAAGATGCAGACTACACAGACAGCGCACGTGGCTATTCAAGCTGATGGCTGTGCCTTGGTATAAGGGAGTCCCTTTAGGGACAGGTCTTTCTTTCGCGGCTTGATGAATTGCCTGGTACTAATGTAACCATCAAATTGATAATGGATTGTGAGGGCACGTCGCCTCATCTACGCCATTAATCGAGTGATCCTGCTGCAACTGCTGGATTGACATTGCTCGCCAGAAATTTCCATTGGGGTGCACAGGTAGTACGATTGTACCGATTGACAATGCGTACCCATGATTTTATCGTTGCACCCGCATTAAGTTTAAAAGTTGAAATTTTAAATTTGAATGAAAAAGCTATGTCAATCAGATGACATGGCTCAACTCATCCATATATTTCAATTTGAAACTTGCATCAATGCACTGCATGCCGCTCAATAGGGATGATTGGGTTGCGTCAAATTTTCTGGTTTGAAATTTGGATTATTGCACAACATCTGATTCGCTTGGATAGTTAAACTGCATCAAGTTTTTGATTTGAAATTTTGATTACTGCGCGACACGTCATTCACTAAGAATGGTTGAATTGCGTCGAGGTTCTCTGGAGGCTGGACAGCCTTGACGGCGATTGAGAAGGGAATGTGATTGTTGCTGGTCGGAAGATAGGGGAGCTGACGGGTAATGGTGCATCGGTGGCACGGGATGGCGTAAGCGATCCTATTGTGTCATCGCGCCTCAACTAGTCGGTAAATTCAAACTACTAATCAAAAAATCAAGACGCATGCGGAATCTCACCATAAGTTCACTCCTGCTAACCTCGATAGCTCTCTTTCTGAGCGGGTGTGGCGGCGGCAATTCGACTGACTATCAAGCACAAAAATTCGACAACAGTGTTGCCGGTTATTGGACTGCTCAAGATACCTCTCAAACCTCCTATGAGTTCTATGTGGGAACCACGGATGCACCGTTTACGTCGACTACAAATACCGGTCGAACCATTGTGGCGGGGCAAGCGACCGGAAGCTTTTACTGGAACATCGATGCCAATGGGGCATTGCAGATTACCAAGGTATCTCAGCAATGCCAGGCCCGCCCTATTAGTTCCTGTCCAAGCGCAGGGCAGGTCACTATCGTCAATTACGCTTCGAATTCGGGAAGCGGTAATAACGGTAATGTCGGCAACTGGAAGGTGACGGACAGTACTTCGGGCGTGGCCAACGTATTTCAAGCATTCACGCGCCAAACGGTCGATATGTCGCGTCTTCCGCAAGGGCAATCGTTGTTTGGTCATAACGGTGAATTCGATATCCCTCTCGCGGCTGGCAATGACGGCCATAGCTTGACCCTGCAACTGTCAGATTTTGGCGGCCCGGTTCCTTTGCAAGCGCCGGTTGTAAGTGGCAACCAATCCGTTGTTGTGTTCCCGGCTGGCCCTTCGACTGCAATTCCTGTTCCAACGCAATTCGCTTTGCAAAACGGCAGCCAGACCACTCTTCCAGTGTTGAGCTGGTATGACAACGTTCATTTGAGCGCATCCATCAATAGCGGATATGCTCTGCAATATGAAATGCACCGCCAAGTGCAGTATCCAGCGGGGACGGATCCAACCCAGGTGGTGGTGGGTAACGTGGAGCAGACAGAATTTCACGAATCCTATATCTGGCCGGTAAATCCGATCAGTGGCACGACGTTGAAGGCATCCGACAAGTTCTATACGATGATGCCGATTGATTTTAACCAGGACTGGGTCGCATACGGTGCAGGGAATGAGATCACATTGACATCGGCGACGACAGGAACCATCGTTCACGTCGATCCTCATTTAGGAACCTATTCAGAATCACGCGACTTTACGTGGGTACAAAAGAGTGATGGGACTGTCGTATTCAGCTTCCCCGAATTTGGCGATGTCACGATGAATTTCGTCTCATCGGCTGTGGGTGGGACTAAGGTGCTCTTTGGTGTGCCAAACCCATACACCGGACAGACCAACTATTTGATCCACGATTTTGTGATGGATGCGCCACCTGTTGTCAATGCAAGTAACTTGCCAGGTCTGTATGCCATTGTCGATACGGATGGGTCCTTGGTCTACGAGACATTTCACAAGGATGGTACCGTTACCGGGACTGTTGGTGGACACTGGTTCATCGATACAAATGGTGATGTCGTCAGCTATCAATGCGTTGATCTGAGTGGTAACGATATCGCAGCGTACAACACCTGCTATACAGACCTGGGTAACGTGAGCAGCCTCACTATGGGGCATCTCCGACGAATCCGGTTTGTTCAGCAGAATGGAAACGTCTTCCTTTCCAAGTACAACTCTGCCTTCTATGGCGCGATGTTCGATGTGATAAATCGCGACTACGCGACCATCGCTTGGACGTATGAGTGGATACGTCTTGGCGACGAGTGATATTCGTCTGTATTAAATAAATCACAGTGAGCATGTGACGCCGACCTACCAGTCGGTGTGCATGCGCACGCCGATCTCATTCAGCAAATCGTCTTCACACTGGAGAAATCATGGAACGGTATTTGGGAAAGAAGACAAGAATCGATCATATTGCGATCGCCGTTAGCAATCTAGATGAGGCGATTTCGCTATACCGGGACGTGTTCGGATTCAAGTTGCTGAACGAGCGAAGCATCCGTGGAACGTTTTCCGGCATGATTTCTGCGGAGTTGGACGCCGGCGGGTTCTCAATCGTTCTGGTGCAGGGGACAGATCCTGATTCGCAGGTGACGCGATACGTGAATCAATATGGCCCAGGTGTTCAGCACGTGGCTATTGAGGTGGAAAACGTGCAGCGAGTAACGGACATGCTGAGAGCATCCGGTGTGCAATTTGCCACCGACGTCATCCGCGGTACGGACCTGATCCAGATATTTACTCGTCGCGATGCAAACTCGGGAATGATGTTCGAGTTCATTGAGCGTCAATTGGATGGCGTGGGTTTTGAAACCGACAATATTCAAAGCCTCTTTAATCAGCTCGAAGAAAGCAACGCCTGTTAGCGAGATTTGATCATGACTTTCATAAGCATTGCACGACGACTCGTCGAAAACGCGGAATCTAATCCGCAGGGTATTGCATTTCGTTTTCTTGGTGATACTGGTCAGGAAGTGGAAACTCTGAACCACGCAGCGCTTTACCGCGAGGTGATGGGCGTAGCGTCGTATCTCTCTCAGCTTGCCGAGCCGGGCAGCACGATCATGTTATTGTTTTCCCCCGGCCTTTCCTATATCAAGGCGTTCTATGGATGCCTCATGGCCGGAATGATTGCAGTGCCCCTGTATCCGCCCAAGGCAAGTTCAAAGTCTGACCGCATTGTGAAAGTTGCGCAGAATGCGAATTCGACCATTGCGTTGACATCGCCTCAGGATTTTGCCGTGGTCAGTGCGCTATGGGGAGCACAGAACGGGCAGGAAATCAGTATTCATGTGATCGATCAGCAGGTCATATCGACTGCGTCGGACGATATGCAGGTCGAGTTAGACATGCATGCACCGGCCTTTCTGCAATACACGTCAGGATCGACAGGGTCGCCAAAGGGCGTGATGATTTCACACGAAAACATCGTTGCCAATGCGAAGCATCTTTCGCTGATGTCGACGGGAAATCGTGATGACGTCTTCGTGAACTGGTTGCCCTTGTTCCACGACCTTGGTCTTGTGACAGCCATACTCTGGCCCACCTATCTTGGCGCGACTTCCATCTTGATGGCTCCGGCATCTTTCGTTCGGCGCCCACGGTTGTGGCTTGAGGCGATCACCCGCTATCACGGTACGATGTGTGGAGCGCCCAATTTCGCGTATGCCCTATGTGCGGAGAAAGTATCCGAGGATGAATTGGGCTCGCTTGATCTGACTTCGTGGCGTGTGGCCTATAACGCTGCTGAACCGATCAATCCAAATACGCTGGATGCCTTTGCTAACAAGTTCGCGGTATGTGGTTTCCGACCTGAAGCCCTTTATCCGGCGTACGGTATGGCGGAAGCGACTGTGATGATTTCGGGTGGAAATGCAGCGAACCCGCCGGTTCTGCTGACGGTCAATAAAAAGATTTTGGAGCAGAACAGGCTGGAAGTCGTGTCACCTGCACATCCAAGCGCAGCCCGCCTCGTTGGATGTGGAACTGCGGATGCGCCGCATGATATCCGAATCGTCGATCCTGAAACCTGCGTCGAATTGGCGGATGGCGGCGTTGGCGAAGTGTGGTTCTCGGGGCCGAGCGTTGCACAGGGATACTGGCGGGCGCAAGAAGCGACGTCAGCCACATTCGGCCAGACCATCATTAACGCAAATGATGCAAATGGCGCTAAGGGTGTGTACCTACGTACGGGAGATCTCGGCTTGCGGTTTCAGGGCGAGTTATTCATTACCGGTCGTATCAAGGACATCATCATCTTGCGAGGCAGGAATTTGTATCCTCAGGACATCGAATCTTCCGTGGCAGCTGCAAACCGCGCGATTCGAGCCGGGCATGTGGCGGCGTTTGCGGTAAATGAAGATGGCGATGAAAAATTGGTCGTGGTAGCAGAGCTTGAACGAGAATATTTTAGATCCATTAATGTTGCCGACGTTGCGCGTGCTGTCAGTAGCCGAATCTATTGTGATCATGAAGTTGAACTGGGGCATCTCGTTCTGCTGAGACCGTTTCGCATCCCAATGACATCGAGCGGTAAGATTCAGCGAGCACAAACGAAGGCATTGTATCTTCAGAAGAATCTTGATGTGATCGGTGAATTGCATCAGCTTTCTCCAACTCTGTATGTTGCGCCAACTACTGATACTGAGATCAAATTGTGTGCAATCTGGAGAGAAATTTTGGGGCGGGATCGTATCGGTACAGACGAAAATTTTTTCGAAATTGGTGGCAACTCGCTCAGGGCAATCGAGATCATGTCGCGTATTGAGAACCTGTGGCCCGGTGTGTCACTGGAATTTGAATATTTCAACGAGCATGCGACGATTAATTCGATGGCGAATGCCATTGATGCCAGGCTGATGAAGAGGTTGATGCCTCAGGAACAGGAATTTGCCGGAAAACGAACGGTGGTTAGAGTATGAGTGCCGAACAACTAATTCTTGAACTGCACGATTGTGGTGTCAAGCTTGCAGTCGATGGCGATGATCTGCTGTTGGACGCGCCGGACGGCGTGCTGAATGCTTCGATACTTGATCGTCTGAAACAATTCAAGACCGAGATAATTGACCGACTCGCTTCGACCCCGTTGTTGTCCGACACAATCGCACTACCTATGCCGGGCTTAAGAGAATCGGCTTACGACGCACCGCTTTCGTTTGCACAGAAGCGCATGATCGTTCTGGAAGCTATTGCGGGTGACGTATCGTATTACAACATCCCACTGGCATATCGTATTCGCGGAGAACTTCGGGTAGATGCGCTTCGGCAAGCGTTCCACGATCTCGTTGCTAAACACGACGTCTTGCGCACTATATACGTTCAAGACGGCGAGGACTATGTGCAGCGGATTTGCCCACCAGACGATGTTCCTTTCGAGGTCGTGAATTCGACAGCATACGCTGCAACGGACGAGGTTGTTGCTTCAGTATTGCTGGCTGCCTCCAACCAGCGTTTCGATCTTTCTCACGAGTGGCCGATACGCGTCACGTTGACGCGTTTTGCAGACCATGAATTTCTGCTGAGTGTGCTGGTTCATCACATATGCGGCGACGGCTGGAGTGCGAAGATTCTGGTCGATGATATCCAAAGCGCCTATGCACGACACCTTAACGCAATGTCGTCAGACGAACAAACGAAATTGCATACGGGACTGCAATATACCGACTATGTCACTTGGCATGAGGCTTGGATGGCCTCGGCAAATGCTAACCGTGCCCGTGACTATTGGATTGATGCATTGGCAGGTGCTCCATCGATACACAGTTTTCCAACCGATTTTGTGCGCTCTGCAGAGTTGAGTGTGGCTGGAGATTGGTATGTCGAAACCTTGCCCACGACTCATCAAAATGCCGTCGAGATATTTGCGCGGGATAGGAAGATTTCCAGCTTCACTGTATTTCAAACGGCGTTTGCCGCATTGATTCATCGATACAGCGCCGAAGACGATTTCGTGTTTGGTACAGCTGTCGCAAATCGCTTTCCAGCAGATTTTTCTCGCACCATCGGACTCTTTGTCAACACCTTGCCCATTCGCTGTCTGATTGGCGAGGCAATGGACTTCAATGCTTTGACCGATGAGATCATTCGTGTCACGCGACAAGGACTGGTGCATCAGGCATATCCGTTCGATGCAATTGTAGATGCAGTTCAACCAGATCGTGGGTTGAGTCACAATCCGCTTGTTCAATTGATGATCGTCATGCAGGATGATGATGCGCAGTCTTTGAGTTTGCCTGGGCTTTCGACATCGCAGGCACGAACACGGCAGGACGTTGCGAAATTTGACCTTACCCTGCATGTTCATTACTCGCTGCGCGGAATCAGTCTGCATTGGGAATTCAATACCGGCTTGTTTCTGCCGGATACGATCAAGGCGATTTCACGAAGCTATATCGAATTGTTGGTAGCCTGCGTGACGCAATCTTCGTCAATCGTTGACGAGTTGTCGTTAGCAACTGGTTCTGTTTCGCTGGAAAACCGTTCACAATCCAACGTCGAAGCACCACAATGCGTCCACGAATTGGTCCGAAGCGTGGCTCTGCAACGACCGGAGGCGATTGCTGTTTCTGAAGGCACGAGGCACTTGACGTATGCGGAACTGGAGCGTAAAGCAGAGGCGCTCGCCGAAAGCATTGTGAGTCGTGTGGGTGATTGTCTGCGCCGTCCTATCGCCGTCTATGCGGATCGTTCACCGGAATTGGTGATCGCGATGTATGCGATTTTCAAATTGGGTGGAATTTATGTGCCACTGGACCCATACCATCCACATGAGCGTGTGAAGTTCATGATGGAAGATGTGCGTGCAAGTGTGCTCTTGTTGGAACGAGATACTCTTGTTCCACCGCCGGAAACGGATTGCAGTGCCGTATGTATCGAGATTGACAAAGCGTGTGAGCAAGCTGCGTCCGGGCAGAAGTTGGCCGATGATCCGACATTGCCCTTGTATGTGATTTACACGTCAGGTACGACAGGGCGCCCAAAGGGCGTTGTCGTGAGTAACCGTGCACTGTTTTATTCATTGCGTGCCAATGCAGCCGCTACGGAATTCGAGCATACGGACACTATCCCGACGATTGGATCGCAAGCATTTGGCGTCTCGCTTCTGGAAATTCTGCTGCCGCTGATAACGGGAGGCACCGTTCGCATCGTACGCAAGGCGCAAGTCAATGATCTTGAGGTATTAGTCGCGTCAACTAACGAGGTTACCGTCTTGCATGCCGTGCCGAGCCTGATGCGGCAATGGCTGGATTTCGTTTCCATGAACCCCGATACGCGGCTGTACCCGAATTTGCGTCTTTTGCTGGTTGGCGGAGAACCGGTTGCCGCGAATCTGCTCGATGCTCTTCAGCGTTGGCGACCTGATGTAAAAATCTTGGCCTGCTACGGCATGACTGAATGCGCGATCGTTTGTTGCAGTCATGATCCTAAAAGCAGCAATCACGGAAACTATCGTTTGGGGCAACCCCATCCCAACGTTAGCTTTCATGTATTGAATCGACGGGGACAGCCCCAGCCATCAGGCGTGCCGGGCGAATTGCATATCGGCGGACTGTTACTCGCAGATGGCTATGTCGGACAACCTGAGTTGACCAGACAGCGCTTCGTGGACGGTTCGGCAGTAGGACATGAAGGCTTGCTGTATAAAACCGGTGATAGAGTTCGGCGGCTCGCCAACGGAAGCTTCGAGTTTCTCGGTAGAGTCGATCTGCAGATTAGTTTGCGCGGTGTTCGAATAGAACCTGGGGAAATAGAATCCTTGGCGTTGCGGATCGATAACGTCGCGCAAGCGGTTGCCCATGTCGTGAGGTTGAGCAATGGTGACAGCTTGCTTGCACTCTACTTCAGAGTAATCCAGGCAGGTTTGGACGACGACGTTGATGGCAAGTTGCGGCAGCAGTTCTCGCTGCATCTGCCCGAATACATGCGTCCTTCGGTGATTGTCGAGGTTGAAGCATTCCCGCTCAATCCTAATGGAAAGATTGATCGAAGAAATCTGCCTGTACCGACTCCATCGGAAAACTACGTGCCGCCGGAATCGGATCTTGAGCAACGTATTGCCGCAATCTGGGGGGAGGCGCTTGATCTGCATCAAGTGAGCGTCACCACGAATTTCTTTGAGTTGGGCGGACACTCGTTGATGGCGGTAACCATCGCTAATCGTGTCAGGAAGGAATTCAATGTCTCCTTCCCATTGGCCATGATGTTTTCAGTGCCGACTGTACGCAGTTGTGCTGGTGCACTCGCGGAAATAATGGAAACACGTTTGGCAGCGAATCTCATGGAGATAGACGCATCTCACGCCGACGATCAGTCGGCAGAAATCGTCATCTAAACCAAACGACGTAAGTCAACCCGTGCACGATGATTCGAGCACTTTGCATATGTGTTGGGGATGGGCCACGTGTTTAAATCTTTATTGCTGAAGTTACTGGTGAAGCAGTCGCCTGTTGCGTTGACCGTCTCCGTCGTGTTGGGGGTGGCTGCCGGGGCGATGTACAGCGCGATTATTCCTCTCTTGGTACAGGCGCTGGGCGACAGTCGTACACCTTCTCACGGCGCGCTTTCTATCCTGCATGGCGCTGAAGGGTATTTTGCGGTGTGCGTTTTGATTTTGGTGGCGAAGACGGTATCTGTGGTCCTGGTCAGCAATATCTCGAAATCGGCAACCGGGAATCTTCGGATTGATCTTTCCCGGAAAATCAATGCTATGCCGATCCGTGATCTCGAGCAAATTGGCTTTGCGCGGCTCATCGGTTTGCTGTCCGACGATGTTGCCAATGTTGGAGCGGCAGCCGTTGCAATCCCAATGATTCTGGTATCGGCGGTGACGATACTTGGAATGTTGGCCTATCTGTTTACGATACATCCCATCGTCGGTACCTTCACGCTCGTTTCGATTGTGATAGGAGTCGTGGTGTTCCAGATGCCGATTGCATTTTCCCGGCCGCTATACGAGAAGGCACGAGATCTGCGAGACCGGATCAATGAAGCAATCAATGGCCTGGTGCATGGTTCGTACGAATTGAAGCTCAATCGCGCGATGTCGGAAAATTTCATTAACGAGGAGCTGGCTACTCCGCAACATGCGGCAACAAGATTGGAAAAGCGAGGCGACGCCACTTTACATTTGGCTGGTGCATCGAGTGATCTTCTGGTGTTCCTGGTTGTGGGTGTTATTGTCTTCAATACGAATTCTTTTTTCCAGCTGCCAATTGGTGACGCAAACGGTATCGTGATGGCGCTCCTTTATATCGCCAACCCGGTTGCCAGCATCTTGAGCATGTTGCGTCACTTGCAGACAGGTGACGTGGCGATGTCGCGAATACAGACAATTCTTACGAAGGCGGAAGAGGGCTGTAGTGGCGAGAGTGGTGCAAACTTCAAGGACTGGCGCGAGTATCGCGTAGCAGATGTTGCGTTTTCATATCGAAAAGAGGATTCGTCATCGGAACCGATTTATGCGCTTCACTCCACGACGCTGTCGTTCAAGCGCGGGGAGGTTTGCTTCATCGTCGGTGGCAATGGTTCAGGAAAATCAACACTCAGTAAGATTCTTTCGCTGCACTATCCCTGTTTCGCTGGAGCAGTCTATTTCGATGCATTGCAAATTGAGGCAGCAAATCTCCTTGATGCACGTTCTCGCATCGCGGTTGTTTTTTCAAACTACTATCTGTTCGGGAAGATTTATCGCAGCTTGTCAGCCAATGAAATTGTCCGGGTGAGCGATTACCTGAGAATGCTCGGACTTGCGGAAGTCACGAAATTCATCGATGGCCGTTTCACAGCCACCAAGCTTTCGGATGGTCAAAGAAGGCGTCTCGCCCTGATCATTGCGCTGCTGGAAGACAAAGACATCTATATCCTTGACGAATGGGCAGCAGATCAGGACCCCGAATTCAAAGGCGTTTTTTACGATTGTATTCTTCCCGAATTGAAAAAGATCGGAAAGCTGACGATCGTGATCACGCATGATGACCGCTATTTTGATCGTGCTGACCGTGTTGTGCGCATGGAAGATGGCAAAGTCATCAGCGATCATCGTTCACATGAGCTCAGTTTGCATCCGTCGATTTCAAAGGAACGAGAACGGTTTGCCTATGCAAGCCATTGACCTGCCTGCTTCGATACCGTCCTCGTTATTCAATTCGGGAATGGATCAGACGCTTCGATACAGGTTTTTCCAAATACCAATTGCACAAGAGCGGGTACGATGAATTTTCTACGATTTCTAGAAACATGTGAGTCGCGATCCATTCGATTCAAGCTCGATGGCGATCAGATCAAGGTCAGCGCACCAGACGGAATCCTCGATGCAGATTTCGTCGCGACACTCCGGGGTTTCAAGCCTGAACTGCTGAACTGGCTCACCAAAGCCAGTGAGAAACGTGCTGCCATCGGTACAGGTGTTCAAGACGGAAAGATTTCTCACGTTGACCGCGGTGCCGGGATTCGCGCCTCGTTTTGTCAGGAGTATTTGTGGTTGACGGAAACACTTCACGATAGCGGCGACGCCTATCACTTCGTGACTGAAATCGAGATGAAGGGCAATCTCGATATCGGCGCATTAGAGCGCACTTTCGTGGAGATATTGAAGCGGCATGAGGTGCTTCGTACTTCCTTCTATACCGTTGGTGACGAGGTATTTCAGAATATAGCCACGTTGGCCGAATTCAAACTGCCAATCACGAACGTAAGCTTGCACGACGATGCGGCCGTCGGCGAAGCAGCACGTCTGATCGCAAACGAGAAATTTGATCTCACACGCGAATTTCCTCTGAGGGTACGTCTATTCAGGTTCGCACCGGATCATCATCGATTGGTATTCGTGGTTCATCATATCGCGTCTGATGGATGGTCGCTTGGATTGCTGGTGCGAGATATCTGCGACTGCTATACCGCCTTTGTGCAAGGACAAAGCCCGATTGCGCAATCTGGAACATTTCAATATGCGGATTTCGCGGCATGGCAACGGAAGAACTACGCACAAGAGCGCCTGGATTCAGAGATCGGCTATTGGCGAAACAAGTTGACCGGCGCGCCAGAAGTTCATCAGTTTCCCCTGGAACGTCCGCGTCGCGAGATTCCTTCTCTGGATATGGGGCGGACAGAACTGTTATTGGATGGCGAAATTGTCGAAGATTTACGGCTGCTGGCACGCAGATCAGGACATACCTTATTCGTGATCCTTGAAGGTTTATTCGCAGCGCTCATCGCGCGTTACAGTGGCAATGTCGCACCGGTGATCGTATCTCCTGTGGCTAATCGCGGGAGAGAGGAATTTGAATCAATTGTCGGTTATTTCGCCAATCTTGTACCCCTGTATCACAAGTTCGATCCGACGATGTCGGTTTCATCCTACCTGAACAGTGTCGGTGAAGATATTCGTGAGGCGTTGGGCCTTCAACATGTTCCCTATGAACTTGTAGCGGGGCAGCTTGCACGGAGTCGGGCTCACAATCGGCTACCCGTTTCGCAGGTTTCATTCGCCTTCCAAAATAATGTGATCCCGGAGTTACTGCTTCCGGGAGTAGTGTGCGATATCCAAAGGCCGCGGAAGACTCAATCGCTATTCGATTTGCAGGCGGAAGTGTGCGAGGTCAGGGATTCGTTGGCAGTGAGTCTCGATTACGCCACAGATCTGTTCGACAGCAATACGATGATTGATTTGCTTGCCAGCTATCGCTCCCTGATCCATGCGGCGATCCAGAGCCCTCAGACTCCGGTTGGGGACTTGGCTCTGCTTGACGATCAGCGCCGAATCGCATTGCTGGAGAGCTTGAGCGGTCCTCGCATGCCTCATCCTGTAGATCGCTGCGTTCATGAATTGCTTGAATCGCATGCGAAGTTGACACCGAAGGCTATTGCGGTTGCCATCGGCTCTAATCAGATCGATTATCAGACACTGAATGCCTGTGCCAACAGGTTGGCGCGGTATCTGCGCGCCAATGCTTTGGTGACACAGAACCAACCGGTCGGATTGATGCTTGAGCGATCTGTCGATTTGATTGTCGCGATGCTGGCTGTCATGAAATCTGGTGCAGCGTACTTGCCGATCGATCCAGACTATCCTGATGAGCGCATCGCCTATCTGATTAGCGATTCGGGAATGTCTGCGGTACTTGGAAACAGCACACTACAGCGCCCAGAACTAACTGGTGTTGTGACAATGGTGAAGTTGGACAATCCAGAGACTGCAGCGGAAATTGCGGCCTGTACTGACGTCGATCTTGAGGTGTCAGAAACCGGTATCGATTCTGAACATCTTGCCTACGTGGTGTACACGTCAGGTTCTACAGGTGCGCCCAATGGAGTAATGATCAGGCATCGCAACGTGGTCAATCTGATCGGTTGGCATATCAGGACTTTCGCACTAAAGAGTGGTATGTGCACATCTTCGACGGCAGGTGTGGCGTTCGATGCATTCGGCTGGGAAGTTTGGCCTAGCCTGTGTGCCGGGGCGACACTTCTACTTGAGCCCGGCCTGGTCAAGCGCGACGCGCGCGAATTTTTGGACTGGTGGAATGCGCAACCCCTGGCCGTAGGTTTTCTGGTCACGCCGGTGGCTGAGTTCATGTTCGCTGAAGGAAAGCTGCATCCGACACTTGTGAATCTGCTGATCGGTGGAGATCGCCTTCACAACCTACCCGATCCCTCGCTGCCTTTTGCACTGATCAATAACTATGGCCCAACTGAGGCGACGGTGGTAGCAACGGCTGGCGTGTTGCGCAAAGAAGATGGTTCTGTGCATATCGGACGCCCCATCGACAACTACCGGGCGTATGTACTTGACCCACATCGCAGAATCTTGCCGCGCGGCGTAGTTGGAGAGCTTTATATTGCGGGTGCAGGCGTGGGTCGCGGCTATCTGAATCGTCCGGCTTTGACCCTGGAAAAATTCCTCCATGATCCGTATGCAGCAGAAGCAGATGCGGTCATGTACAAAACCGGCGACCTAGTCAGATTAAGAGCAGACGGAAATATCGAATACGTTGGGCGCATCGATCATCAAATCAAGATTCGCGGATATCGCGTTGAATTGGGCGAGGTGGAAGCGGCACTGTCAGCGATACCGCAGGTGCGGGAGGCTGTTGTCGTGGTTGCGAAAAAGGGCACTGCCGACGCCAAATTGATCGCCTATGTGGTGGTAGCTGCGAATCAGTCGGAAGAAGAAGCTGATGTGCTCGTCTTAACGAAATCCGCTCGTGAGCAGATCAGAGACATGCTGGCTAAACGCCTACCGCAACACATGATTCCAGCGCGTTTTGTGATTGTTGATGCGCTTCCCAAAAATGCAAACGGCAAGATTGATCGGGCAGCGCTGCCTGAGCCAATAGAAGTGGAAATTGACGAGTCGGTTCAGTCGGCACAGACTGAAGTCGAATCCAAACTACTTGAGATATGGCGCGAAGTATTGGGTGATCGGAGCATATCCAGGGATGATAATTTTTTCCTTGTCGGCGGACACTCATTGAGTGCCACACGTATCATCGCCAAGGTCAATCAGTTGTTCGCAACGAATCTTTCCATCAAGGTCATCTTCGACGAACCCACTCCATGTCGATTGGCTTCGGCAATTGAGCGCAGCACCGAACTTGGTGCCTGTCCACCCATATTGCCGATTGCGGCGGGTGTTGCGCCACCTTTATCCTTTGCGCAACATAGGCTCTGGATGCTGGACCGGATGGCCGGTAGCAGTAGCCAATACAATATGCCAGGCATGATACGTCTGCGTGGAGTATTGAATCATTCAGCGGTACGCACGGCGTTCACGCAGATTGTGCTGCGTCATCACAGTCTGCGAATCACGATCGGCGATAACGGCGAGCTGCAACCCACTCAGATCGTGCAGGAAGTGGTGAGTTTTCCGCTCAATGTCGTTGATATGTCAATACATCGCGATGTGGAGCGCGAGGAAATTGCAAAGGAATTTGCCCGCGCGGAAGCTAGCAGTCCATTTGATCTCGCGAAAGATCTCATGATGCGTGCGCATCTGCTCGTGATGGGGGAGAGTGATCACATCCTATTGGTGACGGTTCACCATATTGC
>Ga0116226_10003204_pt1 | contig 14432 bp, 13 predicted proteins | sample S1TSphfallax_FD_89692 | JGI IMG/M metagenome (GOLD analysis project Ga0116226, IMG submission 89692) | Host-associated microbial communities from peat moss isolated from Minnesota, USA - S1T2_Fa - Sphagnum fallax MG | ecosystem: Host-associated > Plants > Peat moss > Unclassified | place: USA...
CCCTCTTTCAGTGGTATCCAAAAAGTAAGGAAATTTTACTAAATCTCAGGCCCGCTTTACAGTAGGAGTCAGGGCCGATGTTCAACCCAAATCAAGCATTCCTATTGGTGCAAAAGTTGAAATGAGCCTCAAGGACTAACAAACAAAACAAATTAATTCTATGGTGTAAATGCGAAAAGGCAAAACGCTCAAATATATATTATATTATATATATTAATTCCAGGGTGCGAGCAGCCCCCTGGGGCGTGAAAAAAAACGAAAATGATGGTAAAATAAATAGGTAAGCGACAAATGAATCATAAATAAACAAAATACAAAGAAAACTCTAATTGCTCTTGGAATCGAACCAGGGTTGGCCAAGTCTGACCAATTGCACCAATAGCAAGCAATCTGTGTGATTTATTTTTTAATTTTGGTTGTTTTTCTTTATTGTTTCTCATTTCTAGTATTCTTCTTTCAACTTTCCTGCTCTTTCCTCTACCTTCTACTGCCTATGACTCAGACTCATCCGTTGCACTTTCGATCCAAGTATGATCTGGTCTGCTCGCTACATCATAATCTGAGGGCCTACAAAACAATCGAACATTGCGAGATCAGGTAGGAAATGAGCTTGAATCATCCCAACTGTTTTCAAGCAAATGGAGATGGATCAACCGTTCAAGCTTTGCCCAAAAGTTTTTGGTCAATGACAAGCAATCAGTGAATTACAAAATCTAGGAAACAAGCATGTTGACTTTCCAAATCAATCCCACTGGCATACCTAGAGTCGATAGCTCGAAGCAATTCTGGGAAGAGAAACGGGTCAGGAGAGTTGTCAAACAATCAAAACCACTCATGATCAACCACCACATTGATCGATAGTTGGGATGATTCAGAACAAAGATGATGAAAAGCTCACAGAATGCAAAACAAAGACATTGCTTTTTTAATCTTGCCCACCTGAAATTTAGCAAATTCTTCACACAAATTCGTCGGCCTCCCAGTCAGCCAAATCAGCCTCATCATCCAGCTCCATCTCCTCCAAGCTAGGGTCAGTTTCCATGTAGCCTTGCATCACTTCTTCAAATGGCAAACCTGCAAGCAAATTGATTAACTTATAATGTTCAGAAGATAACCACATAACCACTAGATAACCTGATACATAACCAATTTCTCCCTAGCATCTTGTCATCTCCATTGTTTGACGGCAAACTAGCAAGCCTAGGCTTGGATAGATAGATTGCCACTTTCATAAATGAATTGAAATTGCAACTAAGCTGGACAAACAAATTCGTTGGTGCTGAAATCATATCACTCCAACTCTGCTTGACGCAAGTTGACAAGCTACTGTTCAAACTGAGCTAGGATAGTAACTTTGCAATGCACACAATTGTTTAGAACAAATGCCCAAGGCTTGAAACTCTCTATAGCTACAAGGAAATAATCTTACCAGACAGAGCCAAGTTGGCTAGATCCCTGTCGCCATTAGGCCTCACCACCACATCCTCGTCCCAGGATACATGATCTGGGGCCTCCATGTCCTTGAGGAGCTTCTGCTTGAAGCACTCCAGCATTGCCTCCCGCTGGAATGCAGCATCCTGGATGCGTCCTAGTTTGCACATGGCAAACCCCTTCCTGATCAAAGCATCTTGCACCTACACTTGCAACCAAGCGCCCCTAAGGAAGCCCATGACCTCACCCCTAAGCTGAGCTATTGTTGTTTGAAACTTGACTTTGCTTGGATCAACCCCTACTTTGACCTGCTTGGCTATTTATGCTGCATAGAACTGATTGTAGAACTGGTGGATTACATGCTTAAATGGCCACTAGAAAACTACGTCCATCACTTGCAGCTTAGAAGTATAGTTGGTTGGCACAAAGAGGAGGAGAATGTGGGGGAAATTCTCCTTCATCAACCCTCTAAACTCGGCTGAGATGTGCACTGATCAACAGTCAATCAGCTAGATCATTCGCTGCGTCAGAGGATTTAACCCAAGATCAAAGCACTTCCCCTTAGAGTATGGGTGCAACACCTTCTGAACGAAGCTTTTCATGGTCTCATGGGAAGACCAATGATTGGCATTGCGGGTGAGGTGCCACCCCTCTGAAGCGGCTATCATTGCAACTGCATTTTTTGGTAAGACCTGCCCCGTCTTTCCCTGGAACACAACTTGAAGAGGAAGCAAGACCCCATCTGCTGCAGCACTCCCAAGCACCATGAATTAACGTTTATCCTCCTTCCCCAAACTGAGCACTTGCTTTGCCCCCTTGACTTCATATGTCCGTTCTGAGAAAGGCTTCAGGTGCATTCCCGTCTGGTCAGAGTTGACCACAAGGCAGTCTGGGACTGAATGCATCGAACAGAGCGCCGCAACCCGGAATGCCATCTCCTCCCCCTGAACATCCTAGTCCGCAAGAAGCTTCCTGGCAGCCCCTATCGTCCGTTGCCAAGTCCAGCCAAGGTGCCTCTGAGCAAAAGCTTTGGCGAACATTTTGGAGACGTTAAACTTGACAGGTTGACCGTCCTTGTCCTTGCCAACCATCCTGTCAAATAGCTCAGGAGCCCCCACAGCGATCACACCCTGGATCGTGGTTCTGATGATTGAACTGTCAATTTGCTGGCTAGCCAGGCGCATGCCTTTGAGACAATCAACAATCTGGCTGGTTGTCTCGGGGTGATCCTTGAGAATGCCTCTAGGCTTCTCCATGTTGCAACGCACCTGCGCGGCTTTCTTTGTTGCCATTAGGCCGATCTTCTCCCGCATATCATCTTTGAGAAACCAATGCCCCGTCCCCTGATCCTTTGCATACCAACCCTTCATGGTATTGATCATTAACGCGTCAAATGGGCTTCCAATTCTGCCAGGCTTCCTAATGTGTTGCAAAAGGTTGAGAACATCTATGAAGGATCGTGGATGCAACACAACAGCCTGGGCAATGAGAGGCCACAAATCGGGGTTGCCCCACCTTGAATAGCTACCTCCACATCTACTCTTCTTAGTTGGGGGTTGGGTAGCTATCGGCTCTTCTACTTCTACCTCCTCAACAAGAGAGATGAGCACCATGTCAGGTTGACGCTTCATCTTGGGTCTTCTTACAGGCCTCTTTGCCTTTTGAACTGCCACTCGCTGCTCCTCATCCTAGCAAGTTTCTCAACCTCCTCCTCCTTCCTTTTCGCCCAATACATTGCATCTCGCTTTTTTTACTCCTCAATATCAGCAAGTGTGGCTTTCTTGAAGAAATTGGTGATCATGGCAGTAGCCATGACCTACCCAGTGCGCCCCCTTCAGCTGCTCTTCTCTCAAGTTTCCTGAATTGTGATTCAAGTTGAAGCAAGCCTAAGCTTCTCTGATCTTTAGCCTGAGTAGAACATGACTCCGAGTCGCTCAGGCTCACTGGAAAGTTGGTTTCAATGAAAAGGCACGAATTGCAGACCAGAATATGGCTGTTGATCCTGGACTTGCTTTTGCTGAGATCGTACGATTGTGGTTGCTCAGCTGTCGAAGTTGCGGCGGCTGAGCTTGTGCAGCCGGATGGCACAAGGCCCTTGCTATAAACAGCTAACGGCCGACGGGCTGCAGCTCGCCCCAATTTCAGTAGACCCATTGAAGTGTGAAATGACAAACCATTGTAATTAATTATTTGTGGGTCGATGCAAAAATGAAAATCGTCCAAAATTAAATATTTCACACCGGGTGGTGTGAAACGAGCACGGCGGTACGGTATATCATACCTACCACTCATGTTTCACATTAATTAATTCTATGACAACCAGTTGAAAACAAGGAAAAAGTAAAGGATAATTTGTCAAAATTTTAGAAAATTGAACCTAGATACAAACACAAAATACCTTTGAAACTTATTCCTACACTTAACATATTTAAAAGATTGTTGTTGAAGTTGTGAAAAATTTAGATTTAGGCTCTTGGACTCCTTTTCTTTTCAAGAAAACAATTATTTTGATAACATGAGTTGTCAGTTTGCTATTCAATCTTGGCTCCATGAAGGTTTGGGAGAACTTCATGGCAACATACAGCTTGTGTAACCCAACCCCCATGACTGCACGAATTCTATTTGGGATGAACTCAAGTTCATACCAATTATTGGATATGTTGTAGGCATTGAGGTTGAGTCATTTTATTTTTTATTTTTCCCCTCACTTATTTCAACACTACTCATAAAATAAATCTATTTGACTACCCAAGCATTTCAAACCCAACTACCTACCTCTGCCCCACCAAAAACCCTAAACCTTGCTGTCATTCAAGAATAGAAACGATGTCATAGAAGACGGTGCTACAGAAGTGATGTTGAAATGTTGTTGTAAAGGTGATGTTGAAGCAATGTTGTAGAAGCAATGTTGCAAAAGACGTTACTGAAGTGGTGTTGCAAAAGATGTTCCTCCAAAAAATAACTAATGCATTTGTGGCAAGTAAATGTACATCAAACCTTTTTTTTCTTTGTTTTTTTTTTCACTTGTTCCCTTGCAAAGAAAACAATTACAAGTGTTGCACTTGTTTTTATCTTCTACTATCCTTACAAAATTATGGCAGAAAATGATAATGAATGCAATGTTCATTGACGTCTTCTGCTTTTCGTATGAAATCAAGGCAGAAGACAATAATGAACACACTTTGTCCTTTTTTTTTCCCCCTTCCATTGTAGAAAACAATGACAAGCCTCCCCACTCGTCTTCATCTCTTAGTGTTTTTTCCTCATTTATAGAAAACAATGATGAGTCGGGAGGCTCGTTGTAGTTTCCTGGTTTTATCCTCAAGTGCAAAAGATGACGACAAACTAAAATCCTAGCTCATCATTGTTTTTGGTTGTTTTGCTTTAGTTGTAGAAGATGACAACGAGGCTTTCAACTTGTTGTCATTTTCTACATGTTTTTTACAAGTGTAAAAGACAACAACGAGCTAGGAGGCTCATCGTCATCTCCTTTTTTTCTTAGGTGTAAAAAACGACAACGATGGGTTGAGATCCTAGCTCATTGTTGTCTTTGGTTATTTTACTTTAGTTGTGTGAAAGTAAAAAATACCACAAGGTAATCAATGCATAGACAAATTTTGTGCACACAAAATGAATAGTTGAAAAATGCAAGGAGAGAACAAGTCTTTTGGTTTTTTCCTCAAGTGTAAAAGATGATGACAAGTCGTTTGGTTCATCATCAATTTTTTTTCTCAAGTGCAAAAGATGATGATGAACCATTTGTTTTTTTTTCCCTCAAATGTAGTAGACAATGGTGAGCCTCCCTAGCTCGTCGTCATCTTTTTGTTTTTTTCCTCAAATGTAGAAGAAGACGAAGAACCAAAAGGCCTGTCATCACTTTTTTTTTTCCTTAAGTGTAGAAGATGACATCAAGCCTCTCTGGCTCATTGTCATTCCTTTGTTTTATTTCACAAGTGTAATAGATTACGATGAACCTCCTTGGCTTGTCGTCATCTCTTTGTTTTTTTCCTCAAGTGTAGAAGGTGATGATGAGCTAGGAGGCTCGTCATCATTTGTTTTCTCAAGTGTAGCAGATGACAATGAGCTTCCTTGGCTTATTGTCATTTCTTTGTTTTTTTTCTCAAATGTGCCACATGATGGTGAGCCTCCTTAGCTTGTCATCATTTCTTTGTTTTTTTCTCAAGTGTAATAGATGATAGTGAGCCAGGAGGTTCATCGTCATTTCTTGGTTTTTTTTCTTAGGTGCAGAAGAACATGACAAGCCTCCCGGCTTGTTGTCATCTCTTGGTTTTTTTCCTCAAATGTAGAAAATGACAATGAGCTGGGAGGCTCCCATCTTGTTGTCATTTTTTGGGTTTTTCCTCCAAGTGCGAGCTCATTGGGTTCATCACCACCTGATGCATCATTATTATACCTTCATGTATGTGGGATACGACCACCCCCTTCTTATCACACCACACCCCTGCATTTGTATCCAAAATTATTACACAAAACCCAAATCTCACTTAGAGTTGTAAATATTCACAAAAATTGGGTTATAGATTTATTATCTATCAAGGAGATTCCACATTGTTGCTACAATTCTAAGTTTGTTTCTCTTGATTTGGAAGATCTAAGACTCAGTATAGATCTGTACACATCTATCCCCACAATTATTAGGATATTTGTTTAGTTATCGCATAAGCAACCGCAAATGCAAAACAAAGATTGATTAATATGTTGAAAATGTCAACAATCAAAGTTCACCTTAAACCCTAAACCATGCACTCTTCTTCTTCTATCTTGAATGTTTCTATGTTTTCTCTAGTGATTCCTGGATTTCACATATTGTTTCATGGTAAACCTTGTAACAAATTAAGACCCTTCCTTCTCATATAAAAACAATGGCATTACCAACACATTTCGTGTTGGATGTGCTTTTCTAAAAAGAGCCCACAATGAGTTTTGGCCAACTAAGAACTGACATTACATTCTGGCTACCAAGAAAGGTTTATAAAATAGTGATCAAGAACCTAATGTAAGCATTTCACCAGGTTTAGGGTTTAAAGTTTCTAAACTCATTTCCAAAATGCTTCACACTTCAAAAGTAAGAACCAAAATTCAATTTCAAAAAAACACATGTCATCCATTAATAAAAAAAATTGATGAAATGAAAAAATGCAACTACCACCCATCAAAATTTTAGATTCACAAGGCCCCAACACTTCAAAATGGGTGGTAGCATGATTCTTTTATATAGGAGAAACTCCTTTAGTTTATTTTGAGAAAAGGTGGTGGTCCATATTGGCTTGTCATTGTCTCTTGATTTTTTTTCTTAAATGTAAAAGACAACAATGAGTCGGGATTTGGGTTTGTTGTCGTCTTCTACTATGTCTTTTTAGTTATTGTACATAAAGGCACCACGTGTCATGCCCAAGATTTAATGTAATTATCTTATTTCTAATTATCAAAATTAATTTATAATGAATTCATGTAAATAATTATTCAATATAGCAAAATAATTATTAAAAAATAAACTTTATAATATAACTTTATGATTTTTATATTTATTCAACTCAATTATACTGAAAAATATAGTTATTGTAATTAAATTTTATAATTGGACTATATCAATTATTTTTAATGAAAAATAAAACTTCTAAAATATAGGGCTTTAAGCCTTTAGATATAATGAACAATATTTATTATTATTGATATTGGGAACATTTAAATTGCAATACTTATTGTTTCAAGTTGTTTTATTATAAAAAAGTTGTAGCAAGTTCGAAAAATTAAATTACTATCCTTTTTTATATGTTGTTTGCACTTGTTTGTTTAAGGGAGCTTGAAGTTCTTGGGTAGTCATGGCAATCGTTATTGTTGGGGAGATTTAAGATGGTTTTTTTCTTTTTTTTGGATTGATTGTTGTTTAAGGATTTGAGTGCTTTTGTTGTAGGATGGCACGTCCCTGGAAGAAACTTAAATGCCAAGGAAAGGCAACTATCAATAATTAACAAGTGAATGTTGTAGCAAATGAAAAGGAAATTGAAATGGAACAAACAATTATCATCTATACTCCTACTTTTTGAAAGTAAACCTTAATCCCACTCTTATTCTTGAAAGTAAATTTGTTGTGATGGATGATATGTTTCACATGGTAGGGTTTAAAAGAGTGTAATGCAACACATTACAAATAAAAAATCCCAATCCAAACCCTAAACCCCATCTTCACTCTCTATTTGAGAATGGGGATGGAATATTTTTTTTCCAAAAGCAATATCCTCATTATTTGAAGGTTTTAATTACTAGCCTATTTGCAATGCCCTCTTTGTATTTAGTGTTTATTTGTTAGTTTGTAATACCTTGATAGTTTTTCAGTTCTTTTGTTAGTTTATTTGCAATATCTTCATAATGTGTAAGGTTTTTTTGCTAGTTTATTTGCAATACCTTCATATTTTGAAGTTTTAATTGTTAGCTTGTTTGAAATACTTTCATCATTCTTAAAGATTTATTTCCAATTTGATTTTGAGTGTTATTCTTGTAGGGGCTTTGTTGGCTTCACATGAAAGTGATCAAATAAAAATACCACCAAATCATGTAATGGAAGATGCAAATTGGGTGCACGAAGCGTCAAAATGGAAGTGCAAGATCAATGGTTGCACTCACATTTATGTGGCTAAATGGCTACTTTGTCAACATTTGGACAACAAACATAAGTTTTGCATGGAAGTAGGTAAATCTGGTTGTCCTTCTACTCGTGTTAGTGGACCAATGCAACAAAATCACCATGTTATGAATGTTCAAATTTTGAACAACCCACATGCAAGGCAAAAGAAAAATGAAAAAATAGCTTTAGATAGAGTGAAAAAGAAAGTAAATTTTGAATGGGATGAACTCCAAGCCCAAGTGCGACAAATGGAACATGTTAAACTACCTTTGTTGGTACATTTAACTTCCGAAAGCTTGTTGGGCATCATTGGGATTCCAACATGGGGGGTGGGGTTCAGCCCACAAAGTGCATGGGCACACCTTGAAAAGGACGAAAACCTTGTTGAGACAATTCAAGCAAGCAAAATTGCTTATGCAAAACCTTTAAAAGTTGTATGGGGCGTTTGGAATTGGACATTGGAGTCCAATAAATGCAACTAAGTCAAAGAAATGGATGTGATATCCAAATATCACGATTCCGAAATCATTCATGGGTGGTATATTTCCATACTTACATATATATTTTAAAACATTATTTGCATCTTAACATTGGAATGTAATTTGATTTTTGGTTTTTTTGTGTTAGGCTTTGGGGCACAACAAAAGAGGCTTTTGTTGCAAATGCAATTTGACTTGCGCTTGAGCATCATCAATTATTTACTCATCACCATGCAACAAAAGTTGTAGAAATTGCAGCAAAGTATTGCACCAATATGGGCATTCCTTATAGTTCATCCTCTTTGGAGGAATAATTATAGATATAGTTTTAGTGCACATATGCACCATTTTTTATCAAACCATTATAGATTAATTGAGCATGATATATTTTTGTCACCATCCTTTTTATAGTGTGGTTACTTGAACATTTTTGTATCAATCCACTTATTTTAATTTTGACCTTTAATTTTGGGATTTGTAGATTTTGGGTTAATCTTATGCCATGTTGCGCACAAGACCCCTATCCATTATGAATGGATTACATTTACTATAAACCAAACAAGCAATACTTTCATCTAATAGGGTTCGTACATTTTGTGGCCATGCTAGAGCATTTAAACAATACCTTCATTATCCTTATCATGAAATACTTGCACAATAACCTTAACAAAAATATATAATTTAAATTTTTTGTATAATTACATTGCCCATTTTCATGAAAGGACCCCTTGGTGCATAAATTGGTTTGTCTATGTAGGTATTGCAAACTTTTGATCTTCTTTTGTTTATGGTTGGGTTCTCCATAAAGTGTTTCAAATTGCAATACCCACATATCAACCAACTCATGTTCATGTTCAATTACCCTAATTTAAACTTTTGCATAGTATATGTTTCAAATAAATAGGGGGGACATTGGGTTTAGGGAAATTAAGCCCAACTTTTTGTCATTAATTGTTTTAAAGTAACCCTTTAAAGTAATCCTAACATTTACATTATTTTCATGGAACATTTTTTAAGTGAATTTATGTATTCACATACACACATATATTTAACTAGGTTCCTATTTTTCTTTTCTTTTTCATTAAAGGAGAGGAAAATGAAGGTGATTTTGTGACAAAAATATGAATGATAAAAAAACCTTCCCATTGTTTGGGGTCCCCCCCCCAAACTAGGTCTAAAACATAAATTGATAGTCTAGACACAATTTAGGGTGATGCAAAAATAATTCCAAAAATGGGTTTAACACTTAGTTCTAAAATTTTTGTTAAATTCCACCATTAAAGTTATGCAACCAATTCTTTTTGTGTTTATTTAATTTAAGGTCAATGTAAGGATTTTTTGTTACATACAAAGGTTTTAATTCAACATTTTAAGGTTCATTTTATAGATTTGCTTAATTTTTCAAATTCAAACCTATGCATGCATTAAGTTGTAATGTCTAAATGATGAGGGTTAAAGTTTTCAATTTGTAATATCGTACCCTATCACCCTATGTTAAATCCCAAATTGCAATACCTAGGTAAATCTATGTTATGTAACCCCCCTTGATTTCATAATGCAAAAACCTATTCCCTCATCATCTAAAGTTATGTAAGATCATCTTGTTTACCAATTGTAATACATGCATTTAGTGTATAAAAACAATAGGATGTATCCAAAAGATACCTATTAAAAAAAAATAAACCAATTATCAATACCTTCATCTCTAGGTGTAAGCATTGATTGTGGGCATGTCTTAATTTTTCCAAACCTTAATTTGCAATACCTACATTGTTTGTAGTGAATGTTAAGGTGATCATTAAGGTAATTTTTCCTTTATTATTATAATATAATTACCAATTTACCATAGTAAGCCTATCATTGTACCTACATAAATTTATATTGTGTACCTCCACCAAAAGCCCCCTTTTGGTTAATAAAAAATAATTATGTAGGTATTGCAAAAACTTAGTTCTTCATCATTTAGGTTTATTTAGGGGGATTTTGTTCACCAAATGCAATACCTATATTTAATGAATCGAATGCAATAAGAAATATCCAAATGATATTTATAATTAAAGCAAATCATCATTCTAATGAAAAAGGTAGGACAATACTTACATTGAACAGTCAAATCCCCTTTTGGAAGGAGTAGGGAATTTGTAATACCTTCATCTAACATAATTAATACCCACGAAAGATATGAAATTATATGCAATACTTGTGTTAATGTTTATTAACCTTTAACTATGATATACCTTCAACCTTGTAATACTTGGATGCAATACCAATTAAATGCCACAAGAAACAAGATTGGTAAGCATTACTTGCATATTGACCTGGTGATTATTATATAATTGACTTGCAATACCCCCATGTATATAATGTTTGAGTGAAATATTCTTGTTTGGGAGTTTTAGAAGATTTCTATTATATAGCCTTAATAATGTAACTTTAACTTTCAAACCCTATATGTTCACTGATACAAAAATCAATGCATTAACACATAAATAATCTATTCTTTGACACAATTGTAATATGATGCACATTTTAGTAATGGAAAATTAAAATGGGGGATAGGTATAAACTATTTTATTTTATTTACTCATGAACCTTCTTCTTATAGATGTTCTAACATCATCTCATGCCAATCCTTCATCTAGTGCACTGAATTACCAAGTCCATCATTGATACAATGAAATCCCATGCCGAGATGCATGACTTCATTCACCTTGGAAAGGCGAATACCTTGTACATCTGTTGCAATAACACTCAATAATGATGTGGTGTGGTTTATGAGTTGAACCCCACCTTCTTTGACTTCATTGATGATTTCTTGCATTATGTCACCCATTCAAGCAAACGTTTTTTTCATGGAAGTGGATGAACTTGAAGGTTGGTTATGATCTTTTTCTTTTTTCACATTGGGGGAGGTATCATCTGGTCTCATAAGCTTGCACATATCAACAACCCATGGTTTTTCAGAGTGATCTTCATTGGCCTCTTCATCATCAGATTCATTGTCGTAAATGTGCAAATAGGTAGGGTTTGCAAACATGGCAACAAAACCTCCACGATCAGATCCATAACATGTCCCACAATATTGAATGATATTTTTTTTAGTGAGATTAATACATGTAAGAAAAATGGCAACGTGATGTTGACACAAATTTTCGCACAACACCCATTCACATGTGCAACAAGCATATTTGGTGAAAGGAAGTGGGACCTTATATGTCATATTCGGATGTTGTTGGCTTCATACCATCCATGCATGGCTAGTTTCATTCGAATCATTTATCCAATGGGTGACATTGGTGTGAGGGATCAATGTGGACTTCTCAACGTTTGTTTTCATAATGCATTCCACAACCTTATTTTTTATGAACTTGCATTTTTTCATTTCACCTATGTGCACGTAATGTCTTGCAACATTTGTCATGAGTCTCCACATGAACCAATCAATTTGTTGACCTTGAAGCCTTCTTGTTTCGAAAAAGAACCAATGTTTCAGTGCCCCATGGTAAGATTCGATTGATGCTTGTGTGTCCTGGTTTGAATGTGGCATATAAAAGCCCCACCATCCACAAATCTAAAATAAGATATAGTGTGCATCCATAAATTATCATGCAAGTATCACATTTCCTTCTACCATATATAGTATGGATTAGGGTCATAATGTGGGTATTGCATTTTTCCCCCATATACAATGTGCATCTTTAAATTGTCATGCAAGTATTACATTTAAGCTTCCCACATAAAGTGTACCCCATATATAGTGTGCATTTTAAAATTATCATGAAGGTATTGCATTTAAGGCGGCCACATATAGTGTGGATTAGGGTCATAATGTGAATATTGCACTTTGCCCCCACATATAGTGTGCATCTTTAAATTGTCATGCAAGTATTACATTTAGTGTTCCCACATATAGTGTGGATTAAGGTCTTAATGTGGGTATTGCATTTTTGCGCCCACATGGGATTGTTAAGTCCACCATTGGTGTTTTTACCTTAATTTGAAGAATGAATATTTTGGGATATGCACAACATGGTGCAACAACAATAATGGATTGAGAGTTATTACATGTACCAACTTGGAAATAATAGGTCCAAAAATATCAAGTCCATGAATCACCCGGTAAATGTTGGGTGAAGTTCAATATGTTCTTGTTTCTCCCACAAGTCATGAAGGCTTCAATGCTTTCATTTGGTTCAATGGGCATGTACATGATGGTGTAATTAGCCATTCCACCAAATCATCGCATGTTTGGCGGCTTGTAGTGATCCATGCAACTGGCACTCCAATGTGATGTGCATCAAACACCATCAATGTGAACAAATGAAATTTCACATCATTGGTGCCAAAGGTGGCATCCATTTAGATTGCCCCATTATCACCTAATGAAACCATGGCTTACAATTGAGATGGGGTTTGTATACCTATTGTGAATGGGACATGAATTCCATTATCTTCATTTACATCTTAAAAATAAAACACATCATTTGGATGATTAAATGCCCATGTGCAAAAGGAAATGGTTGGATTTTGGTGTAAATGCCAATTCCCTTTTTTGTGTTTATGATCCAAGTAAGTAATGTCTTGTTATCTAATGAAATCATCCCTTGTCATTGTTTCTCGTACATTGATTCTAGCCCACCATATTGCTTTATGTTTATCATATATTTGTTTGACGGTGTACCTTAAACCTAATTGGGTCCAAATGTGGTCCTTGAAGGCTTGTGACATTTAGGGGGTAGAAAAAAATGGTTGCGCAATGGAATCAAGGTCATGTTTGCCATGTGCAAACTCACCATTGACCCATGTATGAAGTCAATGGTAGAAGAATATCTCTAGCACTTTAGGTCATGTGTACAATTACCTAATTGAAAATTGAGTTAAACAACCCGATTTAATGGATCGATGGTGATTTGGGTCTCCACAATTATCTTCTAGCCCATATTCACATACATATTTACAAAATGTGAAATCAATTTAGGACCTAAAGTTTGGTACAATATGAGGTTAAAAAACAATTTCCATATAACAAAAGTGAATAATAGAACATCATACCAAATATGGCCGAAATGGTTTTGGATTTTTGACATTTTTACATTTTCTTGTGAAGGTACCTGTTTATAAATGTTCCACTCCATGGGGGAGTCTTCATGGTTTTGTTCACCATTTAAAATTCTGAAATTCATGCATGTAGGATGTATGCACATTCAACTTCGATTATATGTGCCCCTCCATGTTGAACATCTTTTTTTCCACACCAAGTCCATGTTGTTAAAGGGTGACTTCTTTGGGTTTTGAATTTCAATATATTGAAATTTTGAAGCAAGAACCATGTTTGAAACTATGCCTTGAACTAATTATATAAGGAAAAAACAGTAAATTAATATTGATGTACAAAACTTTATATTTGCAATATGTTGAATTACATTTTAATTGTCATATTCAATACTAATGCAAATGTACATGTTTTAAGTACTTAATTTGTATCCCTCATCTAAACCCTATATAATCATGCACATAATATCTTAAATGTTAAGTATGGAGAACATATGATATGGTCGATGACCATAATCCATATTATCTATGGATAATCTAAATGTAATACTCACATCATAATTAACAAACTACACTATTTATGGAAAAAAAATGTAATACCTACATGACAATTTAAAGATGCACATTGTATATGGGGGAAAACTGCAATACTCACATATGACCATAATCCACACTATATGTGGGGCCCTAAATGCAATACCTACATGACGATTTAAATATGCACAATGTATATGGGGGAAAACTACAATACTCACATTATGACCATAATCCACACTATATGTGGGGCCCTAAATGCAATACCTACATGATAATTTTAAAATGCA
>Ga0116226_10003205_pt1 | contig 14427 bp, 11 predicted proteins | sample S1TSphfallax_FD_89692 | JGI IMG/M metagenome (GOLD analysis project Ga0116226, IMG submission 89692) | Host-associated microbial communities from peat moss isolated from Minnesota, USA - S1T2_Fa - Sphagnum fallax MG | ecosystem: Host-associated > Plants > Peat moss > Unclassified | place: USA...
CCGCCGACGTCAGTGCGGCCAACATGAGAAAACCGATGCCGCCGCCGAAATAGCCGCCGTAGACCGCAATCAGGAACTGTACGCCCATGGCGGTGTGGCGGTTGACCTGGCGCGCTTGCACCCGCTTCGGCGCGAAGCTTCCCCAGGCGAACATCGCCGTCGCGAACAGCACCAGGAAGGGCATCAGATGCGCGAAAAACGACGCCGGAGTGACCAGCAGCAGGATCGCGCCCAAACCCCCACCCACCAGGCTGATGGCAAAGAGCACTCGAAACGACACGGCGCCGAGACCGGACCGATGGCGCCAACCCGTCCAACCAATCGCAACCTGGGCAGGGAATAGCGCGATGGTCGATGTCACATTCGCGGCTTGCGCATTCATCCCCGTGAACATGAGTGCCGGCAAGGTAATGAACGAGCCGCCGCCCGCGAGGGCGTTTTGCACACCCGCCCAAAACGAAGTAATGAACAGGATCACCGATGCCGTCATCGGCAAACTCTGCCATATTCTGCTCGAGCTCAGGTGGTGTAGTCCCACCCCATCCTGATCATGGTCCGGACACAGTCCGTCGGCAGATACTCTAGCCATGCAGCGATATTTCTCGCCGACCGCGCCGCGGACTCCGCGCAGAGAGGAATGTGAAAAAGCCTTTCAGCGCCCGGCGGCAGTCGAAAATTCAGGATGTTGGCAGAGTCCGGGGGGCTGACGGTCGGCTTCATGATGAACTCTCCTTCCTTGGCCGGTGAACCGGAAATTTACCGCCGCCTCTCCCGGTCGATCTGTACGATGCCCAACATATGTCAAATTTCAGCCAACTGAGTCACTCTCGCCGGCTTGCCGGCGTCGATCGGCGATCGGCGATCCAGGAAACTGCCCAGATGACGAGGCCGCCACAGGCGAGCGCAGAGCCGACGAAACCCGTCGACGTCCAACCGTAACCGGCGGCGATCGCCAGACCGCCGAGCCAGGGCCCGAGCGCATTCGCGACGTTGAACGCCGAGTGATTGAGTGCAGCCGCCAGCGATTGTGCGCGGCCGGCCACATCCATCAGCCGGGTTTGCAACACGGTGGCCAAAGCGCCGCCCAAACCGATGGCAAAAACATCGATGCTCACGGTCCAAGCACTTCTCGCCGCCCACGCATAGAGGGCGAGAACCACGGCGGACCACACCAGAAGGCCGCCCGCCGTGCGCATCAGAGCGCGGTCGGCGAATTTTGGAATGACGAGGTTGCCGGCGGTCATCCCCAAGCCAAAAGCCGCCAGAACGAAGGGCACGACGCCCGCGGTGATGCGGGTGACCTCCGTCAGGGTCGATGCAAGGTACGTGTACACCGAAAACAAACCGCCAAAACCGATCGCCCCGATGGCCAGCGTCAACCAGACCTGTGAGCGGCGCAGCGCACCGAGTTCCTGCCATGGGCTTGCGCCCGCGGACGGCGATTGACGTGGTGCATAAACGGCGATCAGCATTGCGCAGCTCAAGGCCAATCCCGCCACGACCGCGAATGCCCAGCGCCAGCCGGCAGCCTGGCCCAGCCAATTGGCGAGCGGCACGCCGATGATGGTCGCGACGGTGAGACCGAGCAGCACTCGTCCAACGGCCTGCGTGCGGCGCGAGGCGGGCACCAGCGACGCCGCGACCAGACTTGCGATGCCGAAGTAGGCGCCGTGCGGCAGGCCGCTCAGAAAGCGAAACAACAGCATCCAGTGGTAATCGGGCGCGAGTGCGGACAGGCCATTGGCCAGAGCAAAAACCGCCATCAAAGCGATCAGCAGGGCGCGCCGCCCGACGCGGGCCGACAGCACGGCGATCACCGGCGCGCCCACGACCACGCCGACCGCATAGGCGCTGATGACATGACCCGCCGTGGGCTCGTCGATGCCGAGGTCCCGCGCCATCGACGGCAGCAGGCTCATCGTCGCGAACTCGGTGGTGCCGATGGCAAAGCCGCCGACGGCGAGCGCCAACTGAACCAACCCGGGGTGCACGTTGCGACCGGAAACGTCGGAAGAGGTCACTGACACCCGCATCTCAAGGATTTCAACGGTGAAGTGTAGCGTCTCCGTGGCGGCAGGCGCCACCCTCGACACCCTCCAACGCCACGATTCCCGCATCGCAATCCTTGACCCTCGAGGTCCGATTCCCGAATACTGGCGGCCCGTCATTCGAGCCCTCATGACCCACAAAATCAGCCGTCGAGACTTTTTAAGCGGCACCGCGCTGATGATCGCCGGGGGACTGACCCCACTGGCCCAACTCCGCGCCCAAGCCACACCGTATTACCCTCCTGCCCTCACCGGCCTGCGCGGCAGCCATCCCGGCTCGTTCGAGGTTGCCCATCAAGTCGGCCGCGAAGGCAGGACCTTCGACATTGCCACGTTCCCTGTCGAAGAGACCTTCGATCTCATCGTCGTCGGCGGCGGCATCAGCGGCCTGGCCGCTGCTTGGTTCTACCGGGAAGCACACGGCCCCCAGGCGCGGATTCTCATCCTGGATAACCACGATGATTTCGGCGGTCACGCCAAGCGCAACGAATTCCGCGTCGATGACCGCTTGCTGCTTGGCTATGGCGGTACCGAATCACTGCAGTCCCCGAAGACCCTGTTCAGCAAGAATGTCCGTCATCTACTGCGCTCCCTCGGTGTGCAGACTCAGCGCTTCGACACCGCCTTCGACCGATCGCTTTACGGCTCGTTCGGTTTGACCGAAGGGGTGTTCTTCGACCGTGAACACTTTGGCGTCGACGCACTGGTCCGCGGCTCGCCCGTGGTCACCGGCGGCGACACGGATCGGAGCGACGCCAAACCAGCCTCCGCGGCGACGGTGATCGCCCAGTTTCCGTTCTCCGAGGATGCCCGGAGCCGCTTGACCTCGATGTTCGACCAGCCGCGCGACTACCTCGCGGGCAAGAGCACCGCCGAGAAGATTGCCTACCTCAAGGGCATCAGCTATCGCGATTACCTGCGGCGCGACGTGGGGCTCGGCGAAGAGGCGGTGAAGTACTTCGACGGGTCAACCAGCGACCTGCTCGCCATGGGAACGGACATCACGCCCGCCTTTGAGGCACTGGTCAACGGCTACCCCGGATTTACAGGCTTGGGCCTCGACGACCAGCGGGATACTTCCTTTGCCGAACCCTACATTTATCATTTCCCGGACGGCAACGCCTCGATCGCCCGCCTCTTGGTGCGCAGCCTGATCCCGGGCGTCGCGCCAGGGCACACCATGGACGACGTGGTGCTCGCGGATTTTGACTATTCCATGCTCGATCGATCGGCACGCGGCAAAGACGACCGCATTCGGCTGCGTCTCAACAGCACAGCAGTGCATGTTGCCAACCGTGGCGCCGCGAACCGTGGCGCCGCTGATGGCGGTGGCGCCACTCGAAGCGGTGACAAGGGTATGGTCGATATCGGCTACATTCGCGCAGGTAGCCTGCATCGGGTCGCGGCGCGGCACTGCGTGCTCGCCTGCTACAACATGATCATTCCGCACATCATGCCCGAGTTGCCGCCTGCCCAGCAGCAAGCTCTGGCGCTCGGCGTCAAGTTGCCGCTGGTGTACGTCAATGTCGCCATCCGCAACTGGCATGCCTTCGTCAAACTGGGGATCGACAGGATCTACTGTCCCAACGCCTTTTTCTCGAATGTGAAACTGGATTTCCCCGTGGCTCTCGGTGGCTATCGCAATCCGCGTGATCCGAGCGAACCGATCCTGCTGCATATGGTGCATGTGCCGTTGACACCCAACCAGGGGCTTACCAACGTCCAGCAATTTCGCGCCGGTAGAGCGCGGCTGCTCGCCACGCCGTTCGAGGTGTACGAGCAGGAAATCAACGCGCAGCTCGATCGCATGCTGGGGGATGGCGGCTTCCGATCGTCCACCGACATCGCCGCGATCACCGTCAACCGCTGGCCTCACGGCTATGCGTACGATCCAAACACCTTATTCGATCCGCAGACGCCGGGGCCGCCGCCCAATGTGCTTGGGCGGCAACGTTGCGGGCAGGTCACGATCGCCAATTCCGATGCCGGCTGGAGCGCCTACACGCACGAAGCCATCGACCAGGCATGGCGCGCCGTCAACGAGCTCGGCCCACTCAAAGCTCACGTCGCTTGAGCGGCGATCACGTCGCGTAATCGGCGATGGGCGGACAGGAGCACACTAGATTGCGGTCGCCGTAGGCATTGTCGACCCGGCCCACCGGCGCCCAATATTTGTCCGCGGCATCGACGCCGGGAGGTAGGCACCCCTCGGCCCGGGTGTACGCCCTGTTCCACTCCGTGCGCACCAGATCTTTCACCGTATGCGGCGCGTGTCGCAACGGCGACTGCGCGATGCCATGTGCACCGCGCTCCAGGGCCCTAATTTCCTCGCGAATGGCGCTCATGGCATCACAGAAGCGGTCGAGTTCTCGCTTGCACTCCGACTCGGTGGGTTCGACCATGAGCGTGCCGGGCACCGGGAAACTCATTGTCGGCGCATGAAAACCAAAATCGATCAGGCGCTTGGCGATGTCCTCCACGGTGACGCCGCAGCTGTCCTTGAAAGCCCGCGGATCGACGATGCATTCATGCGCCACCCGTCCCCGCGCATTCCGATAGAGCACGGGAAAATGCGCGTTCAACCGCTCGGCCATATAGTTGGCTGACAGAATCGCGATCTCGCTGGCACGGCGCAGACCCGCACTGCCCATCAAACGTATGTACAGATAGGCGATCGGCAGGATCGATGCCGAGCCCAAGGGTGCCGCCGCGACCGCACCGACGCCGTGCAGCGGATGCTGGGGAAGGAATGGCGCCAGATGGGCTTTGACGCAAACCGGTCCGACGCCCGGACCGCCGCCGCCATGCGGAATACAAAACGTCTTGTGCAAGTTCAGATGCGACACATCGGCGCCATAGTCTCCCGGGCGCGTCAATCCCACTTGCGCATTGAGGTTGGCACCGTCGATGTAAACCTGACCGCCGGAGTCATGCACCAATTCGCACAGCCTGCGGATCCCTTCCTCGAACACTCCATGGGTCGACGGATAGGTGACCATCGCCGCGGCCAGTGTGTCGGCATGACGCGCGCACAGTGCCGCCAAATCCTCGAGATCAACGTTGCCGCCGGCATCACAGCGGACCACCACCACCCGCATCCCCGCCATGGCCGCGGATGCCGGATTGGTGCCATGCGCGGAATCCGGGATGAGGCAGACATTGCGCTGCGGCTGGTTTCGGCTGCGATGATAGGCACGAATGGCCAGCAAGCCGGCATATTCCCCCTGCGCGCCCGAGTTCGGTTGCAGTGACACCGCGTCATAGCCGGTGATGTCGCACAGCGCCCGCGTCAGCGCGCCGCAGAGCTCCCCATAGCCTTGGGTCTGTTCCGCCGGCGCGAAGGGATGCAGACCGGCGAATTCCGGCCAGGTCACCGGGATCATTTCCACCGTGGCGTTCAACTTCATGGTGCACGAGCCAAGCGGAATCATGGTGCGGTCGAGTGCCAAATCCCGATCACTCAGGCGGCGCACATAGCGTCTGAGTTCGGTCTCGGATTGATGGCGGTGAAATACCGGATGCGTGAGAAAGGCCGAGCTGCGGCGCAGCTCCATCACGAAGCCGCCGGTTGGGGCGGTAGTCGCCGCCGCGGCTGCATGCAGCGAGGCTTCCACCTCGTCGAAGGCCAGTCGTCCGCCGAAACAGCGCCAGATGCCCTCTACCAGCCGATCCGACGTCGTTTCATCCAGCGACATGCCGATCGCCTGTCGCGCGCCCCGAATGCCTTCGGGCAGCAGGCGAAAGTTCAAGCCTTCATCGCGGGCGCGCTCGCAAATGCGGTCATGGTGAGCAGAGCTGTCGACGGTCAGCGTATCGAAAAATGACTCGTTCAAGAGACGCACGCCGAGCCGACGCAGGCCGGCCCCGAGCACCGCAGTTCGCCGGTGCACCGCCCCCGCAATCTGTCGCAGCCCTTCCGGTCCATGATAGACGGCGTACAGCGAGGCCATCACCGCGAGCAATACCTGCGCGGTACAAATGTTCGACGTCGCCCGGTCGCGACGGATGTGCTGTTCTCGCGTCTGTAACGCCAACCGATATGCCGGGTCGCCGTGGGCATCCAGCGACACGCCCACCAGCCGCCCGGGCAGGCTTCGTTGCAAGGTGCCGCGCACCGCCATGTAAGCGGCATGCGGGCCGCCGAAACCCATGGGAACCCCGAAGCGCTGCGTGGACCCGATGGCGATGTCGGCACCACACTCACCCGGCGGCCTCAACAGCGTCAGCGCCAAAGGGTCGGCCGCGACGACGGCGAGACCACCATTTTTATGCACGGCTGCGATAGGTCCGGCCAGATCGCGCACCGTGCCATAGGTCCCCGGATACTGCAGCAGCGCGCCGAAACACGCGCTCGTGGACCAGAGGGATTCATCGTCGACCACGATGATCTGCCAATTCAAGGGTTCGGCGCGCGTCCGTAACACCGCCAGGGTTTGCGGATGGACCTCGTGATCGACCAGGAAAACGCGCGAGGCTGATTGCGCCGCGCGCTGCGCCAACGCCATGGCTTCGGCCGCCGCCGTCGCCTCGTCCAGCAGCGATGCATTGGCCACATCGAGTCCGGTGAGATCGCACACCATGGTTTGAAAATTGAGCATGGCTTCCAAACGCCCCTGGCTGATCTCCGGCTGGTAGGGGGTATAGGCGGTGTACCACGCGGGACTTTCGAGCACACTGCGCTGAATGACCGGCGGTACGATCGTGTCGTAATAGCCCATGCCGATCAGCGAGGTTACACGCCGGTTCTTCGCGGCGATTGAGCGCAGATGTGCCAACGCCTCGCTTTCCGACAGACCGGCGCCCACGTCGAGCGAGCCCACGGTCCTGATCGACTCCGGCACCGTCTCGGCGATCAGGGCGTCCAACGAAGACAGGCCGAGCGCCGCCAGCATGGCCGCCACGTCGGCAGGCGACGGACCGATATGTCGGTTCGCGAAGTTCATGATTGGATCCGCCGATACGCATCCGCATCGAGCAACTGGCTGATCTCTTCCGGCATGCTCAAGTCGATTTTGAAAAGCCAGCCCGCTCCCATGGGATCGCTGTTGAGCAGCGTCGGCTCGGCGACCGCCGCCGCATTAACCTCGACAATCGCTCCCGACAACGGCGCAAGAATGTCGGAAGCCGCCTTCACCGACTCGACCACGGCGGCGGGCGCGCCGCGAGTCAGCACGGAACCCACGGTGGGTAATTGCACGAACACGAGGTCGCCCAGGGCGCGTTGCGCATGCTCGGTGATGCCGACGGTGGCTCGGCGGTCTTCGACGGCCACCCATTCGTGTTCAACGGTGTATCGAATATCCATGCAAACGGCTCCTGATTTTAACGGTGATATCGCGCCGGGACGAAGGGCAGCTCACTCACCCGGACGGGAATGCGCTGCCCGCGCACCTCGGCATAGAGACGGTTGCCCTGCGTGGCGAATGCGGGCGGTACGTAACCCATGGCGATCGGACATTGGATCGAAGGTGCGAAAGTGCCGGAGGTGACGTAACCCACCGGCACGGCATCTTCGGCCGCGGCGAACAATGGCGCGCCTTCGCGTACCGGTCGCCCCTCGGAGCGGAAACCCACGCGCCGGCGAGGCGCGCCGCGCGACAGCTGCGCCAAGATCAGCTCATCGCCGGGGAACCCGCCCGCCCTTGCGCCGCCCCGACGGCGAGACGGCTGAATCGCCCACTCGAGAGCCGCCTCCACGGGTGTGGTCTCGCGGGTCAACTCGTGACCATACAAACACAGTCCCGCCTCGAGGCGCAGACTGTCGCGGGCGCCGAGACCGGCCCACTGCACCGTCGGATTGGCAAGCATGCGGGCTACCCACGGCGTGGCCTGATCGGCGGGAAGGGATATTTCGAAGCCGTCCTCACCGGTATACCCAGACCGGGTGACCAACCACCGGGCGCCATCGACGACGAAACTCGCGGCGTCCATGAAGCGCATGTCATAGGTCTGCGGCAGTAGGTCGCCGAGAACGGCGGCGGCCTTCGGCCCCTGCAACGCCAGCAACACCCGATCGGTCAAGGATTCGATATGGCAGTCGTCGGCCAGATGCTGCTCGAGGTGGCGTACGTCCTCGTGGCGGCAGGCGGCGTTCACCACCAAATAAAAACAGTCGCCGAGATTCGCGATCATCAGGTCATCGCTGATGCCGCCTTCCGACGTGGTGAAAAACGCGTAACGCTGGCGGCCCGGGCGCAAGCTGTGCAGGTCGACGGGCAGCAGCCGCTCCAATGCCCCTGCCACATCGGCCGGCTCAGCGCGACGCGCATGCAAGAGAACTTGACCCATATGAGACACATCAAACAGGCCTGCCGCCGCCCGTGTCTGACGATGTTCGCCCAAGAGTCCCAGGGGATAGTGGATCGGCATGAGCCGACCCGCGAAAACGTCCATCCGCGCGCCGGCGGCAACGTGCATTGAATGCAGGGGTAGTTCGACCGAGGTCACGCTGGCGATTCCTTAGGGGCGGTCGGACCGCCAACAAAGTACATCGCCCCATCTGTCTTCAGCGCCTGAGAATGTTATTCCGTCGGCGGGCGCGCCATCGCGCCACTTTCCAGATGTTTCGTGTCGTGGTCTTGGTTGCCTGAGAGATTCCGGGGCGGTTGCTCCTTCGGCGCCGGCATATGACTACCGGACTCTTCCAACGACGCGCTAGAGGTTAAGTCACGGCGGTCACACGGTCAAGTGACGATGCCCATCGCGGCGATGTCGGTGTCCGCAACCAGCACGCCGTCGACGTCGGCATAGACCCACCCGCCCGAACGGAAAGTCACGCCGGCAAAGCTCACCGCGACATCGCGATGCCCCGTATGCAGTCCCTTCGACGAGCGGCGTGGATGGGTACCGAGGGCCTTCACACCGATGTCCAATGCGTTGATCTCCTCCGCATCCCGGATGCAGCCGTGAACGATGATGCCATGCCAGCCATTGTCGACCCCGAGCTGCGCAAGGTTACCGCCCACCAGGGCGCAGCGCAGCGAGCCGCCGCCATCGATGACGAGCACCCGCCCCTGACCCGGCTCCTCGAGGGCGATGCGCACCATCGCGTTATCCTCGAAGACCTTGAGGGTGTGCGCGGGGCCATGAAAAGCCGTGACTGCGCCATAGTCACGAAACACAGGCTCGGCGATTTGGACCTCGGGGTGGGCATCCGCGAGATCGGCAGTGGCAAATTTTGACAAGGGGCTTACCGCCTTTGTACGGTGTCGAAGCGTCGCGCTTTGAATCTGCTGATACTCTAACAACGGCCGGCAGAGGCGTCCACGGAGGTCAGGAAGAATCGCATCGTCAGCAGTGCGCGCCTGACATGGGACTTGACGGTGCCGAGCGGCAGGCCACTGCGCAACGCGATCTCTTGATGAGTCAGTTCATCGAAAAACGCCATCGACAACAATCGACGGCGCAACGGCGACAGCGCGGACAGCGCCAGATGAACCGACGTGACGTCTTGAAACGGCCACATCGACTGATCGACGAAAGATGGATCGCTGCCCAACGCGTCGAGAGACGTGTCGCTCATCGATGCATGCCGCCGATAACTGCGCCGCCGATCAATGGCGCGATGGCGGGTGGCGACATGCAGCCACGCTCTCACCGTGCCGCGAGCGGGATCGAAGGCGGCCGCATTCTGCCAGACGAAAACGAATACGTCGGCGACGACCTCCTGGGCACATTCGTTCGAACCGACGATGCGCCGCGCGACGCGGTGCAGCGAACCTGCCAGCCGAAGGTATAACGTCGCCAGCGCAGACTCACAGCCCGCTGAAATACGGCTGATCAAGCTTTGTAATTCGGCGGCATCGGCGTCGGCGCTCGGCTGCTGCGGCGCCCGATTCGTCGCCGCCTCGATCGCTGCTTGCATTTCATCCCCCTTGGGTCAACGCCTCGAACCCGCCATGTCAGGATCAGCGAAAGCGTTCCTTGAAGAAGTCGGGAGTTGCAAGACACGGACGTCAGGAATGTCCTACAGCGAACACAGCGAACCCAGTGCGCCGCGACTTGCGACCCTTTGGTCCGCGACCAACGGCCCCCTGCTACGCGACCGGCGACGATGAGAATTTTTCGCGACCGTCCCCGCCGCGTTGCATCCATGCAGCCGGTCGCTCCGAATAACCGTTCACAGTCAGGGATTTCCACTCAACCGAAGGAGAAGATTTAATGCCCAAAAATCCATGGATCGCGGCGGCGTTGCTGATGGCGCCCGTCATCACGTTTGCCTCCAGTCACCGCGAGGCACCCAACATCTCGCGCTACCCCACGCTCGACGGCACCGATCTATATGTCTTCAACAGTTACGAGGCGGGACGCGCGGGCTACGTCACCATTCTCGCCAATTATATTCCGTTACAAGATCCCGGCGGCGGCCCGAACTATTTCGCGCTCGACCAAGCGGGTCTTTATGAAATCCATATCGACAACACCGGCGATGCGGTCGAAGATCTGACCTTCCAGTTTCAATTCACGAACACCCTCGGGAACAACGGTGCCGGCGACGCGCTCAGCATAGGCCCCGCGGGTAGCACCAAGAGCGTGGCGGTGCCGTTGAAGAACATCGGACCGGTCAGCGCAACGAGTCAGGCCAACCTCAACTTCACGCAGACCTACACGCTCACGCTGGTGACGGGACCGGCACGAACCGGCACGGCCACCGCCATCACCAATACGGCCAATGGCAGCGCGACGTTCACGCGTCCCATGGATTACGTGGGCCAGAAGAGCTTCGGTTCGCCCGCCGCGTACGCGGCTTATGCGGGGCAATACGTGTACAACATCACTGTGCCGGGTTGCACCACGCCGGGCCGCGTATTTGTGGGCCAGCGCCAGGAGAGCTTTTCGGTAAATCTCGGCGAAGTGTTCGACCTGGTGGATTTCGTGCCCATCGAAGGTGATAACAATCCGGTCTACAACCCGGCGCCGGCCGCGCCATTTCCCGGCGGCATAACGCAGAACGCCGCCAATAACACGATCGCCAACAAGAACATCACGACCTTGGCGCTCGAACTGCCCGCCTCCTGCTTGACCGGCAGTGGCAACGGCGTGATCGGCGCATGGACCAATGCCAGCACGCGTCAGGCACGAATCTTCAACGCCAATGCCACGTTCACAAAACCGGAAGTCAACGGCGGTGCATGGACGTATGTGTCGCGGTTGGGAATGCCGCTGGTCAACGAGTTGGTCATCGGCCTGCCGGACAAGGACGCTTGGAACAGCAGCGTGCCCGCGAACGATGCCTATTTCCTCAACTACGTGACCAATCCCACGCTCCCGGCGTTGCTGAATGCGCTGTTCCTCGCGCCCGTCAATGCCACGCTGGGCACCACCTTGACCAACCTTGCACCCACCAACTTTCCGCGCAATGACTTGGTCACCACCTTTCTCACAGGCTTTCCAGGCGTCAATCAACTCGCGACGGTCACACCCTCTGAGATGCTGCGTCTGAACACCAAGGTTGCGGCGACACCGGCCGCCACCCAAAATCCGTTGGGTGTGCTGTCCGGCGATCTCGCAGGCTACCCCAATGGCCGGCGACCTGGAGATGACGTGACTGATATCTCGCTGCGAGTGGTGATGGGAGCGCTCTGCTATCCGCTGCCCATCGGCGCCAACGGCGCCGCGGCCAACCTCGGACTGTGCACGCCGGCACAGGCCCCTGTGGGCAACGTGCCGTTCACCGATGGCGCGCCGATCAGTGCGCTCGACTTCGCGCAGACCTTCCCCTATCTGAACACGCCGCTGCCTGGCTCACCGATCGGCGCGCTGTAAGGAGCCCGTTATGAATCCATTGAAGTTCAACTGGCGATACCTGGCGGCGGCCGCGGCGGCCGCCGCCCTGGCCGGATGTGGAGGCGGGGGATCGACGGTGCCGACACCACCGCCGCCGACAGCGGCGCAGGAAGCGCCTTTTTCACTGTTCGTCACCACGCTGTTCGCGACGCCCGCGAACGGCACCCCGGTCGATGTCACCAACGACGTTTTCAACTTCGACGTCAATGACGATCCGACCGCGTTCAGCGCCTTGCTGACCGAAGGAACTTACTGAGCGGATGCTGTTGAAATGGCGGAGTGCCCGGCGTCGGGCACTCCGCGGGTCGGCGCCTTGCAAGCACGACATGCCCGCGACAGACCAGGGGCAAAGGCGCTAGCATCACGAGCTGCATGAGCAGCAACTCGAACAACGAACAACCGGCGCGGGACGACACCACCTTTTCAGACGACGACGTCCAGGCCTGCATGCGCGTATTGTCGGCCATCGAATCGGACCGGGGTCTGTTGATTCGCTTGTCGCCGGTCCAGCGCCGAGCGCTGCTGACGCTCGCCGGCCTCGTTGCCAAGCCGGATCGGCATGATGTGACGCGGATGGCCAAGGCGTTTCGCCGGGCCAAACGCGCGACCATCCAAGAACACGATCGGCAGGTGATCGAGCAGACCGGTCAGCGAATCCAGCGGCGTGCGCCGATCTATGCGCCACTCTGGCTCGAGCGGCCCAAGTCCGACGAGCTGGCGAACCGGCCTGCGTTCCGCCGGGCGCGCGATTGCTATGTCTGCAAGAGCGCCTACAACACCGTTCACCGCTACTATGACTCGATGTGTGAGGCATGCGGCGACTTCAACTATGACAAGCGGACGCAGAGCGCCGACGTTACAGGGCACTATGCGGTGGTCACCGGCGCGCGCGTGAAAATCGGCTTCCAGACGGCGCTGAAATTGCTGCGCGCCGGCGCCCATGTCATCGTCACCACCCGGTTCCCGGTGGACGCCGTCGATCGCTACTCGCGCGAGCCGGACTTTCCCCTCTGGTCGTCGCGATTGCAGATTCACGGGCTGGATCTGCGGCACATCCCCAGTGTCGAAATGTTCACCCGGTTCCTCGCCGGGCGTCTGCCGCGGCTCGACTACCTCATCAACAACGCCTGCCAGACGGTGCGTCGTCCGGCGGGCTTCTTCCGACACTTGTTGGACGCCGAGAACACCGCGCTCGATGCACTGCCCGGCGGCTGGCAAGGGCCACTCTCGGGTCACGATGAATTGCGTCGGACTTTGGCCTGTGGCGTGACCCACGGCGCAGCGCTGTTGCAGCGAGACTACCTGGCGCAAGACACGCTGGCGGAAGACTCCAGCGCTGGGGCGACGCTATTTCCCGCCGCACGCTTCGACGAAGACCGGCAACAGGTGGACCTGCGCGCCGTCAACAGCTGGCGATTACGCCTGCATGAGGTCGAGACTGCCGAACTGCTCGAGGTTCAACTCGTCAACGCCGTTGCGCCCTATATCCTCAACGCGCGGTTGAAGCCTCTGATGGTACGCACGGTCGGATGGCACAAGCATGTCGTGAACGTCAGCGCCATGGAAGGCCAGTTCTATCGATCCACCAAAACCGACAAACATCCGCACACCAACATGGCCAAGGCGGCGCTCAACATGATGACCAGAACCAGCGCCGCCGATTTCATCAAGGACGGCATTCATATGAATGCCGTCGACACGGGCTGGGTCTCAGATGAAGATCCAGCCCAGCATGCAGCCCGCAAGGCGGAACTCGGGTTTGCGCCGCCTCTCGACATCATCGATGGAGCGGCTCGCATTCTCGATCCGATCTTTGCCGGACGATCAACGGGCACACACGTGTGGGGTCAATTTCTCAAGGATTACAAACCCGCGCCCTGGTGATCACGCAACCCAAGCGGTGGCCTCCATGGCGAGCATGCCGGACAGGCCCACCGCCCGAAGAGCGATGCGATTCTCATCGGGTTTGCCGATGAATTGGATGGCATGATTGACGTACAAGGGACTGCGGGCCCGGAATTCGAATCGCTGCAACCGGTCGACTTGGTTCAGCGCCAACAATCGCGCGAGCACGATGGCCACGAGTGGTCCATGCACGACGCGCTCGGGGTAACCTTCCTCGCGTTGGGTATAGAGTTGGTCGAAATGGATGAGATGAGCATTGAAAGTCAGCGCCGAGAAGCGCATGAGCATGACCGGGTCGGGGGTCAACGAAAAGCTCCACGAGTCAGTTGGCCGGGACTCGACGGCAAACTCATCCCGGGGAGCCGGCTGCGCGCGCGCGGCGCCTTGCAGGTAGACGATATCCCGCTCCTCACGCACGCACAGCGAATCGTTTTGAAAGTATTGATACTCCGCCGTGACGAGATGAAAAGGACCGCTTCGACCCTGCTTGTCGCGGCGGGCGATCACGCGTTCGGTCATCTGCGCCGGCTCGCCGATTCGCAGCGGCTGCAAAAACTCGGTGCGCGCCGCCGCGAACAACCGACGTCGCCGCAGGCTCGAATCCACCCACTCCTGATTAATCATATGTCCGTCGGGGCCGATCTTCGAACGGGGCGCGGTGGGTAAAAAATACAGCCAATGCCAGAGC
>Ga0116226_10003207_pt1 | contig 14424 bp, 13 predicted proteins | sample S1TSphfallax_FD_89692 | JGI IMG/M metagenome (GOLD analysis project Ga0116226, IMG submission 89692) | Host-associated microbial communities from peat moss isolated from Minnesota, USA - S1T2_Fa - Sphagnum fallax MG | ecosystem: Host-associated > Plants > Peat moss > Unclassified | place: USA...
CTTTAAATTTTAGGGATGGCTTGTGCTTCTTTCGCATACTTTCTCCTCTCTACGAGGCAAGTATACTCTCTTAACTACCTGTCCAAATTTCGGGGGGCAGCTCAGTCTTAACTCTTCTATTTCAACACCACAAACTGCGTTTTGTGTTCTTAGAAAATCAGCTACTTCCCAGTTATGGTTCTGATTTGCATAATCTAAGGCCGTATATCCCTCTCTATCATAAAGGTTTGGATTCGCACCGTTTTTTATTAATTCCTTAGATGACTCTAAATTTCCATATTGTGCAGCAATCATTAACGGAGTTTTATCGTAAAATCCTTTTATACGAGAAAAAATAGAATCTGGCGTACCTCTTCCGTTAACAATTCTATTATTTTTCCTTGCTTCTTCTGTAAGTTCCTTATTTTTGCCATAACAAGCATATTCCTTCAGTTTTTGAGATTTGCTCCTGTCTGAATTACTAAAGAAAGTGAATGTATCAATAAGTCCCTGTATAGGATTAAATTGCTCGCTTTGCGTTAATTCAAAAGAATTTTTGCATTTCGCATCAAAAGTTTTGTCGCTATCAGAATCGGAATCCGTCACGGAAGTATGTTCACTATCCGATTCTTGATATTTTTTACGAGGCGTTTTGGTTTTTTTAGGAGTACTTACTATAGCTTGTATTTCCGAGGCTATTAAGCCTTGTATGTCTTTTTCTAATTCTTTATTTCTTTCCTTTAGTTTTCCGTTTTCTTCCTTTAGTGCTTTGTTTTTAACTTCAAGTTTTTCTACTTTAGAATTAAGCTTTTCTATTTCTTTTTTCTGTGTTTCTTTTTCAAGTTCCAAATTTTCTGTTCTAGTTTGAAGATTTCTCAACATTTCATACAATGTATTATTGCTGATTTGAACCTCTTGAGTATGCTTACTTTCCACGTTATCTCCTTTTAAAAAGTTATTTACATTGCTTCGACAGTTCTCTAAAAATACTTTTTAATTCCCTGTCAATACTACTATTTTTTCTTCTACAGTCCTTAACTTTCTATCAAATGCTTCGTGCCTTTCTTCGCACATAATTCTGTCTTTTTCTTGCGCTTCTTCCAGAGCCAATCCCATAATTTAAGCTCTCTATTAAGTGCCAAAAAACGCTCGCTTTAACAGAGGCATTAAGTAATAAAAAATAAAAAATTGATATTTCTGTTCCCTCCTATTTTCCTTAATATTTTAATTAGCAATAAAAAATTGCTTTTTGTTTAGCTACCGTCAATTCATTGGAATAAAAAAAATAAACTACGTTAGCGATTTTTGTCAATGTGTTTACTATTTTTCAATTACCATACAGATTAAAAATTATAAATGAAGTACTTTAGGTAATTTATTTATGCCCATTCTCAAGCGATTGATTGTAAAAAAATGCTTGAGGTAACCAGCTTTTTAATACCAAATTAAGATCAATCAAGGATAAAGGTTTGAGATAAAAATCATCGCAACCTGCCAAATGACATTCCTCCCTTATACTGTCATCCAATGCCGTTAACACAATCACTGGATGTCGCTGAATACGCATGGTATTTTCATAACAACGAATTTCTTTAATCACATCAAGGCCGCTTTTGCTGATGCCATTTCTTGGTGGCAAACCAATGTCTAAAAGAATTAAATCGTAATCACTTGAAAATTTATCCATGGCTTCAAATCCATCTTTGGCTAAATCAGCGAGGCAACCGAGTTGATTTAAAAAAGCCAGATGGACTTTTTGAATCATTTCTGTATCTTCAATCAATAAAATCTTGGGAGTTTTTATCAACGATAAGTGATTGCGCGACTGATTGATAACGAGCTTATCCTTTGCTTTTTGTTCAAAAAACCTGTTGGCTGATGATCTTACTTGGGTTTCAGAATAAGTGGTTCCACAATCGTTAATTTGACGACGGGCTGTTAGTTCCATAATATAAACCTCGTTCTTTTGAGTTGAACACTGGCCTGATTAAAGCCGCAAACTTTAATCAGGCATTTTTCATCAGGCACTTTCTTTTTCTTCGTTTTTGATTTTTTGGTAGATTTCTTCGCGGTGGACAGGAACATTGCGCGGCGCTTCAATGCCGATACGAATGTGGTCGCTATTGTGCTTAAGAACTGAGATGGTGATATCATCTCCAATCTTGATTTTTTCGCCTACTTTACGTCCTAATACTAACATTGGCTTTCTCCTTTTCAGTAAAAACGACAGCAAACCGTCATGGCTTTAAAAAGCGAAGTGTAGGTGGATTTAATAACAGCAATGGTAGGATGCTTGAGGTCCTGTTAGTTATTCCTTGCCGAATTCCGCTTTTAGCTCACTAGTTTGTATTAATAACTATCTAAAACTTATCTAATCACAATAGGGGAGAAGTTAATACGCTATTTTTTTGCTAAAATTTCGTGCAAAAAAATTTAGGTAAAAATCTAAAATTTGAAGAGAAGCACTATTTTGATTTATTCATAACGCGCTTTTAGCAAGAAAACCGACTGGATTTTTTCTGCTTTTGTTCCTAGAAAAATAGCACCAAGAATACAAATCATTCCAACCATTTGTGAAGTTGTCATAATTTCTTTTAAAAAAAGATATGCAAATATAGCGGTGCTCATTGGCATAATGGCTGTAAAAAGTGAAGCAGTGCTGGCAGATACAACCGTTAATCCTTTATTCCAGAAGTGTAGATATAAAATATTAGCCGCCACGCTATAAAAAATAACGGTTATCCAAGCACTGAATGTTATTGAGTAAAAGTTAAATGCCACAGCTTCATTGATAGCCCAAGGTAAAAACAACAACAAACCAAAAGCATTGAATGTGAGTGAAGTGAATGACACTGGCATTCGCGTTAATACTAATTTTGCACAAATGGGAAATAACGCGCCGCTTACCACTGCCAAAAGGATAAATAAATCACCTAACAGACTTAATCCGTCGAACTGAATTATTTGTGTGACGGTTACCAACATCACACCCAATACAGACAATGTGATTGCTGATAATTTAAGCATGGATAGTGATTCTTTTAGAATAAAAAATGAAAAGGCTGTAATAAACGCAGGTATGGTACTGGTGATAATGGCTGCTGTATTGGCGCTGGTTTCGCGTAATCCGAGTAACATAAACAAATTAAAGCAAAAGGCACCAAAAAAAGCTTGTAGGAAAATTAGCCCTATATCTTTATGCGATAACTTTTCAATGGCTTTTCCATTTTTAGCAGCGTGTAAATAATAGGTTAGACTAAAAAATGATGTGCCCATTAGAAAACGAATGGCTAATAAAAGGAAAATGGGAAATAAAGCCAGTAACGTTTTACCCAAAACCAAGGTGATGGCAAAAAATAACATGGATAAAGTGAGTTCCCAATATCCTGACCACGGTTTTGTGAGCGGCATATTCAATCTCCCTATATTTTAATTTCAGTCCACGCTTTCAACCAGGCTTTTTTCGAGTAATGGTTTGGTAAAACATTGTTCGATAAAGGCCGATTCACAAAAGACACCGCCGGAATTTTTAGCTATCCACTCAATATCCTCAAACGCATCAAAAAGTTGTTTTGAAATAGTTTGATCAGGATTGGCTTTAAACCAGGCTTTGGCCACAAATTTTTGTGCTTGTGGGTTAAGCATCGTGCGGCCTTTTATCGATGGATTGTTTAAATGATAAGTGTATGTAGCCGCTTGTATTAACGCAGCAAGTAATAGCCCTCTGGTTAATTGAACTTTTTGCGCGGGCACAGATTCGCCAGAGTCATCAAAATTTATCGGGAAACCACCTTTTATGAGGTAAATCGTAGCGCCATTTGAAAGTCGATACTGGATAGTATTTAAAGGATTTACTGATTGCTGAGCTTGGTTTTTTGTGTTAATCCACTTAAGTAAAGTTAAAAATTCTTTATCTTCAGAAGTACAACTGATAAAGACTTTATCTTGGTGAATTAAGTTATTGAATGAGAGATTTTCCGTAATATCTCTGCCCGTACAGCCAAAAATATAATCAGCACAGGCTATTAAATTTTCCAAATTCTCACATTCTATTACACCTTCAACATGCTGCACCGATTTATTTTTCTCATAGCCGTACACTTTACAACCCAACGCGCTTAGTTGGCGGGCAACAGCCGTACCTATAATCCCCAGCCCTACAACACCACACGCTAATTCAGTTTTTTTGTTGGGTAAAACACCTTCTAGCTTTTTTAAAATTGCTTCGACAATTAAATTCGATTCTAAATACACTTTAGCGGCGCTTGCTGCAACATCAATAAAAGGTACATGTAAATTGAGAACGGTTGGATTAAATAATCCAGCCGTTGTTTGTTCAATACCAATAACCGGTAGTTCATCTAACATACCTGGCACGATACATTCCAAACATTTACCACCATCATCTAATACAATAATGGCACTCGCTGAATATCGCTGAATATGCCGCTTGACCTCTTGCCACATCAAAGAGACGTCACGGGTAAAAACGGTGGCATATTCGCCTAATTGGGTTAATGGAGTCAATGGTTGTAACTGGATACCAAACGCTTTTAATTGTTTAGCCACTTCTTGGCAAGTTGAATACTGTTTGCCAATTAAAAAAATGTTCTCTGGCATAGCGCCCAGCGCAATTAATGCTTTAAACAAATCAATCGAAGTAAACAGTAGATGTTGAACACAAACAAACACACTATTTTTGAGAAAATAACTCGGTAAAGTGCTCGCTGCCTGAAGCACGGTATTTAAAACAGGTAGTTTTGTTATCATCTTGCTTAAATCTCTTAAAAAACGGTTTTATTGTTCAAACTGATGCCAGAAAAAAGTCATCATGTTACAGTAAAAACGAAAAGAGATAATCATTTTTGGTAATCAAGTAATCAGCCTTCATATACCATTTCACCCTGGTTTAAATACTGGATATTTACCGTTTCTTCTTGTTTTGAAACTCGTATACAACCTCTAAAAAAAGGCCCTTGATAAGGAAAGATTTTATCCTTAAATCGTTTCAGACAGGTCATAATATAAGGGTCTTGATCTGCCAAGTATTTACTATTTTCGATTTGCCCAAAACGATCTTCCTCAGTATGGAAATAATCAAACTGTATGCCTTTGATAATTTCATAGGTCAACGTACTATGTTTTTTTAAAATTTGCTCAAATGTTTGCATCAGCGTTTTGATATCGCGAATTTCAGAGATGATACTGGGCGCATGGCGAATGGCAGGCGTGCCTTCCAGCATGGTTGGATAAGAGAGTGAATAATAAATCGTAAAGTGCTTTTTCATCATACCTAATCGCCAAGGGTGCATCACAATAGGTGCATATTCTTTTAACATATAAATATGTTCGTAAGCTTTTTCTATGGATAAAGACGGTAGCAGCAATTCATCGCTATTTGCTGGGATAAATCCAGGGATAGCGCCATTCGCTAAAAAGATATTGTGCATAATGCTATCTAATACATACGGATTGGGTTTTAAGTTTTTATTCCGTACCGTTGAGGCAAAAGTTTCCCACATAATACTGAGTTCACTTTTACTGCGCATATATTTCGATTGAACCCAGCTTTTTACCAATAAGTGGTTATGAAAAGCTAACCAGGCTTTATCGTCTGGCTGTTGATTGAGCCAATCTTTTGTGAATACTAATATTTTACATGTCCAGGGCGAGTCTTTACGACTGGCATTGCCAATCGTTTTAATAATATCCCACTGGTCTTCTAATTTTTTGGGTGGCTCGCTATTGATATTATATTCTGCTCTGATTCGTTTGTGCCCTAAATTATCCGTCACTTTGGCGCCTAAAAATACGGATCGTGCGCCTGCTGTTACACTCCAACAAGGTGCAACCGGGCAATCAGTAAGTGGTACAATCGCTTCAAACAAACCATACAGATCACCAGGCGTAAAAATATTCAATGGAATAATCCGCTCACCGGTATCAACAAAGACTTCGCTGCCGTTCGTTAATTGCAAAATGAGTGGTGTTGGGCCATAACTCAGTTGGTCGCGATATACATTAGGCAAGTCAGGATTGTCCAATCTGACAGGCTCGCCATGCTTGTTAGGGAGGCAAAGCGTTGCTAAATCCGTAATCTTTTCCCCATAGCGGTAAGTCACCTCAAATAACTTATATTTTTTACCGGGGCTAATTTGTTCAATGATGCTAAATAATTCTGGATTAACTTTTTTTACCGCCTCTCTAAAATCTAACCAGGTACCTTCTTGGATACTACACGCCGGTTGGAACGATGAATTCACTGTCATATATAGACTCCTTTACTATTTTTTACCTTATTAAAACCACATGTGAGGGTTCTTACCACGGCAAGGGCTGATGGTCATAACCCCAGAAAGTACCGCTGTCTTTGAAAGACAATTGGCTTAAAACATTTCTGATACCGTTAACACTTTCTTCAGGGGTAATTTTTGCATGTGAGCCACCCATATCGGTTTTAACCCAGCCAGGATGTAAGGCAACGACGGTAATCCCTCGGCTGTTTAAATCAATCGCCATGCTTTTGGTAACGGCGTTCAGTGCTGCTTTGGTTGAGCGGTAAATATAAGCACTACCTGAATCATTGAGCGCGATACTCCCCATTGTGCTGTCGATATTCACGATCATTTTCAGTTGGCTTTGCTCGATATGCGGTAAAAAGGCTTCCGCTAACAGTAGTGGCGCTATCGTGTTGACTTTAAACACATCTATCCAAGCATTGGGATCAGTACAGCCAAACTCTTGCTGCTCTGGACCCCACACACCGGCGTTGTTGATGAGCATATCAATCGAAATCGTATGAAGTTGCTTCGATAAAGACTGTATAGCGCTTGGCTCTTTTACATCTAATTGAAAGATATCGATATTGGCATAAGTTTCTTTGAGTTGCTGCAAAGCGTTGGCCGCTTGTGGCAGACGGCAACACGCTAAAACCCGCCAGCCCTCAGCCGCATATTGTTTCGTCATTTCAAGACCAATGCCCCGATTAGTTCCTGTGATCAATAAAGTACGCATCGTTATCCTCTGAAAATGAGTTATCGTTTGTTGGGTTAATCGACCAGTGTAAACTTTATGTGTTGCAGCACATAACGTGTATTGTGGGCAGTAGGCAAAGCACGATAAGCCTTTACTTATCAAGATTTTTACATTTTTGAATTTAACTGAAAAATTGAAATGTTTTTCAAGAACATTCCGGTTTTTTGCCTTTTACTATTTCACTTCTTTTTTGGTTTAAGTTATGTTTGTACCGCTACTGACACATTCGTTGTTACTGAAAGACCAGAAAGCACCGCAGGCACAATTTGGCGACATTTGGCAATTGGGCGAACACCGTCTGATGTGTGGTGATGGTACGGATATAACACAGGTCAAAAAGCTGATGGAGGATAGGCAGGCTGATTTAGTCTTTACTGATCCACCTTACAATGTTAACTATCAAGGCCGTACGGCTAATAAGCTGAAATTGCGTAACGATAATTTAAAGCCACATCAATGGTATCAATTAATCTATCAAGCGTTTGCAGTTTATCGACAAATATTAAAAAAAACAGCATCGCTTTATATTTTTCATAGTTCCCGATATCAGCGTGAAATGCAAAATGCCCTGGAAGCTAATGGGTTTGAAATACGTAATCAAATTATTTGGGCGAAACAACATTTTGTGCAAAGTTTTGCTCGGTATAAGATGCAGCATGAAGTGCTATTTTATTGCCATAATAAAAACCAATCTGATTTCTGGTATGGTGAAGGAACGCAAACAACCCTTTGGTGCTGTAACAAACCGCGAGCGAATCGGTTACATCCGACGATGAAACCTGTCATGTTAGCTGAAAAAGCATTAAAAAATAGCAGCCGCAAGGGTGATGTTGTTTTTGATGGCTTTGCTGGTGCTGGCAGTACACTGATCGCATGCGAACAACTGGAACGTAAAGCATACCTGATCGAAATTGAACCGTGTTATGTCGATGTGATCATTGCGCGATGGCAAAATGCAACTGGAAAAACAGCTATTTTATTGACGACTCAGGATGTTTCTACAAACTCTTTGCTATAACAAGCATTCAATACAAAGCTATCAAGTGTATCTTTTTGCTCCTTTCTCATTGTTTATTAATGGTAAAAGTCCGTTGAGCCTTATTATTCAAAGTCTTTGTCTATTTTTACTAATGAATCCAAATAATCCGCCCAATCCTGCATCATCTTCTTTCTCTCAGGTAAAAAAGCGGTTCGGTTATACGCGCGCCCATTAGGATCGCGCACAGCATGCGCTAATTGATGCTCGATAAAATCAGCACGCACACCTAATGTTTCATCAAGCAATGTTCTTGCAGTTGCACGAAAACCATGAACACTTGTTTCCTCTTTATCAATACCCATTCCGCGCAAGGCCGCTAAAATAGCATTGTCACTCATGGGGCGTTGATGACTTCGTGCGCTAGGAAATATATATCGACCCGAGCCGGTTAGTGGATGTAACTCTTGTAAAATAGCTATTGCTTGCCTTGAGAGCGGCACAATGTGGGGGGTATTGGTTTTCGTCACTATGTAACGCCATTCTGCATTTTTAAAATCAATGGCCGCCCATTCTGCATGGCGTAACTCACCTGGGCGAACAAAAACAAGCGGTGCAAAACGTAAAGCACAACGTACCGTTAAAGTTCCCTTGTAACTGTGAATGACCCTTAATAATTGAGCAAATTTTTTGGAATTAGTTTGAGCAGCAAAGTGAGTGCCTTTGACTGGCGGCAGTGCGCCTTTTAAGTCTTGAGATGGATCTCTTTCTGCGCGCCCTGTCGCGATTGCATAACGGAATATTTGTCCGCAATTACCCATTGCGCGATGTGCAGTTTCTATTGCTCCGCGGTTTTCAATACGCCGAAGCACTATCAATAAATCTGGGGATGTAATTTCAGCTACAGGCTTTGCGCCCAGCCATGGGAAAACATCACGTTCCAATCGACGAATGATTTTATCCGCATGACTGGCAGCCCAATTTGAGGAATGCTTAATAAACCATTCACGGGCAACCAGTTCAAAGCTATTTGCTGCCCGATCAGCCGAAACAGTTTTCATTATCTTTCGGTGTTCGGCAGGATCAATATCAGTCGCTAATAATTTACGCGCTTCGTCACGACGTTCGCGAGCTACTGCCAATGTAACATCAGGATAAACCCCAAGAGCTAATAATTTTTCTTTCCCTAAAAAGCGATACTTAAATCGCCAATATTTGCTGCCATTCGGAGCTACATAAAGAAATAAGCCTTTTTCATCAGAAAGTTTATAGGCTTTTTCTTGACCTTTGGCATTACGTACTTTGATATCGGTTAATGGCATTGGGGGTATCTCCTTCGCAATTTATCAAAGTACCCCCAGATATACCCCAACATGGGCTTGGCTTTTGGGGGTACTTATTGGATATTGCTGGACGGAGATTAAGATAAAATCCCTTGTAAATCAAGGGATTTAAGATGTTATTGGATGTCCTTAGAATTGAAATTGGTGGAGGCGGCGGGGATTGAACCCGCGTCCGCAAGTCCGCTGCCTTTGGTCCTACATGCGTAGCCAGATCTTTAAATTAGCAAAGGTTGCCTCCGATTGGCAGGATGCAGCTTCGCGATCCCGAGCGTTTTAACGAGTTACCTTCAGGAGCGATAACACGCGATCTTATGTAAATGACCATTAAGTCTTTCGCATAAGCACAAAAGGTTAATGGTGGTTGCCGGTTTTTAAGCGGCTTGACCTAACCGTGTGCTATTAAAAGCAAGCTGTGGTTAAACAGCTTCGGCTAAATCACCAATGTTGTCTTCGTTGGCAACTATAAATTTGCAGCATTTTTTACGAGGCTAGCTAACATCCTCGGCATGCACCTTAAGGGTTTGTAACCCACGTCGAAACCAATGTCGCCCCCATTTGGTTGATTTTTTAAAATCCTTACTCTTTAATTATACCATGTAAAGAATGTCATAAATAGCTTCACTTTATAATGTGTCAAAGGGCATTTAAACACTCTTTAACTTAGCAAACCCTGCTAGCAGCCATTTTAGGCCTTCACTTTCAAATTTGACCGCAATACGAGCGTTTTCGCCGTGTCCTTCGTAATTGGTAATTACGCCATAACCAAATTTTTGGTGATGTACGCGTTGACCTAGTTTAAGGCCATCGTAAATTACGTCAGCGGAAGAAGAAAAGTTAAGCTCTTGAGTCACTGGGCGGCTTACCCGCGCTTTAGGGCGAATTTCTTCGAGACAAGAAGCTGGGATTTCGCCTAAAAATCTTGAGGGGCGTTGAAAACTTTCTTTGCCATGAAGTCGCCGATTTTCAGCATAACTTAAATAAAGTTTTTCACGTGCGCGAGTGATACCGACATAACATAAGCGACGTTCTTCTTCGAGCTTTTTTTCTTCCCGGATCGAAAGCTCATGTGGAAATAACCCTTCTTCTAAGCCGCAAATAAATACAATTTTGAACTCAAGCCCTTTAGCGGTATGTAACGTCATCAGCTGTATACAATCATTAGTGAGTTGGCTTTGGGTTTCACCTGCTTCAAGTGCGGCATGGGCAAGGAAGGCTTGAATAGGGGTTAATTGTGAGTTTTCTGGTGCAAATTGACTGGCTGCAGTAATCAATTCTTCCAAGTTTTCTACTTTAGCTTGTGCTTTTTCACCTTTTTCTTGTCGGTAATGATTAATTAATCCACTTAACTTAAGGGTTTCTTCCATTTGTTCAGCTAAGTTTTGTAAAGGTTGAATGGTGTTACTAATATGCTCAATCAATTCGATAAATGCGGTTAATGCGGAAAGCGCACGATTGCTTAAAGTTTTTTCAGTGAGAATGATCTCGACTGCTTGCCATAAAGAACAATGATGAGTTTTGGCTGTTTCTCGAATAGTCATCAGTGTTTGATCACCGATGCCGCGGGTGGGTGTATTAATAATTCGTTCAAATGCGGCGTCATCTTGTCGATAATAAATTAACCTTAAATAGGCCAAAGCATCTTTGATTTCAGCGCGTTCAAAAAAGCGAAATCCACCGTAGATTCGATAAGGAATATTGGCAGCAATTAGCGCTTCTTCTAAAACACGTGATTGTGCATTTGAGCGGTAGAGAACTGCAATATCTTCATGGCTATAACCATGCCCTGACCAATATTTGATTTGAGCGGCAAGAAAATGTGCTTCATCTAGATCATTAAAAGCAGTGTACAAACGAATCGGATCACCTTGGCCACTCACTGCTTTGAGTTCTTTACCTAGCCGATTAAAATTATTGGCGATCACATGGTTCGCAGCTTTTAAAATACCGGCAGTAGAACGGTAATTTTCCTCCAATCGAACGGTTAATGTATTCTGAAAGTTGCGATAAAAATCCTGAATATTTTCAATTTTAGCGCCACGCCAACCGTAAATAGATTGATCATCATCGCCCACCACTGTTAAATGGCCTTGATCGCCGACTAATAGTTTTAACCATTCGTATTGAATGGTATTCGTATCTTGAAACTCGTCCACTAATACATGTCGAAAGCGTTGTTGATAATGCGTAAGTACAGTAGGTTGCTTAAGAAAAAGATCGTATGCAGAAAGTAATAGCTCGGCAAAATCTACCAATCCGCTGCGTTGACACAATTCTTCATAGGCTTGATAAATTCTTTTCAGTGTCATGCCATGCGCATCAAGTGGCTTAAATTTATCTGCACGTATGCCTTCATCTTTTTTAGCGTTGATAAATCCTTGAATTTGTCTTGGAGGATACTGTTTTTCATCGAGATTTAAGCTGGTTAAAATTCGCTTAATGAGTCTTTGTTGGTCATCTGAGTCAATGATTTGAAAATTTTCGGGAAGATTAGCTTCTTGAAAATGTGCACGAAGTAAACGATGTGCCAGACCATGAAATGTTCCAATCCACATGCCTTGCGTGGGAAGGTTAAGTAGTTTTTCAATCCGTGCGCGCATTTCACCAGCAGCTTTATTGGTAAATGTCACCGCTAAAACACTATAGGGGGAAAGATGTTCTGTTTGTATGAGCCAGGCAATTCGATGGACGAGTACACGAGTTTTACCACTGCCAGCACCAGCTAAAACCAAAGTGTAGGGTGCGGTTGAAGTAACTGCTTGTTGCTGTGCGTCGTTTAAAATGTTTGAGCTTGCTTGCATGTTCATGGTAATTTGTAGCGAAGTTTAATTTATCTATTATGATTATGGGGATTTTTTATGGCATACCAACATATTCACGTTCCTACTCAAGGGCAAAAAATCGTCTCTAATGCAGATCATACCCTACAAGTTCCCAATATACCTATTATTCCATTTATCGAAGGTGATGGTATTGGTGTGGATATTACACCGGTAATGCGGAAAGTTGTGGATGCAGCAATTGCAAAGTCTTATGGGGAAAAACGGGCAGTTGCCTGGATGGAAGTGTATGCAGGGGAGAAAGCTATCAAGGTATATGGGCAAGATGTTTGGTTGCCAAAAGAAACCCTTGAAGCTGTGCGTGATTATGTTGTTTCTATTAAAGGCCCGTTAACTACTCCAGTTGGTGGTGGAATTCGTTCATTAAATGTTGCGTTACGCCAAGAATTGGATTTGTATGTTTGCTTAAGGCCAATTCGTTATTTTCCAGGGACACCAACGCCATTAAAAGAACCAGAAAAAACGCACATGGTAATTTTTCGGGAAAATTCTGAAGATATTTATGCGGGTATTGAATGGGCGGCCGATACAGAGGATGCAAAAAAAATCATTCGGTTTTTAATTAATGAAATGCAGGTTAAAAAAATTCGTTTTCCAGAACACTGTGGTATTGGAATAAAACCGGTGTCTAAGGAAGGTACTTTTCGCTTGGTAACACGTGCTATTGAATACGCAATTGAGCAACGGTTACCGTCGGTTACCCTAGTGCACAAAGGCAATATTATGAAGTTTACCGAGGGTGCATTTAAAGAATGGGGTTATCAAGTAGCGCGTGAAAAATTTGGTGCAAAGCCATTAGATGGAGGGCCTTGGCATGTATTGAAAAATCCCAAGACTGGGCAAGATATTGTAATTAATGATGTGATTGCTGATGCCTTTCTACAGCAAATTTTATTAAGACCTGAGGATTATAGTGTGATTGCGACACTTAACTTAAATGGTGATTACATTTCTGATGCACTAGCAGCGCAGGTGGGCGGAATTGGTATTACACCGGGTGCTAATTTGAGTGATACCACGGCAATGTTTGAAGCAACTCATGGCACTGCGCCTAAATATGCAGGACAAAATAAAGTTAACCCAGGATCTTTAATTTTATCAGCGGAAATGATGTTGAGATATTTAGGTTGGAATGAAGCGGCTGATTTAATTATTCATGGGATGGAAGGAGCCATTTTAGCAGGAACAGTGACTTATGATTTTGCGCGCTTGATGCCGGACTCAACCTTGTTGAGCTGTTCTGAATTTGGCGACGCAGTAATTAACCATATGAATAAAAGCTGAGGATTTTTAGGGTCTGTTTAGATTCTGAGGTATCGACGGATAAATTGTGGTGCATCGATAAACATTTAAGGAACACTAGTTGGTGGTTTGGTAGAATCGTCGGCGGTAGAATCATTTTTCCCCGGAGTTTTTTCAAGTGTTTCTTCGGAATTTTTAGCTAAACTAGGTTCTTCGTTTATAGGTTTTTTTGGAAGTTTTGAAAAAACACTGCTAAAAAATGAGGTGAAAGTTTGTTCGAGCTCAGTACTGCTTTTATCTACCTCTTTTAACAAGGTATCGCGCGCTTCGCTCATCTCTTTTAATACGGTATCGCCTACTTCGCTCACCTTTTTTATTGTCTCGGTTACTGTTTTGTTAACATCTTCTTTAAGTTCTTCAGCTGTTTTCTCAAGAATACTTTGATCCTTCTGTTCTCTCGGTTGGTTTATCATTTCTGTACTTGCTTTTATTTGTTTAAGCTTAGGAATCATTTTGTTATTTTCTGCTATTTTTTGTTCTATTTGCGTGAATCTATTTCTATACTGTATGTTTTCTTGTTCTAATTGGGTTACCACATTTTCAATTTTACCCGTATTATCACGAAGGTCTTCGTAATCTTTTACAATATCTTTTACCAATTTTTCGAGACTTCCTAGTGACATTTTTAGCCAAGTTGGTAGTTCAGTTTGTTGTAACGTATTAAGTTTTGTTCCTAATTGAGCTAATGGGGAAATCACTTGCCTAGTTAAGTCTTGCGGCGAAATACTCTCGAGATTTAAGGATGAAAGATAATTGCAAGTATCATTAAAAGTTTTTTTGGCAGTGGCTATTTCGATGCTGGGGGATGACATCCAGTTTGGTAAATTAAGATATATACCGTTCGCCAATGAAGATGCGAAATTTTTTGAAAAAGTTAGTGCAATAAACTAAAAAGTATAGTAAAAAGCGATAGTGAAAAAATGGCTTACAAAAAAAGAAAGAGAGGAACTAC
>Ga0116226_10003208_pt1 | contig 14423 bp, 11 predicted proteins | sample S1TSphfallax_FD_89692 | JGI IMG/M metagenome (GOLD analysis project Ga0116226, IMG submission 89692) | Host-associated microbial communities from peat moss isolated from Minnesota, USA - S1T2_Fa - Sphagnum fallax MG | ecosystem: Host-associated > Plants > Peat moss > Unclassified | place: USA...
CGCCGCCGGCAACGCCTTGGAGAACCGGACTTTGATGTCCCACAACCTGCCGGAATAATCCATATCATCTTCCGGCAGGGTCCAGATGCAATGCATATGGTCCGGCAGTATGACCCAGGAATCGATATGAAACGGAGCTGTCAGCCGAACCGCGCGAATGGAGGCCCGGAGCGTTTCAACCTCGCGCACAAGCAAGTCCGACCGGCGGTTTGCCAGGTTGACCGTGAAGAAATACGTTCCCCCCGAAACGCGGTTGCGGCGGTAGTTGGGCATTTTGGGAATATATCGACATGTTTCGCCTTCCGAAATAGGCTAATGTCCGGCGGGTGAGGCGTGACCGATGGAGACCAAGCGGATAAGCGAGATGGAGATGCACCCAAAGATGGCGGAATGCGCTTCGCTTTTCCGCCCTACGCTTGCTACGGGGCATGGGCGTGATGCCGCCGCCGCCCGAGGCCCAGAGTAACAAAAGTTTTTGCGCCGCTTTTTACAAAAAGCGGCTGCTTGCCTTGCGCAAATAAACCTGGCTGGCAAATGCGGCGATGCGCAGGCTTGGTCCGGCGATCGATAGCACCGCGAATGGAAGATAGAACAGGATACGTTTGGCGCCGCCTTGCAGCGGGCTGGCGAAAAAATCGACCGCAAAGGCGTAAGCGATGTAATTGAGACCGACGAAGAAGATGAGTCGCCTGGCTAAAGGATGCAAGTTTTGCGGCGGGCCGCCCGCGGAGATATACGCGATGAGGTAGAGCCAGAAAACGGCGGTGCCAAAAAGCACGAAGGTGGCGGCGGATGGGACCGCGCCAAGATAGCAAAGCCATGCGACCAGCCCAAGGTGAACGAGCTGTGCGGCGGCGAAGGCAAGGCCAAGTTCACGTGCATGGTGCTTCAGCGGGCGAAATGCCGGCCCGAATAATGTAGCCAGGGCCGCACCGGCATAGGCAAGCCAAAACAGCAGAAACGAAAATCTGGCAGTGACTTCCAGCGCCATTTTGGTCCCGGTCACGCCGCTGCCGGCCGATCCAAGCACGGCGATCGCCAGCAGGAGTTCGACGCCGAACGCGGCGGCTGGCCATGTTACAGGCGGCTTTTCTGCCATAGTATGGAGCGCGCTTGCCGTGCGTTTCATTCGGGCAAATCACTCGGTGATCTCGCAATGCTGTCCATGATCAGACGATAATGTAAGAATTTGCGCCTGACCATGATGCGAGCTTTCCGCGTAGATTGCCCGGAAACAAAGCGTCACGCCCGCGCCGGCTATGGCGTTGCCGATGCAAAGCCCCCGGCCCAGAGTCCCAAAAGTTTTTGCGCCGCTTTTTACAAAAAGCGGCTGCTTGCTTTGATCATGGCCGGGATGAGTAGTTTCCGAGGCTGACGCCGCGGCAGCGCCGCAGCCATCTCAGTGTGGTCAAACGAGGATCATATCATGAGCTATCAAACCATCAATCCCGCCAGCGGCGAAGTGCTGCAGAGTTTTCCCGACATCGCGGATGCCGCGCTTGAGACGGTGCTGGCAACGGCGCAAAGCGTCTTTGAGATTTGGCGCCACAAGAGTTACGCCGAGCGCGCCAAGGTCATCGGCAAGGCAGCTGAGCTGATGGCCGCGGAGCAGGAGACCTTCGCGCATACGATGACGCTGGAGATGGGCAAGCGGATTTCCGAAGCCCGCGGCGAGGTTGATTTCTCGTCCCGGATTCTCGCCTACTACGCCAAGAACGCGGAGAAATTCCTCGCACCGGTAAAACTGAATCCCACGCGCGGCGAGGCGCATATGGAAAGCAGCCCGATCGGCGTGATCTTCTGCGTCGAGCCCTGGAACTTTCCGTATTACCAGCTGGCCCGGGTCGCCGGCCCGCATCTGATGGCCGGCAACACCATGGTGGTCAAGCATTCAAGCAACGTGCCGCGCTGTGCCTTGGCTTTTGAAAAACTGCTGCTGGATGCCGGCGCGCCGAAGGGGCTTTACACCAACCTGTTCGTCTCGCACGCGCAGACCGACCGGATCATCGACGATCCGCGGGTCAAGGGTGTGGCGTTGACCGGCAGCGTTGAAGCCGGGCGGATCATCGCCGGCGGCGCCGGCAAGGCCTTGAAGATCTCCTCGATGGAGTTGGGCGGCGCGGATGCCTTCATCGTGCTGGACGATGCGGATTTGGAGCACGCGATCAAATGGGCGGTGTGGGGGCGGATGTATAATGCCGGCCAGACCTGCTGCGCCTCCAAGCGCTTCATCGTTGTCGAACCGATGGCCGATAAATTTCTCGACGCCTTCAAGACCGCGTTGAGCGCCCTGAAGGCCGGCGACCCGCTGGACGAAGCAACCTCGCTCGGCCCGCTTTCCAGCGAACCGGCTTTGCTGACCCTGCTCGAACAGGTGAAAATCGCCACCAAGAACGGTGCGACCGTCGTGCTTGGCGGCAAGCGCATCCAGCGCCCCGGCTCCTATATGGAACCGACCATCCTCACCGATGTGGCGACGGATAATCCGGCCTTTCGCGACGAGTTCTTCGGCCCGGTCGCCATGTTCTTCCGGGTCAAGGATGAAGATGCGGCGATCGCGTTGGCCAATGATTCCGATTTCGGCCTTGGCGGTTCGGTGTTCACGGCCGACCTCGAACGCGGCCGCCGGGTCGCGAGCCGGGTCGAGACCGGCATGATGTTCATCAACAACATCGACTGGACCGATCCGGAACTGCCCTTCGGCGGCATCAAGGATTCCGGCTATGGGCGCGAACTGGGCGACATGGGCATCCAGGAATTCGTCAACAAAAAACTGGTGCGGTTCGTCAAGCTCGACGCGCCGGTCTGATGATGTTCGTCAACATCGCGGTCCTGTCGGAAACCGAACCGCTTGAAAAGCGGTTCGCCATGGTTCCCTCCGTCGCCGCCCGGTTGCAAAAGCTGGGCGGCAGGCTGCACATGTTGGAAGGCGGCGGTGCCGCCATCGATCTCGCGGATGCCGCGTTTGCCGGCGTGGCATTCGCCGCTGATGCCAAAACCCTGGTGGCGGCGGCAGATGTGGTGCTTGCGGTGCAGGCGCCGCCGGCCGCCATCATCACCGCCATGCAGCAAGGCGCGATCCTGATTTGTTATCTGGACGCGCCGTCGCATCCGGAACTGCTGAAGGCGCTGCTGGCGCGCAGGATCACCTGTTTTGCCATGCAGAACATCCCGCGCATCAGCCGCGCGCAGGCGATGGACGCGCTCTCCAGCCAGGCCGCTCTCGCCGGCTATCTCTCCGTCATGCAAGGGGCCAGCCTGCTCAAGCGCGTGCTGCCGAAAATCACCTCGGCGGCCGGGGCCATCGGTCCGGCGAAGGTGCTGGTGATGGGCCTCGGCGTTGCCGGGCTGGAAGCCGTCGCGACCGCCCATCGGCTGGGCGCCGTCGTTGAGGGCTACGATGTGCGGCCGGACACGGCTGAACAGATCGCCTCGCTCGGCGCGACCTTTGTTGCCACCGGCGTCAACGCCACCGGCAAGGGCGGCTATGCGCGCGCGCTGACGGCGGAAGAGAAGACCAAGGTGGATGCGGCGCTCACCACGCATATCCAGGCCGCGGACCTGATCATCACCACGGCCGCCATTCCGGGCCGCCCGTCGCCCAAGCTCATCACCAAGGCGCAGGTCGCCGGCATGAGGCCGGGCGCGGTCATCGTCGATCTCGCGGCCGAAGGTGGCGGCAATTGCGAAGCCTCGGTCCCGGGCGAGACCGTGCGCGCCGGGCTGGTCACCATCGCCGCCCCGCTCAACGTGCCCTCACTGCTCGCCGAGGACGCCAGCACGCTCTATGCGAAAAACCTCTTCAACCTGCTGGCGCTGATGCTGAAGGATAACATCATCACCATCGACTGGACCGACGAGGTGATTGCTGGGACGGCGTTGACGCATGACGGCAAAGAAATGCACGCACCGGCAAAAGCGGCGTGAAGCAAGGGGACAAACCATGATCGGCATTAGCGGCTTCATCGGGCTATATATCTTCATGCTGGCGGCCTTCGCCGGCTGGATCATCATCGGCCGGGTGCCGGCGATTTTGCATACGCCGCTGATGTCGGGCTCGAACTTCGTCCACGGCATCGTCGTCATCGGCGGCATTTTCGTGCTGCTGAACGCCACCACGGTGACGGAACAAAGCATTGGGTTTTTTGCCGTGCTGCTCGGCGCCGGCAATGCCGCCGGGGGCTTTGCCGTCACCGACCGGATGCTGGCGATGTTCAAGACCAGCGACGCGCCGGTGAAAAAACACCGCAAACCGAAAAAGGCCTGAACCATGCTGCATCAGTTACCGCTTTTCTGCATCGCCGCGGCCGATCTCGGCGCCGCTTTTCTACTGTTGTACGGTCTGCACCGCATGGCCTCGCCGGTGACGGCCCCTTCCGGCATCACGGTTGCCGGCATCGGCATGGCGGTTGCCATTCTTGCAAGTTTTCTGGGCGCGTTTTCGGTCACCGGTGCGGCGCAAGCCCGGCTGCCGGAGAATATCGGCCTGGCGCTGCTGGCGTTGTTGATCGGCGGCGGGCTCGCCTGGTTCGCCGGCCGCCGCGTCGCCATGACGGCGATGCCGCAAATGGTTGCCATTTATAACGGCATGGGCGGCGGGGCTGCCGGCGCCATTGCCGCGGTCGAGCTTTTCGGCCGCCATGCCACGGGTTCGATCGCCCTCACCGTCACGCTGCTCGGCGCGCTGATCGGCGCCATCTCGTTCTCCGGCTCGCTGATCGCCTGGGCCAAATTGCAGGATATTTTGAAACGCCCGCTGCGCTTCCCCGGCCAGCGCATTGTCAACGCGGCGGTCTTTCTGTCGGCAGTACTGCTCGGCAGTTATCTGCTGGTACTGGACCATGAAGGTGCGGTGCCGGCCGCCCTCATCATCGGGTTTTTCGGCCTTGCCATGCTGGCCGGCATCCTGATCACCTTGCCGATCGGCGGCGCCGACATGCCGGTGATCATTTCGATCTACAATGCTTTCACCGGCCTTGCCGTCGGGCTTGAAGGCTTCGTGCTGCAGAACCCGGCGCTGATGATTGCCGGCATGGTGGTCGGCGCCGCCGGCCTCATGCTCACTTTGGTCATGGCCAAAGCGATGAACCGCTCGGTCTCCAACGTCGTGTTCTCGAATTTCGGCGATGCGCCGAAGGGTTCAAAAAGCAAGATCACCGGCGAGCTGAAGCCGACCGAGGCCGCGGATGCCGGCGTGTTCATGCGCTACGCGGCAAAGGTCATCATCGTCCCGGGCTACGGCCTGGCCGCCGCCCAGGGCCAGCAGAAGCTCTTCGAATTCGTCAAGCTGCTGCAGGCTGACGGCGTGAATGTGCGCTTTGCCATCCACCCGGTGGCCGGCCGCATGCCGGGCCAGATGGATGTGCTGCTGGCCGAAGCCGGGGTGCCCTATGACATGATCTTCCAGCTTGAAGACATCAACGATGATTTCGCCACCACCGATGTTGCCATGGTGATCGGCGCCAATGACGTGGTGAACCCGGCGGCGCGCACCGATAAATCCTCGCCGATCTATGGCATGCCGATCCTGAACGTCGATAAGGCCAAGCAGGTCTATGTGCTCAAGCGCGGCACCGGGAAGGGCTATGCCGGCATCCAGAACGAGCTGTTCTACAGCCCCAACTGCAACATGGTCTATGGCGACGCCGCCGTTAGCCTGGCGAAAATGATCGAGGCCGTGCGCGGCCTCGGCAAAGCCGCCGCCTGAAAAATCGGAAGGAAAAACCAATGGACACCGCAACAGACGTGAAAATCGAAGCGCCGGAGATGACGATCCCGCAGACCATGATTGCCGCCACGGTCGTTGCTTTCGGCAAGCCGCTGGAGCTGCGCGAATGGCCGGTGCCGGCGCCAGGCGCCAACGAGATTCTGATCAAAACCGAAGCCTGCGGCGTTTGCCATACCGATCTGCACGCCGCCGACGGCGATTGGCCGCTGAAACCGGCGCCGCCTTTCATTCCCGGGCACGAGGCGATCGGCATTGTGGTGGCGATGGGCGATGCGGTGACCTCGGTTACACTGGGCGAACGGGTCGGCGTGCCGTGGCTGTATTCCGCCTGCGGCCATTGCGAATATTGCCTGACCGCCTGGGAGCCGATCTGCGCCTCGGCGAAGTTTGGCGGCTACACGCAGAACGGCGGGTTCGCGCCCTATCTCATCGCCAACCCCGACTATGTTGCCCATATCCCCGTCGGGCTGAGCGCCAGGCAGGCGGCGCCGCTGATTTGCGCCGGCATCACGACCTATAAGGGGGTGAAGGAAACCGAAGCGAAGGCTGGCCAATGGATCGCCATTTCAGGCTGCGGCGGCCTTGGCCATCTTGGCATTCAATACGCCAAGGCGATGGGCCTGCTGGTCTGCGCGGTTGATATCGACGATCAGAAACTGGCATTGGCAAAGACGCTGGGCGCTGATGCCATCGTCAATGCGCGGCATGCCGATGCTGTGGCCGAGGTGCAAAAAGCGACCAATGGCGGCGCCCATGGGGTGTTGATCACCGCGCCGTCCTTGCCGGCGTTCAAGCAAGGCGTGGAGATGACGCGCAAAGGCGGCACCTGCGTTTTGGTTGGCCTGCCGCCCGGTGAATTTTCCTTGCCGCTGTTCGGTGTCGTGGCCAATTGCATCACCATTCGCGGCTCCTTTGTCGGCAACCGCGAAGACATGGCCGAAGCGCTCGATTTCGCCGCCCGCGACAAGGTTGCGGCGGACATCGAACTGCAACCGCTCGGCGCCATCAACGATGTTTTCAAACGCTTGGCCGAAGGCAAGGTCGCCGGCCGCGTGGTCCTGGAATTCCCGGAAAGTTGAGAAGTGCGGGGCTCTGCCACGCCCGAGGCCCAGACTCACAAAAGTTTTTGCGCCGCTTTTTTCAAAAAGCGGCTACTTGCCTTAATCAATCAAAACCCGCTTGCAGCAGGTGATAGAGCACGAGCGCGGCGAGGGTTCCGAGGGCGATGCCGCCCAGTGTGAGGCTGCCGAAGGAGATCGACAGGTTGCCGGCGCCGATGACCAACGCGATGCCGACGGGCAGGAGGTTGCTGGTTTTGGTGAAATCGGTACGGTCCTGCACCCAGATGCGGATGGCGGTGGCGGAGATGAGGCCGAAGACGATGAACGCCAGGCCGCCGATGATTGCGATGGGGACGGTGTGAACGATGGCGCCGAATTTCGGCGACAGGCCGAGCAGGATTGCGAACATGCCGGCCACGACGAAGGTTCGGGCGGAGTAGTTGCGGGTGACCGCCATGACGCCGATGTTCTCGGCGTAGGTGGTAACACCGCAGCCGCCGCCGGCGCCGGAGATCATAGTTGCCAGGCCGTCGGCAAAGAAGGCCCGGCCCAGATAGGGGTCCAGATTTCGGCCGGTGCCGATGGCGACCGCCTTGACGTGGCCGAGATTTTCGGCGGCCAGCACGATGGCGACCGGGGTGATGAGCCAGATCGCTTTCGGGGTGAATACCGGCGTTACGAAATGCGGCAGCCCGAACCAGGGGGCGCTTGCGATGGATGAGAAATCGATGGGTGTTCCCATGCCGCGCAGATTGGCCAGAACATAGTAGAGGCCGTAGGCGATGCCGCCGCCGATGAGGATTGGAATCCGCCGCAGGAATTGCCGCGGCAGGTAGGCCGCGCAGAGCGCGACCAGAAGGATGGTGAGGAGACCGAAGGCGGTGTTGAAATCCGATTTGTTGATGTCGCTGACAGCGACGGGTGCCAGGTTCAGGCCGATGATGGCAACGATGGTGCCGGTGACCAGCGGCGGCATCAGGCGATCGACCCATCCGTGCCCGGCCAGGATGACCGCGAGGCCAATGACCGCATAGGCGGCGCCGGCGGCGATGATGCCGCCGAGGGCGAGCGCAATGTTGGGATTGGGGCCGCTGCCGGCGTAGGATGTGGCGGCGATGACGGCGGCGATGAATGAAAAGCTGGAGCCGAGATAGCTCGGGATTTTTCCGCCGACGATCACGAAGAACAGCAGCGTGGCGATGCCTGAGAAAAAGATCGCGACGTTGGGATCAAAGCCCATCAGCAAGGGGCCAAGCAAGGTCGATCCGAACATTGCGATGACGTGCTGAAAGCCGGCGATGAGGTTCGGTATGGGCGGGAGATGCTCCTCGGGGTAGATGATCGCCTTGATGCGCGGCGCACCGGTTTTTGGGTCGAGGTTAGCGGCCTCGGAACCAGCGTCGTTCATCTTTCCCTCGCAGTCCCTGCAAGGCAAGTTAACATTTAGGAAAGTGCGGAACAAGACGGATGTTCGGGAATGTCCGCAAGACAGGGTGGGTTGCTCAGCTTTCCAGGGCTTGCGTCAGATCTTCCAGGATATCGTCGATATGTTCCAACCCGACCGACAGGCGGACATAGCCTTCGGAGACGCCGCTGGCGATCTGGTCTTCGGCGGAGAGTTGCGAATGGGTGGTGCTGGCCGGGTGGATGGCCAGGCTGCGGGCGTCGCCGATATTGGCGACGTGATAGAAGAGTTGCAGTGCGCCGATGAATTTGACGCCGGCTGCCTTGCCGCCGGCGAGCTCGAAGCCGACCAGACCGCCATTGCCGCCGGTGAGGTATTTTTCGGCCCGCGTTTTGGCGTCGCCGGTGGCGAGGCTGGGGTGGATGACTTTTGTGACCTCGCCGCGTTCGGAGAGGAATTTTGCCACCGCCTCGGCGTTGCGGGAATGCTGGGCGATGCGCAAAGGCAGGGTCTCCAGGCCCTGGATGATCTGGAAGGCGTTGAAGGGCGAGAGCGGGGCGCCGAGGTCGCGCAGCAGCACCACGCGGGCGCGGATGATGTAGGCGATGGGGCCGAGCGGCTTGACCGCTTCGGTCCAGATGGCGCCGTGATAGCTGTTATCGGGCGTGTTCAGCAGCGGCTGGCGGGCGGGGTTGGCGGCCCAGTCGAAATTGCCGCCATCGATGATGACGCCGCCGATGCTGGTGCCGTGGCCGCCGATATATTTGGTGGTGGAATAGAGCACGATGGCGGCGCCATGGTCGAAGGGCCGCGCCAGCAGCGGGGCGGCGGTGTTGTCGACGATTAGCGGGATGCCGAGCGGCCGGCCGATGGCGGCGACCTCGGCGATCGGGAAGACGGCGAGTTTGGGGTTGGGCAGGGTTTCGGCGTAATAGGCGCGAGTTTTGTCGTCGGTGGCGCGGCGGAAATTTTCCGGATCGGCCGGGTCGACGAAGCGGACCTCGATGCCCTGGTCGCGCAGCGTGTTGGCGAACAGGTTCCAGGTGCCGCCATAGAGGTCGGTTGAGGAGACGATGTTGTCGCCGGCGCGGGCCAGGTTCTGGATGGAATAGGCGGAAGCCGCCTGGCCGGATGCGACGGTGAGCGCCGCGACGCCGCCTTCGATGGCCGCCAGGCGGTCTTCCAGCACGGCGTTGGTCGGGTTCATGATGCGGGTGTAGATGTTCCCGAATTCCTTCAGCGCGAATAAATTCGCCGCGTGTTCCGGGCTTTTGAATTGATAGGCGGTGGTCTGGTAGATCGGCACCGCGACCGATCCGGTGCTCTCATCGGCCCGCCAGCCGGCATGCAAAGCAAGGGTCTCGGGATGCCGCGATTTTATCGCCATGTGGGTTTCCTGTTCACGCTATTTATTTGTCGCAGAGTTATATGTCTATGAGACAAGTAGCGTTACAGAAGGCGAGCCATTTGGCAACTGCGCTTGGCAACTGCGCTTGGCAACTGCGCTTGGCAACTGCGCCTGGAATTTCGGCCTTATGCCGGTAGCCGCACCGGCTCCGGCTGCGCGATATGCGTGTCGTACAGGATCTGGCGGAAGGCGTGCAGCAGCGGCATGTCCAGCTGTGCGGTCATTTGCGTGACCATCAGGGCAAAGGCGTCATCCGCCGTCATGGTTGGCTTGTAGACCCGGCGGTCGGTCAAGGCGCTGAAGATATCGACGATGGCGGCCATGCGGGCGAGCTCGTTCAGCCGCGACCCCGGCAATCCGTTGGGGTAACCGGAGCCATCCAGTTTTTCGTGATGCTGGCCGGCGATGATCAGCACGCCTTCCGGCAGGTCCGGCGATTTTTGCAAAATGTCGGTCCCGGCGGCGACATGGCCTTTCATGATGCCGTATTCGGAATCGGTCAGGTGACCGGGCTTGTTGAGCAGCAGGGAGGGGATGGTGGTTTTGCCAAGATCATGCAGCAGGCCGCCGGAGGTCAGCACCGATTGCTGGGTGGCCGAGAGGCCGATATTGCGGCCGAAGACCGCAAGGAAAATGGCGACGCGCAGCGAATGCGCATAGGTATAGTCGTCATGCTGGCGGACGGCCTGCAGCAGGTCTCCGACCCCGTCGGCATTGACCGCCTGCAGCAGCGGCTGGCAGCCGGCGTTGATCTCGGCATAGGGGATCGGCTGACCCGCGGCGACCCGCTCGGCGGCGGCGTTGAACATGGCCACGCTGCTTTTCAGCGCCGCCGCCGGCAATGCCGGCAGCGCGTCCCAGCGATGCTCGCATTCCTGGCTCAGCGCCGTCGAGATCAACCGGACCAGCGTGCTCGGCAGATAGGGTTTGGCGAGGCAGGAGGTGGCGCCCGCATGCATGGCCCGCGCCGACTGCGCCGGGCTTTCCTCGGCCAGGATGACGATGATGGGCAGCGAGCTGAAGGCAGGCTCAAGCCGCAGGCTTTGCAGGAAGTGAAAATCCTCTCCCCTTGCCTGATCCTCGCAGATGACCATTCCGGCGGGCGGCCGCAGGCGCGCATGCCGCAAGGCGTCGGCAAGGACGACGAAATCGGTGACGTTGTAGAGGGTCTCCAGCCGCATTTTTATGCGTTCGCGGTGCAGCACCCGGCGGTCCACCAGCAGCAGGCTTGGCTTATCGTTGTCCATCCCGATGAGTTATGCGGGCGTTGGGTTAATCTCCGGTTACGGCAGGCGCAACGATTTTTGGCGGCAGGAAGCTTTTGGCGAGCGCGTGGTAGAGCGGCTTCGGGGCGACCAGTTTGGAGGCGCCGAAGCCGAGCATGGAAGCCAGCATAAGCGGGATGACGTTTTCGGTATTGCCGGTCATTTCCATGATGATGACGAAGGCGGTAAGCGGCGCCTGGACGACGCCGGCGAAATAACCCGCCATCCCCAGCACCGCGACCAGGCTGAAGGCGCCGCTGCCGCAAAGCGCGCCGATGGTGCGGCCAAGCCCGGCGCCGACCGCCAAGGAGGGTGCGAAAATGCCGCCGGGAATGCCGGAGACGGCGGTCGCCAGGGTGGCGACGAATTTGGCCGGCCCGAAACCCCAGGAAACCGGATGGCCTTCGATGGCGGCGCGGGCCTGGGCGTAGCCGGTGCCGAAAGTGGCGCCGTGGGTCAGGATTCCGGTGATGGCGACGATGACGCCGCAGGCCAGGGCGAATAGCAGGTTGCGGCGGGGGGCGCCGGCGATCCAGCGCCGGGCGAGGGTCATGACTTCCAGCATCAGCCGGCCGAACGCGCCGCCCGCCAGGCCGCCGATGACGCCGCAGGCGATGACCATCGACCAGTCCTGCCAGTCGACCACGGTGGCGGAGGTGACGCCGAAATAGGTATAGTTGCCGACCAGGCCGAGCGAGGTGAGGCCGGCGAAGATGACGGCGTACAAGGCGAGCCCGTTGGTGCGCTGCTCGAAGCTGCGGCTCATCTCCTCGATGGCGAAGACGATGCCGGCCAGCGGCGCGTTGAAGGCGGCCGCGATGCCGGCCGCGGAGCCGGCCAGGATCAACCCGCGCTCGTTCCGCAAGCCGCCGAAGCGCGCCACCTGCATCATGATGATGGCGCCGACCTGCACCGTCGGGCCTTCGCGGCCGACGGACGCGCCGCAGAGCAGGCCGAGCAAGGTGGCGCCGATTTTGCCGATGATCAGCTTTGGCGCGAGCAGCCGGTAACGGTCCGGCCCGCGGATCAGGTGGCGGGCGGCGATGGCCTGGGGAATGCCGCTGCCCTCGGCGCCGCGGAAGAATTTTTGGGTGAGACCGGCGCAGACGGCGAAGCCGATGGGGGTGACGATGACCGGCAGCAGCCAGAAGCGGGCAATGCCGTGGGCGAAGGCGGCTTGCGCGGCGTTCGCCGCGTCGGCGAAGGCGACGCTGACGCAGCCGATGGCGATGGCGCCGCCCCAGAAAACCAGCCGCTGCCGCCAGCTGCGCAGCGTGAGCCAGCGGGAGCGGCGGAGCGAGCGGAACCGTGACGCAGTCAAGACTTGCCTCCAAAACCCAACGCGTCTAAGAACCGGCCCCGGTATGGGCGCGTAGCGCAGCGGTAGAGCACCACCTTGACATGGTGGGGGTCACAGGTTCAATCCCTGTCGCGCCCACCACCGCAAAAACCCTGAAATTACTTGGTTTTTTGAGCTTTTTCCTGATTGCCCTCGGGGCGCTAGTCCGCCGCTTCCAGCGGCGATGCAATCGGCGCGCGCGGCCGCCGCAGATGCGCCTGCAACCAGGCGCGTACCGGCTCATCATACAATACGGTGGCGGCGTAACCGATCACCACCACGATCCCGATGATGGCAAGCAGGGCGCCGAAGCGCGCCGCGCCGTGGAATGTGTGCGCACTGGTGAGATGATCGATAATCGGCTTGTGGAGCGCATAGACGGGATAGGATAGGCGTCCGGCCATCGCTACGGCCGGACGCCAACGGGCCGCAACGACGTCGAACAGGCCGCTGATAATAATCAGCGGGTAGAGCACCAATATACACGCCAGACAGTAAATGGAGTCGCCATGCAGGTCCGGATAGACGAAGCTTGCGAGCAGGAGCACCGCGAGCAAAAGGCCCGGGATTTTTGGTAGTCGGTTAAATGACCCTCGCTTGAATAGGCGGAGGAGTGCCACGCCTATGAAGAACGAAGCGGAAACTCGCGCGAGGTCAATGAAGAAATTCTTGTCCAGGAGCCCCAGGCCTAGATTTCCGAAGTAGAGTCCTTCAAAAATGAAGATGATCGCCGAGACGCCGATCACGATCCCGAGCACTGGACGCGTCAAAAAACGTACCACGCCCGCGTAGACCAAATTGATGATAATCTCGAGGATCAGCGACCAAAGCGGCAAATCCAGCGGCATCATATCACGGCCGAGCGGTCCGAATGGCAGTATCAGCATTCCCATTACCAGCGAGATGAAGAACGCTGCATAGGAGGCATGGATATGAGGATCGACGGTGCCGGTAGCCAGAAGCCGGTGGACGTGGCCGAACATACTTACAGCGCCGAGGATCGTGCCCAGAGCGATCAACGGGTAGAGCCGGATCAGCCGTACTTTGGCGAATTCAGAGAATGGCATCCGGCCGTCGATGAGTCTTTGTTCATATGCGCTTGCCATCACAACGCCGCTGAGCATGAAGAAGAAATCTACCGCCAAATATCCGTGGCTTGCGAATTGTTGAATGCCAAGCTGGCCGGCCGCGTGCATGCTTAAAACCGTCAGGGCGGCTACGCCTCGCAATCCGTCCAAAACCATGAAGTGCTTCGTTTTGGTCACTGGCGCTTCCACTTTCGGCCACAGCTAATTCATAGTGCGATTATAATTTCGGGCGCAATGTAAATTGCTGCAGCGCGGGATATTTAAGATTCGAAGATTGCAATCCCTAGTTGCAACCGCAGATCCTGGTTACGATCAGCGCGACGGCCGACCGGTGCCTTCGATCATAAAATCTGCGCATATATCAAAGCGTTCGGCTGGAGCCTCACAAAACTTAAGTTTTGAGGACTAAGTGCTCGAATACAACTTTCTGTTAAGTGCGGCGAGGGATTTGCCTTTAGTTATATAGAATGACGCCCCCTTGAACCAAAAATGACACGAAAATTGCCCTGAGAAAATAGCGATTCGCGTTTTCATGAAATGGAAAGTTATAGTAAAATCAGAAGGATTTTCGATTTAGGATTTCTTAGGTTTTTGTAGCATAAGAATTTCGTATCGGGCCCGTCGGAAAAAATACTGGCAAAATCGGGTGATATTGCAAACAGAATGCCGGCCGACCCGAGGATGCGCGAATGGCGCAAACGATCTCCGTGCTGCCCAGTGCAAGCGACGGGCTGGTGGACGAGTTCGGTAATGGCCTGGTCCAAAATTATGCCGCCGAGATGTTCACGCCGCCGGGGGCGCTGGCGGCGCAGCCGCAATCTCAATGGTATATCGCGCAATGGGGCCAGCCGGTCGCCATCAACTCCGCCGATTATTCGCAGAACGATGCCGCGACCTATGATCCGAATTACGGCAATGCGTTGTATTCCTGGACCGAACCGGGCACCACCGCGGCGATTGCGATCTATCAGAACACGGCAGCGCTGGGCGGCGGCGATGTCTATGATCTGACCGATACGAATACGACAGCCGCCCCTTCCGCCGGGGCGACCGATGAAGCGGATATGTTTCTATCCTCGCCGGCGATTGATAACGTCAATCTCTCGCATCCGGTGACGCTTTCGCTGGA
>Ga0116226_10003209_pt1 | contig 14422 bp, 15 predicted proteins | sample S1TSphfallax_FD_89692 | JGI IMG/M metagenome (GOLD analysis project Ga0116226, IMG submission 89692) | Host-associated microbial communities from peat moss isolated from Minnesota, USA - S1T2_Fa - Sphagnum fallax MG | ecosystem: Host-associated > Plants > Peat moss > Unclassified | place: USA...
GACTGCTCCGTGGTGCAGGATCAGGTCGATGATCGGCGAGCCCTTCCAGTCGGCGATCTTCGAAGGATTGCCGCCGATGGCCGTGCCGATAACCGTAAAGATGCCCGAGCCGATGACCGCGCCGATGCCGAGCGCGGTCAGCGAGACCGGGCCGAGCGTCTTGGTGAGGGCGTGCTCCGGACGTTCCGAGTCAGAGATCAGCTTGTCGATCGACTTCGTGCGAAAGATTTGGCGGGGCAGTGGCGTGTCCCTCTGAAGAATTTGGTCAAACGGACGAGACCCCGCGCGGGCGGAGTTCGTGATCTCTTGAACAGTAGCAGATAGCTAGAACTCTACTACTTTGGACGTTCATCAGAGGAGATAATTTTCCTTTGCCGTTGAAGTCGCTGTGCAGGATGATGCTAGGGTGGACAACCGATGGCAATCAGCGAGCGATCCCGATTTGTAGCTCTTTGTGCGGCAGGGATAGTGCTCGGTCTTACTTCGTGCAAGAAGTCAGCGGTCGACGCGAAGCCAGTCTTCGTGGCGGACGCGCATGTCAGCAGGCACCGGCTAGGTCCGTTGGTTCCCCTTCGGCTCTCTGCGGAGGAATGGCGTCAACTCGATGCTGAGCCGTGCGGCAACGTTGGCTCTCTGCCCTATGAGGTAACAGTCTCGGCTTCTGGAGTGGTGCAATCGGCCCATCGCCACTTGAATCCCGTCTCCTGCCAGAAGGGTGAGCTGGATGACGCAACGCCGTCCCCTGTTCGCAAACACTTGGGCGAAGCTGACGCACTGATTTACGCAATGCACTTCCGTCCGTGGTTGATCAAGCAACATGCCGCAGCAGTTATCTTCGACACGTCGCTGGCGCTCGCTCCTCCGGAGCAGTACGGCAAGCAGCATCCGTTTCCAGTTTCTATAGACACTTCAGGCGTGACGATCGGCCTTGAGCGGCAAGGTTGCGAGGGGCTCTGTCCTATACTCCGTGCAGCTCAAGGGAGACGGGACGGTGGATTACGACGGCCACGCCTACGTTGCGACGACAGGGCATCAAGTCGCACATGTATCACGGGCCAGTGTTACAGCTCTTATAGAGCAATTTCGCAGGGCCAATTTCTTGTCAGCGCTGCCAACCTACAGCGGAGCTTATGACGGTGGCGACAATGTTATTCGCCTCACCTTGAACGGCTCAATCTACGAAGTAAGAGACGAAAGCGGTCTGCTGGTAGGACTGCCGACCTCAATCCTGGCTCTTGAAGACGCTATCGATGAGACAGCAGGAACTGCCCGATGGGTGATCGGCAAAAGCGATCCCAATCTCGGGCTGGATGTCGATAAGTAGTAATTTATGGACGAGCGGTCTGTTACGAGACCAAGAACTTGCATGGGCAAGCGGAAACATGGAGAGGTGCAACTCCACGCTTCCGCTCGCCGCAGAAGACTACCGCTTGCTCTTACCGCGGGCTGCCTTCTTGAGCTTCTGCTTGTTCTCGCCGCGAGCGCCTGCGCGCGGTCCCTTGGCTGGTGCTGCCTTGCGTGCTGCGCGCTTGATCTTCTTGCGCTCGAGTGTGTCGGTGATTGCCTTGGTGTTCGCCATGAAGGGTCGGGTCTCTTTATCTCTCTAAAGTATTTCGGATGTGATCCGGAATGGTTGCTGGCGAGCGAAGGGCTAAAGCCGTTCGAGCTGGGCAAACTTCTCCACCAGCTTCTTCACGCCGTGCTGTTGAAATTGTACTGTAATCTTGGCGTCATCCCCATCCCCTTCGCGGCGAAAGACCATTCCTTCGCCATATTTGGGGTGACGTACGCGCACTCCCTGCTGCAGACCTGTCTTTCCCGTGGGTGCGGGGACGTCGAGTTTGGGCTTGGAGAAGCGCTGGCCAGCCTTAAAGCTGGGGACTTGCTGGCCGCGAGCGGCGAAGAAGTTCGCAATGTTGTCCATGGAGCTGCCGCCGGGGCGACCTGCGGCCGCTGCGGTGCGATTGCGGCTGCCGCTCTGGTCTTCGTCCTCGTAGCTATAGTGGCGTTCGCCGTCCTCGTGACCTGAGCCGCTGCCGGGACGATTGCCGTAGGAGTTCCCGTAGCCGGAGTTGAAACTCGGTCTTTGGCCGGGGCTGCCGAGGTCTTCGACCAGCCGCTGTGGAACTTCTTCGAGGAAGCGTGAGGGGATGCTGGCCTCCGGCATGTCGCTGCCGTAGCGGCGGCGGTAGCGGGCGCGGGTCATGACAAGCGTGTCCATCGCGCGGGTCATCCCGACGTAGCAGAGACGGCGCTCTTCTTCGATGCCAACGGGGTCTGTGAACGTTCGCGAGTGCGGGAAGAGTCCCTCTTCCATCCCAGTGAGGAAGACCAGGGGGAACTCGAGACCCTTAGCGGCGTGCAGCGTCATCAGCGTGACCCGGGCCTCGGCGGAGTAGCCGTCGGCGTCGGAGATGAGCGCGGCGTGGTCGAGGAACTCATGCAGCGTCTCGCCGCGCTCCTGAGCGTCCTGCGCGGCGTTGGCGAGTTCCTTCAAGTTCTCGATGCGGGAGAAGCTTTCGGGCGTGGCCTCTTCTTCGAGCGCCCGGATGTAGCCGCTGCGGTCATTGAGGAACTTGATCAACTCGGGTAGCGTGGCGGGATCGCCCGGAGCACGGAAGGCAGGCTTCTCGTCTGCCATGATGCGCTCTGCGGCGCGGTCCTGCGCGGAGGCAGGCTTGGCGTCGGCTGCGCTGCGCTTCAGCGTCGGCTTGGTCGACTTAAGCACCACCGGAGCGAAGGGGTTGAAGGCGGCGGCATCGACATCTGTAACCGGTAAAGTTGCATTTTCGGCAGCGATCGTCGAGACCTCTTCGCTGGGGCCGAAGTCAAAGCCGAAGTTGAAGCTGGTGTCGAATGACGTCTCCGCTCCGTTGCCTTCGACTGGAGGGAAGCTGGTGTCTTCAGCCTCTGCCTCTGCTGCGCCGAACGACGTAGGATCGAAGTCCGTATCGCCCGCGCCCTCCTCGTTCACATCCTGCGTAAGCTTCTCAGCAAAATCGGCCCCCAGCATGGCGCGAGCGTCTTCGATCAGGCGCTTGAATCCTGCAAGCGCCGTGAGAGCGCGGGCCGGGAGCAAACGGTCTTCAATGGCGCGGCCAATCGCGTCCCACGTGCTGATGCCAGTCGTCAGCGCCATGCGCTCCAGGGTCTCCATGGTCGTCTTGCCGATGCCGCGCGGCGGCGAGTTCACCACGCGGTTCAGCGCAATGGAGTCGTTCGTGTTCTGCACCAGCTTCATGTAGCTGAGGATGTCTTTGACCTCGGCGCGATCGTAGAAGCTGAAGCCGCCGACCATGTGGTACTGAATCTGGTAGCGACGCAGCGCCTCTTCCACAAGCCGCGACTGCGAGTTGGTGCGATAGAGCACCGCGCAACGCGGCGGCTCTTCCATGTTGCCGGAGGCCTTCAGGTAGGTGTTGATGCGATCGGCGATGAAGAGCGCTTCGTTCTCTCCATCGGGCGCTTCGTAGTAGCCGATCATTGAACCGCCCTCGCGTGCAGTCCACAGGTTCTTGCCCTTGCGCTGCGTGTTCTGGGCGACGACTGCCGATGCGCCTTCGAGGATGATCTGCGTGGAACGATAGTTCTGTTCGAGCCGGATTGTCTTCGCGCCAGGGAAGTCCTTCTCGAAGTCAAGAATGTTCTTGATGTCCGCGCCGCGCCAGCTATAGATGGACTGGTCTTCATCTCCCACGACGCAGATGTTATGGTGCGATCCGGCCAGTAGCTTCATCAACTCGTACTGCGGACGGTTGGTGTCCTGGTACTCGTCGATCATCACGTAGCGGTACTTGCGGTTGTATCGCTCGCGGACCTCGCTGGAGCTTTTGAGCAGCCGCACCGTCTCAAGGAGAAGGTCATCAAAGTCCAGCGCATTGGCTTTGAAGAGTTCCTTCTTGTAGATCTCGAAGATGTGAGCGATCTTCTCTTCCATCGGATTGGTGCTGGCGAGGAAGTACTCCTGCGGGTCGATCATGTGGTTCTTCGCCCAAGAGATTCGGCCTAGCGCGACGCGCGGCTTCAACTGCTTGTCATCAATACCGAGGCGCTTCAACGCCTGCTTCACCACCGCCTGCTGATCGGTCTCGTCATAGATCGCAAAGGTGCGCGTGAGACCGACACCATTGGTCCGCAGCGCTTCAATGTCCCGGCGCAGGACACGCACGCAGAAGCTATGGAAGGTCGCAAGCGTTGGCTTGGCCAGCGAACTGTGGCCGAGGATCTTGTCGACGCGCTCGGACATCTCCTTCGCGGCCTTGTTGGTGAAGGTGACGGCGAGGATGGCATCGGCAGGCACGCCGCGCTCTTCGATGAGATAGGCAATGCGATGCGTGACGACGCGGGTCTTGCCGCTGCCGGCGCCAGCGAGCAGAAGCACCGGGCCATCGACGGAGCGGATGCCCTCCTGCTGCTGCGGGTTCATGTTTTCGAGAAGGTGAGACAAGTGTGGAACTCCAAGGACCATTTTATCTGGAGACCTCATTTGCAGTTCCACCGGTGCCTGTGCTTGCCTCAAGCTTCAACCAAAACAGAAGATCGGTCGAAGCGTAACACTGCTCTTCATGCCGCTCTTGCAATGCGGGTAGCGGACCCAATCAGGTGTCCATTTATAGAAAATCTTGTGTCCAAAGTGTCCACTTTTGAGAATCACTTATCTCTCAGATTAATAAGGATTGAATCTCACTTTTTTATCGAAACGAGCGGAACCTATCCGCGTCTATCTGCGTAGTTCAATTCAACGACCCGCCCTCTGAACCATGGCAGAGTGGCCCGCCGAATACGAACGAAATGTCCCTATAGGGACCGGAGCCACTATGCATCTTCGTCAGATTCTCGCTACGTCCGTCACTGCGCTTGCGCTCGTCTCCACCAGTGCCGTTTATGCGGCACCCACCAGCATCTCCTCGCCAGTCCACGCGGTTTACACCAACGGTAAGATGGTCAAGATCAGCTTCCGCAACGACTCGGGCTCGCCGCTTGAACTCAAGGTGGGCGACAACATCATGAAGGTCCAGACGGGCGCAACGCTTTCGCTGAAACTGCCGGAAGGCACGAAGGTGCTCGCGAACACAGCTACGCCGAAGCTCTCCGCCGGAAGTGTCGTCACTGAAGTTGCCGCGTACCTTGATGGAGCCACGCTCAGCATCCACTAAACACAGGCCCGTTAGGATGTGAAGCTCCATCCGGCGGTGCGGCGGTTTCTACAACGTCCGTCTCGCCGGATGGAGCTTCGCGGATGAATGACTAATTCACCAACACCTTTTGGGGAGCCTCGCGCAGGCTCGCGGCGATGCTATCCCACAGTGCAATACGCGCAAGCAGCGCGGTCTCCGCAGCTTCAGTGGCTTCTTGCCACTTTCTGCTGTCACTACCGCACAACTCGCTGACCATCTGCAGCGCCATCGGGCCATGGTCCTCGCCGTCTACTTCAATGTGACGATCGAGATACCAGCGCAGCGTCGCCAACTTGCCGGAGAGCCGCTCGTCCTGGTCGCGGATGAAGCCGCGAAACATATCCGGGATGAGGTCTTCGCGGCCAAAAGTAAAGGCAGCGGCGACCTCATGCAGCTTGCCGCGTTCGATGATGCCGAAGGTAGTCCGAACGAAGCGTTGCGCCGCATCTGGGGCGGAGCTGCGCGAGAGCGCCGTCGCCCAGTCCGCGCCCTCGCGCAGATGTTTCATCAGGCTCTCAATGGCAAGCGTGCAGGCGCCGCACTCCTTCATCGCTTGGATGTAAAGCTCGAAGTGGCTGATGGGCCGTGTGCCGTAGATGTCGCTCTCTTCACCAAGCACAATCTCGTTCACCAGTCGTCGGCTGGCAGGGAAGCGGCTCGGCACCCAGGGAACATCGATACAGCTCAACCCACGCTGCAGTGTCTTGAGCAGCGACATAAAGTCCCACACCGCAAAGACGTGTGACTCCATGAACGCGTGCAGGTCCTCTACGCTTTCGAAGCTTGCATAGAGCGGATGGTTCGCTAGCCGCGTGTAGAGCGGACGCAGCCGCTCGGCGAGTGTCTGTAACTCTTCGGATTGTTCGAGAATCTGCATCGTCTAGGTCCTTTACGGAGTTGTGCGTTGTTCTACGTAAAACGCACAACGTAAAACTTACAACGTCATTTCGCGGTACAGACGGCGCACTGGCACTGCCGCCGCAAATACTCCCAAGAATAGATTCCGCTCTCGTGGCCGTCGCTCCACTTGAATCGCAAAGCATATTTACCTACTGGAGAAACCTCCAGTGGTTTTATCGGGGCCTCATACATCGGCAGCAAAGTCTGCGGTTTCGGCTTGGGAATCCCCGGCGCGCGGCCAGCGGCGTCGCGCTCTTCGTGGCAGGTGGCACAGGGGCAGCCATGGCGCAGCCAGAAGAAGCTCCAGGTGCTGGTGTGGCCATCGCGCCACTCGATCTCCATGCCGGTGCCTTCAGACTTCTTGACGCGGACCTTCACCGGAGTGACTGCGTCGGGTGCAAGCTTCACCTGCTCCTGCGCGGCCTCTCGCTCAGCCTCGGTTGCGTTGAGGATGCGAATTCCTTCGTGACTCATGCTTGCCTCCAGAAGAAGTATCCCGCCATCAGCACGCCTGTGGCGACAACGATGAGGCGAAGTACATCGGGGTTCAACTTGCGCGCGTACTGTGCTCCAAGATAGCCGCCAACGCCGCAGGTGACCATCGAGATCAGGCAGTACTTCCAGATGACGGCGCCGCTGACGATAAACGTAATGACGGCGCAGAGGTTCGAGAGGCACGCCGCAAGCACCTTCATCGAGTTCAGAGAACGCATGTCTTCAATCCCGAAGAGCGCCAGCGCGCTCATGATGAGGAAGCCCGCGCCGGCCCCGAAGTAGCCGATGTAGAAGCAGACCGGCAGCAGCACACAGAAGAGCGGCAGCAGTGCAGGTGTCGCGTTACGGTCGTGTTCGGTCATTGCGGCGAGGGCCTTTGATTCTGCGCGCACGCGCAGCCACTTCGAGACCGGTCCGCTGATGCCGAAGAGCATCGAAGCCACCAGCAGCAGCCACGGCACCATGTGCAGAAAAGTCACCTGCTTCGTCTTGAGCAGCACGACTGCGCCGCTGACTCCACCGAGGATCGAAGATACGATCACGACCGGCAGTATGTCCTTGCGGAGGTCCTCACGCAGCGCAGCCACGGAGGTCAACTGCCCTGGCCACAATGCGACCGTATTCGTAGCGTTGGCCTGGATCGGAGCTACGCCCATCGCCAGCATCGCGGGAAACGAAACGAACGACCCGCCGCCCGCCATCGCATTCATCACACCCGCGAGGAACGAAGCGACGACCAGCCACGCGTAGTGGAGATGAACTGTAAGGTCAGAAAACATTCATCTCTTATTGTATTCGCCGCAGAGACTGCGTCGCTTCGAACCCACCCATCGCGATGCTGCTGCGATGAATGGGGCACAAATTGTTCAGGAAGGTAGCTGCGGTGTCGCGGCGATCAGCTCCTGCGTATAGCTCTCGCGCGGACGCTCGCAGATCTCGAGCACATCGCCGATCTCGACCAGCCTGCCCTTCTGCATCACCGCGACGCGGTCGCAGAGATAGCGCACCAGGGGCATAGAGTGGGAGATGAAGAGGTACGTCAGGCCGTGATCGCGCTGCAGGTCACGCAGCAAATTGACGACCTGCGCTCCAACGAGGACGTCGAGCGCGCTCACCGGCTCATCGAGCACCAGGAACTCCGGCCGCAGCGCAAGCGCTCGGGCGATGTTGATGCGCTGGCGCTGGCCTCCGCTGAACTGGTGGGGATAACGCGGAAGCGCCGAAGCGTCGAGGCCGACAGTGGTCAGCATCTCGTTCAGACGCGCGTCGAAGCCGCCTTCGGGATGCTGCTTGTGGATCGCAAACGGCTCGGCGAGGATTTGGCGGACAGACATGCGCGGGTTGAGCGCGGCGTAAGGGTCCTGGAAGACGATCTGCATACGGCGGCGCAGGAGGCGTAGATCGTGGCGGCTGGCGGCGAGCACATCCTGCCCCGCGAAGCGAACCGAGCCCGAGGTCGGTTCGATCAGGCGCAAAATCATCCGGGCGACCGTGCTCTTGCCCGAGCCTGACTCGCCGACGAGGCCCAGGGTCTCGCCGCGGCGGATGCTGAACGACACATTGTCGACGACGCGAGCAACGCCGCCCGGGCGAGGGTATTCTTTGGTCAGCCCGGTGGCTTGAATCAGCTCTTCAGGAAGTGGATCGAGCATAGCCGGATACTAGCATCGCAAGAGGGCGAATGAGCGTAACGAGTTTGAAAGGGAAGACTGCGCTTGTTACTGGCGCAAGTGCGGGGATTGGCCGGGCGACCGCGCTGCTGCTGGCACGCGAAGGCGCGAACGTGGTGATCACGGCAAGACGCGAGGAGCGGCTGGCAGAGCTCTGCGCGGAGATCGATGCAGCCGGTGGCAGGATGGTCTTTCATGCTGGTGACGCCGGTGATGAGGCCACTGCCCTTGCGGCGATCAAGCTGGCTACAGACAGCTTTGGCAGACTCGATATCCTGATCAACAACGCCGGCGTTGGCAGCTATAAGAATCTCGTTGATACGCCACTCGAGGAGTTCGACGCGATGATGGCGGCGAATGTGCGGTCAGGATTCGTCTTCTCGCGCCACGCTGCTCCGCACATGATCGAGCAGCAAAGCGGGACGATTCTATTCATCTCATCGGTTGCAGGCCTGACGGGCGTTGGTGGCGAGTCGGTCTACTCTGCGACAAAGTTCGCGCAGGTAGGCTTCAGCCAGGCGCTCGATGCGGAGCTGCGCAAGCACAAGATTAAGGTAGGCGTGATCTGCCCCGGCGGCGTGAAGAGCGAGTTCGGGCTTGGGCGCGGTCGCACAGAAGAGTTCATTCGCAACTCACACATGATGGAGCCGGAGGAGGTTGCGGAGGCGATCGTCTTCGCGTGCATACAGCCAGCGAATGTGCGAATTCCGCAGATGCTGGTCCGCCACATGGGTTAGGTTGCGGGATCGTCTTCGGTCAATTCCAATCGGCTCAAAAACTCTTGATCTTTGCGCCTCAGATCGGCCTTCGCGAGCAGGTCGGGGCGGTTGCGAAGTGTCTTGGCAAGCGCCATCTCGCGCCGCCACTTGCGAATGGCGGAGTGGTCGCCCTGTTGCAAAACTTCGGGCACTTCGAGGCCTAAGAACTCCGCGGGACGCGTGTAATGCGGATAGTCGAGCAGACCGCCGGAGAGATGGGTCGAGTCGGGAACGCCGTCCTCGGTGAGCGCGGCTTTCTCCGGCGCTGCCTCTGTCCCGAAGCTCTCGTTGCGAGCCGAATCGGGGTTGCCGAGCACTCCGGGAAGCAAGCGCACGACGGAGTCGAGTATCACCGCGGCGGCGAGTTCACCGCCCGATAGAACGTAATCGCCGATGGAGAGCTCCCGATCGCACAGGAGCGTATTAATGCGCTCGTCAATGCCCTCGTAGCGGCCGCAGAGAAAGACAACCCGTTCGACTGCAGCTAGCTCGTGGGCGACAGCTTGCGTAAAGGGCTGGCCCTGCGCCGAGAGTAGGATGACGGTCTCTTTCGCTGTGTCACGCGTGGGCTTGGGCGTGATGCCAAGTGTCTGGAAGCAGTCATAGATGGGCTCGGGCTTGAGCACCATGCCTTCGCCGCCGCCGAAGGGCCGATCGTCGACGGTGCGGTGCCGGTCGTGGGTGAAGGCGCGGAGATCGTGGGTGCGAACATCGACGAGTCCGGTGGCGATCGCGCGCTTCAGCACGCCGTGATCGAGCGGGCCGGTGAAGAACGCGGGAAAGATGGTGAGGATGTCGAAGCGCACAAAGTACAGGGTATAGGGAGAAGGGAGAAGGGAGAAGGGAAGTGCGCTGACTTTGCGTCCTTCTCCCTTTTCCCTCATCCCTTCTCCCTGCCTTTCCGGAGTAGGATTTCGTAATGAGTTTATTCTTCGCAACTGGATCGCCGGAGATGGAGATCTCGCCCGCCGAGGCCAAGGCAAATCTCTTCGAAGCTTTGAAGAAGCTGGGAGAGCGCAAGAGGGTGCTTGCTGTGCCGCCTGACTTTACCCGCTTTCACTCGAAGGCGGGCGAGTTTTCTGAGTATGCGTGGGATTTCTACGGCGATGCGCTGACCGACGTGCTGCCCGCGCTGGGAACGCACAAGGCAATGAGCGACCACGAGATCGCCACCATGTTTGGAGCGACGCCGCGCGACCTATTCCGTGTTCACGACTGGCGCAACGACGTGGTCACGCTAGGTGAGGTTCCCAGCGAGTTCATGCTGGAGGTCAGCGAAGGCAAGCTCGACTACACCTGGCCTGCGCAGGTGAACAAACTCATTCGCGATGGTGACCACGACCTCATCCTTTCCATCGGACAGGTTGTGCCGCACGAGGTCGTCGGCATGGCCAATGGCAACAAGAACATCTTCGTCGGCACGGGCGGCTCGGTAGGAATCCATCGCTCGCACTTTCTCGGCGCGGTCTACGGAATGGAGCGCATGATGGGCCGCGCCGAGACGCCTGTGCGGCGCGTGTTGAACTATGCCAGCGAGCACTTCGCGAAGAACCTTCCCATCGTCTATGTGCAGACGGTCGTGGCGAAGAACGCGGCGGGCGAGTTGGTGCTGCGCGGCATGTTCGTCGGCGACGACGCGGAGTGCTTCGAGCGCGCTGCGGAGCTAAGCCTCCAGTGCAACTTTCTGATGCTCGACCGCGAGATTCACAAGGCGGTTGTCTTCCTCGATCCGCATGAGTTCAAGAGCACGTGGCTCGGCAACAAGAGCGTCTACCGAACGCGCATGGCGCTGGCTGATGATGCGGAGTTGATCGTCCTCGCACCGGGAGTGCATGAGTTCGGCGAGGACAAGGCGATCGACGCGCTCATACGCAAGTACGGCTACTGCGGCACACCCGCAACGCTCGACTACGTGAAGAGAGACCCCCAGTTGGCGGCAAATCTGAGCGCCGCCGCCCACCTGATTCACGGCTCCAGCGAAGGCCGATTCACGATTCGCTACTGCCCCGGCGGCCTCACGCGCGAAGAGATCGAGGGCGTCCACTTCGAGTACGGCGACCTTGCCGCGATGACCGCCAAGTATGATCCAGCAAAGCTTGCGGACGGCTGGAACACGGTCGATGGCGAAGAGATCTTCTTCATCTCCAACCCCGGCCTGGGCCTGTGGGCGTATCGCGGCAGGTTCGGCGATTAGCCGCGCGCCGCGAGCGGTGGTTCAGGGTGCTGTCTTCCTCGGAGCGTTCCTGCTCTTTCTGTTGGAGCCGATGGCGGCCAAGGAGCTGCTGCCGGTCTTCGGCGGCTCCTCCGCCGTGTGGATGACCTGCCTCGTCTTCTTCCAGGTGACTCTGCTCGCCGGGTATCTGTATGCGCATCTATTGGCCCGCAGCGAAGCTGGTACAACATGGGTCTATGTGCACTGGGCGCTGCTCGTTCTAGCGATGGTCTGCGCGGGATTGTGGGCTGGCGGCCATGAGGCGTGGGGCAGCGCGTTGGAGCATCCCGCAGCCGGCATCTGCTCGCGGCTTGCGATCTCAATCGGCTTGCCATTCGTGGTCCTCGCGGCGACGAGTCCTCTGCTCCAGGTCTGGTTGCGGCGGATGGAGACAGGCAGCGTTCCCTATCACCTGTATGGCTTGTCGAACGTGGGATCGATGCTGGCGCTGGCCCTCTATCCCAGCTTGATCGAACCGAACTTATCGCTGCGCGTTCAGCGCGTCCTATGGGCCGCTGGATTCACGGCGTTTGCATCCCTCTCCGCGTGGCTGGCTATGAAGGTCGCCACAACTCCGCACCCCATTCATCGTGCCTCCGTCTCACGCGATGATTGGACTGCTACTAACGAGTCCGAGCCTGCGGTGCCTGCGCCTCCCGCGCGAACAAGACTCCTCTGGCTCCTGCTGCCCATGGCAGGAGCGATGCAGCTAAGCGCGGTGACCGAGCACATGACGGCGAACGTCGCGGCGATCCCGCTGCTCTGGATCATCCCGCTTGCGACGTACTTGCTGACGTTCGTGATCGCCTTCCAGGGCTCGCGCTGGGTGCCACGCACTCCGCTGCTCGGAGTCCTCGCAGTCCTGCTGTACGCTTTGGGAAGCTTCCTTACGCGGCCGGAGTATCGTGTGCCCGTTGGGCTGAGCATCGGTCTCTTCATCGCGGAGTTGCTAGCCGCATGCCTGGTCTGCCACACCGAACTTTACAGGCTTCGACCTGAAGGCGCAGCCGAGACGACGAAGTTTTATCTCACCATCGCAGCGGGCGGAGCTGCAGGATCGTTCCTGGTTGGCATCGCATCGCCGATGATCTTTCGCGGCAACTACGATCTCTCGCTCACCTTCGTCGCGACCGCTACTGTGGTGCTTGCCGTGCGTTGGCGCGATGGCTGGAAGCAGCAGCTGCTTTGGGGCGCTGTATCCGTGGCCCTGGCGTGGTTCTGCTTCACGCTCACAGCGAGGTACTCGCAGAGCGTCCTGGCCAGCGAGCGCAACTTCTACGGCAGCCTGCGCGTGAAGAGCGGCGCAAGCGTAGACGGCGACACCATGCGAACGCTGATGCACGGCAGCATTGTGCATGGCACGCAGATCTTTTCGAATGAGCTAATGCAGGTGCCAACGACCTACTATGCTCCTGACTCCGGCATCGGCCTTGCGCTGGCGGCGTGCTGCGGCGAGCGCGCACGCCGGATCGGCGTCGTCGGTCTTGGTGTCGGAACGGTCGCGGCTTATGGCAGGGAAGGGGACAGCATCCGCTTCTACGAGATCAACCCTGCCGTGCGGCCGCTCGCGCAGAATTGGTTCACGTATCTCCGGCAGTCGAAGGCAAAGCTCACCTTTTCCGAGGGGGATGCGCGCGCGTCGTTGGCGGTCGAACAGCCGCAGCAGTTTGATGTGCTGGCTATTGACGCCTTCTCGGGCGACGCCATCCCGTTGCATCTTCTGACCGTCGAGGCGATGGCGATCTATCGCCACCACCTTGCGCCCGGAGGCGTGCTCGCCTTCCACATCTCGAACCAGTATGTCGACCTTGAGCCGGAGCTGGCCGCGCTCGCCGATGCGACCGGTATGCAGGCAAGGCGCGTGAGCAGCGCCGCAGTGGAGCCGAGCGGCGAGTTCCAGGCGAACTGGATTCTATTGACCGACAACCCCGCCTTCTTCGCCAAGCCGCAGCTCGAGCCTTCACTTCCGTTGAAGGAACTCAAGGGAGTGAAGGCGTGGACCGACGATGCCTCGAGCCTACTCGGGCTGGTGCGATGGTAGTTCCGAGGCGTTACTTGAAGGGGATAGGAACTTCGACATAGCCGCCCGGCAGGCTTGCGTTCACTGCGGCGGCGATCTCAGTAAGACAGAGGCGAACCTGTGGCCATTGCGAATTGCCGAGCACTACGAGAGCGATCTTGCGTTGTGAGAGGTTCTGCTGGTACCGGATGTTCTTGTCGGTGCTGAGGAGCACGTCGTAACCGGCATCTTCGGCCTGTTGAATGAGCTGGCCGTTTTCCAACTTGTGCCAGCCGATCTGACGGGCAAAAGCGACCTCGTGGTTGGTGAGACTGCGAGCGATGGGCTTCGGCGTACCGTTGTCGAAGAGGACCTTCATCAGCCGTGCGCTGGAGTGTTCGCGAGACTTTCGGCGGCAAAGCGCAGCACAGATCGGACTTCTTCCGCCGTCACATCGAAGACCTCGGTGATCTCATCGACGGACATTCCGGCTTCGAGATTTTCGAAGACGGTCTGGACAGGCATACGGGTCCCGCGAAAGACCCACGCCCCGCTGACTTTGCCGGGAATGCTTTCTACCGCGGAGCACTGTGACCAGTCCACCTTTGGCATGTTTCAAGTCCTCGAATTCATTTTAGACCTTGCATACGTCAAGTTTGTATCTGAGGAGGTCACAAACCCGAAAGGTCATATTTCGCTAAAAAGAAATGGGCTGGGGTGAAATCAGATACTCCGACGCATTGGTGCGATATAAAGCTCGAATGAATTTGAGTGTAGATGGGACAAATTCGTCTGTGTCTACGTCGAACTTGCAGAGGTTTCCAATCAGACATGCCTGCCAGCAGATTGGAAGGTAGACGAACGTATCCGGATCACTCAGAAAAGTTTCACGACTGTTACGAGGGCCAGCGCTACTCACAGGATGATCGCATGTAATGACCGGATCTGTCGTAGACCTCGTATATCTGAGGCACCAGTGAAAATTTGACGTCCAAGCAGGCCCGTTGAGAATTTCTTCCCTCATCTGGACGATCGTTCGATTGCGAATCCATGTTTCGGACATGGGTGCTGCTTCCATCGATTCCAGTGTGATCTTATTTGGCTCGGGCCCAACCGACTTTACTGTCCAACCTCTCAAGGCCCTGTTATCGACTTCCTTCTGCGCCAAGAACAGCGGCGACCGCGCCCGGATCATATCCATAAAAGAGAGA
>Ga0116226_10003210_pt1 | contig 14422 bp, 12 predicted proteins | sample S1TSphfallax_FD_89692 | JGI IMG/M metagenome (GOLD analysis project Ga0116226, IMG submission 89692) | Host-associated microbial communities from peat moss isolated from Minnesota, USA - S1T2_Fa - Sphagnum fallax MG | ecosystem: Host-associated > Plants > Peat moss > Unclassified | place: USA...
CTCTCTCGGTGTTTGTCGACTGCCTTCGTCTCATGGTTTGTTTGCCGAAAAATGTTGACCTGATATCTTCCGAGGCAAATCGAGAGATTGGACACATTCTATGCAAGATGCAGCACCTCATCGTGGCTTCTATGTGATCGAACCACATGATTTGAAAGGAAGTTTGTCTGCAGTCCCTGCAGGTCAGAGAGAGAAACTGTGGCAGAAGTTCTTTTTGGATCCTTCACAATGGTGGGATCACAGAGCAGAGAAGGTAACTGAACATGAATCCTGTCAGAGTTCACATGTCAATATAGCCATAGCTGTCAATCTTGTTGCCCCTCTCTTGGTTACTATTTCTGCCTTGGTCTAAACTTGGCAGAATTTTTTTCGTGGGTCCTTTGCACTTGTTGGATACTAGTAGTAGTCTGGAGAAGGTAGATAAATGCAACATGCTGATGGAGAAGGTCAGTGCAGGTCAGTTCATCTTTCTCCGTTCTCATGATGCCATTTATGCCTGGGTTGTGGAGAATACATGACTGATCAGCTTGATTGGGATTTCTGATTTTAGACAAATGGAAGGTACCTGGATTTCAAACACAAGAAGACACAAGAATCACTTTGGCTTGATGACCCAATAAAACCGCCATGGGTGGCAGCAGAGATGGCTGCAATGGCACCAGGCACAGTGTAATTAAGCATTTTTGGATGGAATCATAAGCTTACAAAATATGTGAAGGATGGGCAGCCAGAGAAAGCTATGCAGCTTTTCTGACAAATACAACAAGGAGTGAGTCCTGACAGCTTCACTTTTGTTCAGGTGATTAAGGCATGTGCTGGTTTAAGAACACTGGAAGACAGCAGGCTTGTTCATAAACAGCTCATTCAAAGTGGTTTGGAGTCTGATGTCTTTATGGGGAATAGTTTGGTTGACATGTATGCAAAGTGTGGGAGCATGGAGGATGCTTGGAGAGTGTTCAACAAGATGCCATCTCGAGATGTGATCACTTGGACTGCTATGATATTTGGACATGTGAAATGTGGGCAAGGGCAGAAGGCACTGGAATTATTTTGGGAAATGCAACAGGAAGGTGTGCAACCAAACATTGTCACTTTTGTGGGGTGCTGAATGCATGTGCCAGCATGGTTGCACTTGAAGAGGGCAGGTGTGCTCATGTGCAGATCATTCAAAGTGGTTTGGAGTCAGATGTCTTTGTGGGGAGTAGTTTGGTTGACATGTATGCAAAGTGTGGGAGCATGGAAGATGCTTGGAGTGTGTTCAACAAGATGCCATCTCAAAATGTGGTAACTTGGACTGCCATACTTGGAGGATGTGCAATGCATTGGCATGGTAAGGAAGCTGTTAAACATGTTGAACGGATGTGTGAAGGTGTACAGCCAAATGAAGTCACTTTTGTTTGTCTTCTCTCAGGTTGTAGCAATGAAGGTCTGGTGGATGAAGGTATGTGGTGTTATGCTTCAATGGTCACAGAGTATACAATTTCTGCAAATTCAGAACACTACACCTGTATGGTCAACCTTCTTGGCCGTGCTGGCCATCTACAGGGGGCAGAGAATATGGTCATGGCAATGCCCTGTCAACCACATGCGGGTGCTTGGATGGCCTTGCTCAGCGCTTGCAGAATTCATGGTAATGTGGAGATGGCAGAACATGTTGCAAAGTGAATTCTTGACTTGGAGCCTGACAATGCTGCTGGTTATGTGCTGCTGTCAAACATCTATGCTGCTGGTGGCAACAGGCACCTCTGTGAGAATGTTGCACGGCAGAGAAAGGAAAAAGGTGTGAAGAAACAGCCAGGTTGCACGTGGATTGAAGTGAATAATGAGGTACATACGTTTGTAGTAGATGATCAAGACCACCCCCAGATGATTGAAATTCATGCAGAACTGCAGAGATTGTCAGGACTCATGCATGATGCAGGTTACGTGCCTTGTACCAAAGAAGAAGAAAAGTTGTTCCATTTGTGTCACCATAGCAAGAAACTGGCTATTGCATTTAGGCTCATCAACACAGCTCCTGGTACTCCTCTCTGAATAAGAAAAAATCTGTGGGTTTGTGAAGATTGCCACACTTCCACAAAGTTCATTTCAAAAATAGGTGGGAGAGCAATCATGGTGAGGGATGCCAATTGCTTTCATCACTTTGAAGGTGGTGTTTGTTCTTGCATGGACTATTGGTGATGCCAGTAGTCTGTCTTGTCAATCATTGTATCAATCTCGTTTTGTTTGCAGCTTGTCTAGCAATATTGTAGCACAGTCAAAGTTGAACACTGTTATCAGATGTGGTGCCACTAAAAAGGTTAGTAAAGAGCCTCCCTGGAGTTTTGGTTTCCTGCATCTACCATTCCTACCACTGCAGTCAGGGCCTTCTTTGGTAGATTCTGTATGTACTGAGTTATTTTGGAAACTGAGTGGATGTGGAGACTTTTCATTTTGTAACCAGAACCACTGCATCTTTATGGATTCTGGGAAGTGGACTTGGTGGCTACTGTGTGCCTTGGCTGGCAGATCAAGTGGGTGAAACCATCCTTAGTTGATCCAACACCTACAGTGGTAGTCTGGTCCAGTGGTAATAACTAATAACTAATAATTTGAATTTATTTCTGTTTGCTTCTAAACACTATAATATACTTATCTCAGAGTGAAAATTTTAACCTTTTATGGATCAAATGTAACCACTAAGAGGCTTTGCTCAGCAAGGTGAAGGTGCCAGTGTAGGTGCGCATTCACGCCAGCCCCTAGAAACACATGCTATGATATCTTCACTTTCTCCTCTGCACAACAACCCAGGCATCAATTCCTGTACACTACAAGTACTACTAATGTTTGGCAACTCTCATGATTGAAATATTTATTTGTTTGAGAGAATGAGGTTCAACAGCCTCAATTTTAATATTTCAGAATTTTGGCAGTTAAGGAATAAGTACAAAGTCTGCAAAAACAATTTAAACTTATGTTGGTATCGCAATGGTTGGGACTTGCAATAGTGTAATGGAAAACCATTTGTTGTTCAACTCTCATGGAGTTCAGCAAGAAACAATAAAAACTTCTCCTTTCTTTTACTAGGCCTTTCATGAATTAATTTGTACTAAACATGAATCGTAGGTATGTTATTGCCTTTAATATAGAGGTTCTGCGCATGACTAATAGCTTGATAAGCCCTACTCACTATGCATTGCTTACCAGTGTGTAACTACCATCAAGGTTGGTGCCATTGCCATTGCTCAACCTGGCTAACTTAAAATTACAAAATGTCCTCTCAAGCAACAGGTATATGAATGAAGACTGACCAAACCCAAAAACAATATATATTTACATGATCTATCCTCCAAATCTAAATCTACAAGTGGTCCACACATGTGACCCATGTTGACAAGGATGCACAAACCATGCTGGTGAAGCCAGGTGCTCCTTCTCCTAAAGTAGTTAGTGTCTGTGCAGAAACCTTAAACCCATGCTATACCCCAAGATTACAATCAATGGGCATCTAGACCTCTTGGAAGATTCCAAAGAAGTCTCGAAAATTATGGGCTAGAGGGTGTGTTTCTGGGAGGCAATTATGTTGTCAGGGTAGCACTAGGTTGATGTGTTGAAGGTGCTTACAAAAGTGCAAAAGACATATCTGATTTCAATAACAAGGGGTGTCTACATCAGGAGCAGAATTCATACAGTGATATGTGCATGGATGTTGTTGGTTGATGGGTGGAAATCTAGCATCGGAAGTTTTGTAGTTGGAACCTGCCATCTAAGGGTAGAGCCATTAAACCGGCTTGTTTATGTGTGTGTACATGTGATGGCATGGTACTAGGCATCATGATTGGCATGCGCAGACAGTCCTTCACTCCCTCACTAGCAATCATATTATTATAACCTTCATCTGAATATTCATTTTCCATTTCTGAAAATATTATCCACTATGTACTCCCCAATGTTGATGAAAAGGCTCAATCCAAGTTTGGATATTGTTGAAAATGGGGGACATTGGCAGCTCAGTTTAACGGAGGCAATTTTTTCTGATGTGTACACACATGATCATGGAATCATAATAATCCATCTCACAAAAATGGAGTAAAATGTAGTAAAATCCACACACACATGATTGCCCTACTCTTCTAATGACAAGAATATCTAATATTGTGACACCTTTCTAGTTTGCATTAATCATAATTCCAAGTGTTGCCAACAAAAGAATAAGCCCTTCTGGATGAAGCTCTTAGACATTTATGATAAAAGATTTTAAGATTTACAAAGGAATACCTATGTGTACATCCCAATGGACTTGATAATACAACTTATACATTATTTCAATCTCACTTCAGAACTACACTTTCACTATGAACTATGTAGGTGGTATCATAGGGTTTAGGGTTGCAACATAGTTAATGGCTAATCATATTGAAGTTGAATGAAAGTCCCAAATTGGTGGATTAGTAATAATTTACACATTAAAAACATAGCAACATTAATAGTTTTATCAATAGAAAGTTTAGTTTAAAATTAATCGTATAAAAGTTGAAAATGTCATTTCAAATGAATGGTGGAAATGCTAACATGTGTCTTGATCAATTGCAATGTAGTCACACATTAAGTCCCACATCTAGGCCAATTGCATAATAGTTGTACAATGCAACTATTATGTAACTTCCTCACATTCGAATACAATTGACTGCTTGCAAGGTGGTTTCAATTTTGTCAAGTGAGAGGCATGGTAATTGTGAATGTGAATTGGGTCCAAAGTTACTAAAGGCATTAACTTTGGCTAGAGATTGAAGAAATGAATAAAGAATTTGAGAGACTGTGTTGGCAATACACAAGTCATCCAAAAGAAGAATTGTTGAGGATTATGTTGTATCTACAAATAATGAATTGACGATTCTATGATGTCTCTTGACATGTCATCATGGAATTGTGACAAGGCATTATCCATGCTTGGAGAGTCATCTAAAGCACAATATTGCCAAGCACTAAATGGGTGGATTTGGTGGTGTTGTCAATTTTGAAGTGCATGAGTAAATTTGTAACTCATTGTTGCTTGATCTTTTAAGCATTCCCATATGATTGCAAAAATAGGATGTTGTAATTTGTTGTTGATCTTCCATGTTAAACAATGCTTTAGGGTTTTCCTAATAGTGAATTGGTTTTATGACATGAGACAATTTAGACATGTTTAACATTGTTGATTACCAATGACATATGTTGTCTTGTCTTTCCTTGAAATTTATGTCACAAATTGTTGGCAACTTGGAAACCAATTCCAAATTATTGATGGGCTTAGAATCCTTGACATTGCACCTTCGCTTGGTGGTTGTGAAAGCTTGGTGGAACAACCCACAATTATTTCTTATTGGTGAGTTTTGTCATTTGTTGAAGGCTTTTGCATAAGATTAACTTGTCTAATCCGAGCTTTCATTTTACTTTTGAAAGCCATAGTTGGCTTTGACAAAAAAAAAATCTATTTATTTGCAAGTTTTTTTTTTATTACCTTGGTTGAATCCATCACTAAAATGAAAAAAATGATGTGATGGAGATGCAGACTGTCTATTGACAATAGAGATTTGGCATGCCAAGGATAGAAAGTTTCCCCAAAGGTCTCCCACATGAAGCACATTTCACCCAAAACTTAGGAGCAACTTGAAACATAATTGGTTTGTTTTCTTTAGCGTCCATTTTATTTCATAATCATTTGTTCTCTATAAATGTGCATTTCAATTGCACTTGTAGATTGAATTTGGTAGATGGGTTTTCAAAAGTGAAGAAATCTTTAAAGATGGTTGGGCTTGCATATTATGAGAGGAATTTGATGCCATTGCTATTCAAACTAAAATTGCAATGTATTTTTTTTGTGAAAATTGGACAAAAATACTAAACAAGTTATAATTTGAGATGGGTCTGTGTGTAGGATAACAACGTGTTTACAATAATCATTGAAGATGATTAGCAAAACATATGCTTATAGTGGGAGATGGATCTTATACATGGCATCCATGTTGTATTGGATTCATGTGGCCTTCATGGATATACCAAAAACCATATTCCTAAAGAAAAACTTATGTGCCATGTTGAAGGAGTTGATTTGTATATTCTATGCAATGGGGCCAAGCCTAACATGAAAGACAAATTTGCAACTAATTTAGATGTTCAAGCCTATCAAAATCATGGTATGAATTGCAAAGAAGTCCTCCCTATTTTGCAAACTTATTTTGAGGTAAGTAAAGCAAGCTACCAAGATTTTTTGTTAGGGAATGTGTTAATTATGGTTTAGAATACATGTTTAAAGGTGAAATAAATAGCAAAAACTACTAAGTTTTCACATTTTTTTATGCCAACCATATTTCATGAAGGATTATAACTTTTCACAATAAGTTGTCTAGAACCTAGTCAAGGATACTTGAAGTGACCAACCTATGAATTGGTTCAACCTTGAGGTTCTTCACTTTCATTATTTAAATATAACGTGTAAGAATTGGGTCTCATTTGTTCTTTAGTTTACTATTTACAATTTTACATTCATTTGGGACCAAAGAGTCCATTAAACAAAACGCAGATGATGGAGGATAAATTGTCCTTTCGTACTGGCAGCATGCCACAAACTTGGGCAGGGCGACCGTGTTCGTAATCTACATGAGCTCAACAAGAGTGTTAGCGTGGATGAAAGGCAGGGCCGAACAAAAGCGTTCCCTAACTTTCTATGTATTTGGACAGATAAGGAACAAGTGTTATGCATCCTTTACCTTCCCCAAGTCGCAGCCCCAACAAAGCCTCTCTGTGTATGGCACGCCTTCCACACACCTAGCACTACTTCAAGTTGCATGTTGCCACATCGAAACCAAGCTAGAGCTTTCCGTAGATGAACACTGTTGATGTCACACAAGTAGTTTTCGCTCTTGTGTGACATACCCTTGAAGCGCAAGTATTTTGTCTACACGTTGGTCTTGATTATGTGGTTGGTAAAGAGGTTTTCAATGAAAGCTAACTACATATTATCCTTCACCCTTTCTACACTCAACATTGTGTGGGGAAAACCTAGAGGGGGTAGGGCCTTAGCCTCTTGGTTAGTCGGGCCTCTCACCCTAGATCTAATACCAATTGGTTGCATTAGCTATAACGTGGTTAGCTCAACCTTTCGAGCTCCCACCCATATGTAGTGTACATTGCACCAAAGTATTTGGTTTTTTGCCTAGCCTCTCACCCCTGCTGGACAGGTCGGATGTATGTGCGTTGTCCCAGGAGCCGTTCCTAACGGTAGTTGAACAATCCCCACCTATAGCGCACGGGCTGTTGCAAGCTCCTTAACCTGCAATGCATAAGCTATTGCAAGCTCTTCAACCTGCAATGCATGGGCCATTACAGGCTGAAGTGTCATTTCCAATGGTGGTTGGACCGGAGACAAAAAACTTGCCACCTCCTAGGGCTGATTCTTGAGTAGCCATTTTTTCACGGATCTAGCCCAACATTTATTTCCTATAGCAAGCATAGCAAGTTGGGCTTCCCATGCCTTTCCCAAGATGCGGTCTCTAGTGATTGTGCTCACATAATTATAATATAACAATGCTTGCGCCCATGCAAAATGTTCAAAGGGGAATTTACCAAATTCTGTTAGCACGATGGATGTGCTGGTTGTTTTTCACACCCTGAGCAGGGACTTGAGGAACGCTCGATACACTACTTCAGTAGCATCTATTTTCTTAGAGTCCACCCAAACCTCACATGCATAGCTTGTTGTGGAACGCACTAGTGTGTTGAAGAGGTCATAGCACAACTTAACTTCCATAATATGTAGCTCCGCACAATGATGGTTCAGTGCAAACAACAAGCACCTGCTAGCAGCTACTAGATGTTCCATTACACTATCCAGGTTCAAGGTGGTCTCGAGAAGGATCCCTAGGTATTTGAAGGTCTGCACATGTTCAATAACATTGCCACAAACTCTTGGCATGGGTTTAGCAGAATTAAACACCATGACCTTTGTTTTTTTCACGTTCACCATAAGTCCACATTCAACACAAAATTGTTGGAACGTGTCTAACTATTGCTATAATCCCACCTCCGACTCCAACATCAGAGCGAGGTCATATGCAAAAAAATAACAACCATACGTGCAAGTTTGTTAAGGCCGGTGCATTGCATTCTTTGCCGTGTAAGCGACCTTCCAGGGCATCCAAATATAGCCCAAACAGAAGGGGGTTGAGAGGACAACCTTGCTTCACACCTTATTGGCACCTAAAGCTAGAGGTGACACACTTCATTTGGGTGGTTGATGCGTACGGTATCCTTGGCATACATTACCTATAGGCATCATAGGAAGCGTCCCTCCACCCCGAGGCCAACCAACACATGCCATAACACTTCACATGACACAATATCGAACGTTTTTTTGAAGTCCACAAAGCAACAATAGAATGGCTTCTTTTTTGCCTTGCTCTATTTTATCAAAGTCTACAATATGAAGAGTTGGTTAGTAGTGCGGTAATCTTTGCGAAACCCAACTTGACCTTTGGCATGCAGCCCATGTTGTTTAGCCCATTCACTTAGCCTTTTGTCAAAGATCATGGCGAACATCTTTGCTAGGATAGGCCCAACTGTTATCCCCATGTAGTTGTTAAATTTAGAGGCATCGCCCCCTTTAAAGAGCGCATGGACCACCTTCGTGGAAAGGGCTTTTAGAAAGCTTTTCGCTAGAAAGCAGTTGAACACTATCAATAGTGGTATGTGTAGTAGCTCTCCCGCATCCAAAATGAATTCAACTTTCACACCATTCAAACCAGCAACCTTGTTCCTTTGTAGTTTTTTCAACACCTGAAGGAGTTCAGCAAATGTGATATTTATGTTCAGGGTGTGGTTAGGTGGAGGTTCCATCACCTGAGCCGAATGATCAATTCGCAACTGTATGAATGGCAAAGGTTGGCCAACCAACCCATGGAAGCTTTCTAAAAGTGCAATTGCACTAATTTTGTCCACAACGGGTGCCCTTGGCCAATACTTTTTCCAAAACAAGAGCACATCCACCTTGGCAAGCGCACACATATGTTGAGCTCTTGTAGTTTCCCAAAAAAATAAATTTCCTTTTTAATATATTTTAAAGTTTACTTTCATGGTGTTTAGTGGCATGCGAATCAGGGTTAGCTTTCAACTAGAGCTTTAGCTCACGTTTCGTTGTACAACAATCGGCGTCAAACCAAGGTTTATGGCAGTGTCTCTTTCTGTAGTTCCCTCCCGAAAGCTTATTGCCAAAAGTAGATTTTGTTGTAACACCCACGCACTATTGCGGCAAGTTAGCTAACATGTCTGCCCCCGGATGCCCAATCGAGTCAACAACCCAAAGGTTTCCAAGACTTGTTGTTAGGGCAAGCTGATACTTTTCAGCTTTTTATTTATCATATTTAAACCTAGGCAAGAATTTTTTTGTTTCAATCGTATGTTGTGGCTCAACAAAGTTGCAATCGATGTTCAACCGTAGGCGCAACGACTTATGGTCAAAGTCTCCACCTACCACGCAGTAGTGGGTGTCATTTATTATCACCTTGAAGTGTGTAGCAACTTGCTAAACTGCAAGTGAACCAACAATATAATCGATAGTGTTGTGCCCCCCATTTGCCAAGCTAGTGAACTCCCCTGATTCTTCACTAAGCATCTAGCCATTAAGGATGAGCAACCTAGCGTCACAGCATAGGTCCAAGAGCTCACATCCCCAACCACCAACATTGGCATCACAGTTTTGTCGCTTAGCGACAACGCCTGGTTGCTCAATTTCAACAAGCTTAGGCACATGTAACAAGTTCACAAAGGTTGCTAGTGTCAATGGTATCTAGTAGTGCTGCAATACGCGCATTAAAATCCCCTCCCAACAATATTATGCCCCTTAAAGTTTGAACTTTAGTAATATTTGTTCCCAGCTTTTGGAACAATGATTCATTCTTGTGTTTAGATCCAACATGGGCAACGTACACCACACAGACAAACAAGTTAGGTGCAACACCCCTGTTGATTCATAGCCATAAATAATAATCGTGGCATCTTTCCTTCCACTGTGACAAGTTTAGGTTGAAGTGGTTGCGAAAGTAAGCAACAACCCCCGCTATGTTTTATCGCTTTTATTTTTCCCAACTACAAAATGCGTGCTACCACAAGTGAATCAAACCTTTCAACATGTGGCAAATGTTGGCCTAGGAAATGTCAGGTTTCGATTAATAAAACGAGGTCAACACCCTGAAATAACTCTAATATTTGCACCCATGTTTCTAATTTATTTACACCACCCCCGTGCATGTTCCATAATACCACACATAGGTCTCTCTAGTCCTTGTGCCCTAGACAGAAGAGGGTGGGCAAATTTGAATGTCATTGACGAAGAGCTCGACTACACGCCAAAAGGTGCGCTTGCCCATCGCCCTGGCCTCCTTGAATAATGGCCACATTTTCAACTTGTGTGCATGTTGTGCGAGGGTGAGGTTTTCATTTAGGCATAGCTTGGTCCCCGCTAGGCCCTTGCGCCCTCATAGTGCTACTTGGCGGTCCTCGCTTGTCGTGAACTTGAGCAACATCGCGTTAGGGCGTGCATCCACTACCAAGGTAGAGGCCCACGCAATGGTAGGTCGTTGCCGCATGGTGATGATAACCTTGGCGCATAGTTTCATCTGGCCCTATAATAGTTTTGTGTTGAGCCGTTACACCAGCTCCTTTTTGGTCTCGCCCTCCTTGGCCTCGAATCCCGTAAAACACAAGTTGAGCTTACGTTCCTCCTATTTGGGTGCGTCGGCCAAGGTCTCCACAACTCGGCTGACCACATGGCACACGTTCTTGGCCATCGTTGTGGTCCACTTGGGCTCCTCTACAAATGCAACATTGGTTGTGAGAGTTGCAACCACCTCACATTCCATCAACTGGTTGACCAAAAGGTTGGCAACAGCTGCGAAAGACGCAATGTTTTCAATGGTTGCCTCCATCTTGGATAGCCGCACGTCAACTGGTGAGCCATCAGTCTTGAGGCCCATCACCAGCTAGTGCCCTACCAGGGCTGCTTAGTAGACCACCAGGGATGCATTGTCTAGGACGTTGAGCCCGACATTGTTACAGTCTTGCTTGGTAGTGTCCTTCCTCAGCATGAAAATGTTGAACTTTATGGGCCATTTTACTTCAGCCATTTGGATGCATTCAAACGTAATGTACATTTGTAATGAATCACTAATCATAAACCTTAGAATCATATGTTGTAGAAATGAACAACCCACCACAATTCATACATGTTTGGATGGTGATGTAGATGGGATAAAAAAAGGCCAAATGTAAATGGACGTAACTTTTGCCAAGATGTGTGAAAATGATGCATTTGGTAACATTTCATTCTATTGTGTGGATTTGTTTTGTGGATTTGCAAAAATGTGTACAAGAGTTGTTGAACAAACTGAATTATACAAGCATGAACATCATGGTGGATTTATTCAAGGGTAAGAACCCCCTTGCTTCATTGCTTCTCCCTACTTAAGGCATTGAGGTTGAGTGTTAGACCTCCAAACGTGTAAAGGGCATTAATAACTTTGGGTACTAAAATTTCATTGAATGTTTTTAGGGACACCATTTTGTTTCAATTGAAGCTACAAATTTATGAGGAACATAATCAATGTGGAGATTGAAAAATGGTTTCAAGGTACAAGGTTACTAATCCTTATCTTCCTTGCCTTGTTGAATCATTAGTTGCCCCAATATTGCATAATGAGATTACACTAATTAACCTTCATTTATGAATGGTATCAAAATTGTTTTTGATCATTTGAATTATGTTGGGGGTTTGGAGGATGTGTCCATGTTGTAATGAACAAGGGAAACATGATTGTGTTTGTCTCCCTTAGTTGTAGAAGTTGACAATGGGGTCGAATACAATTCTGAAGGTCATCCTTCCCTAATTCACCAACATCCTAATGCCTATGTTGTTGGAGGGGTGTTGGGGAGGATCTTGGAGTCATTTAAATAACAAAAATATTGCACACAAACCCACCTTTTGTTTGTGTTTGGTCACTAAAAGGAACATAATCAACACAAGAAATATTCCTTAACAATAATGATATTCTATTTTGGTAGTTTCAATATTCAAGACACATCTATAGAATAATTAATTATACTAGTGAAGATCATTCATTGGAACTAATTTAGGTAGGACAACTTTAAGTTCCATAAATCATTATTTGGATAATTTCAAATTGAAATTTATTTAACCAATTATCAAGTAAAGAAGAATGGAATGATCTATTTTCATACTTTTGTTTTCAATACCATAGTCACCAATGCAATTCAATTCAAGTTGCACGCAATGTCATTCAATAGTTTCATTTAAATGGAACATAATTTCTACATGATCAATTCATTTTTTTCATCAATTGATTGACACTAATAATGTGTAGCAACATAAAGTCCAAGTTAATTTTGAAATTTTCATTTTGAATTTTTTTTTTGAAAGATTCATTTTTTTTTATTAAATTTTTCTCTTTGATTTTTTTGAAAACTTTAACATTTCTGAAAAAACATGATTAATGTTGAAATTGCCAAGGTAGTAGGACATCTCAAGTCTTGAAAGATTTGCTACTAGTTGTATAGGTTAGGAATTTTTATATAAAACATTAGGTGGTATAAATATTTTGGCTATTGATCTAACATCCACTAATAACAATTATTGTGAATTTTGAAGTTTAATACCATCCAATATCAATAATGACTTGGTATTTCATGACGATGTTTTATCTACATTTGAATTTGAATTGTATTTGGATATTTTCTTGATAGTTATGGGAGGAAGAATCCAAACTTCTCAATAGTGTAACCATCTCTTGAATCAAATAACATAAGTCAATGTTGGAAAGAGGGTTGAATAATATATTCATCCTTTTGTTTAAGATGCAATCACATCCAAGGAGATTTTTGGGTTTGAGTATTGATTTTCAAACCTTTTCGAAGTTGAATTTTGGCTTTGGAAACATATTTAGCAACAATATTGAACGTTTTCCTTCAAGGTCATCAACATAAGAAATATCTACCATGCAATAAGCTTTTGGCTACAAATAGTTTTCCATGTTTCCCATTGTTTGAAAGCAATAAGAAAATATGAAATGTGAGTTTTTTTATAGGAGAAGTGCTAGTTTTGAGGCCATTATGTGTTTGGAAGTGCCTTGAATTAGGGTAATAACTTGAGTTCCTAGGCACAAGGAAGGTAGAAGGGCCAAAAAAACTAGCCCTTTTCTTATGTAAAAATGAAGGGTTTTTTTTAAGGTAGACAAATTTTGAAATGTAAACACAATGAAACATTCTTTTAAAAATTTCTTTAACAATGGACATCAAATGAGAAAGAAAGAAAAAATTCAAGTTGTTATGATACTCTTAGTTCCTGATGATATTAAAGGGATATTTAAAGTAATCCTAACTTTGGACCTACCTTTGGTCCTCATTATTCTCACTCATCTTCCTTTTTGAACTATTCATGAAGTTCATCAAAGTGAGGATCACTACTCAAAAATTGAGGATGAACTCTTAAAAATGATCATTATAATTCTTTTTAAAAACTAGATTATGGTCTAGCTAGGTATGGCCACATAAATTAGGAGACTACTTAGGTAGGGAGATAACTAGGTTAGGGCCTACCTACCTCTCTACCTACCTAGGGGTTACCTATGAATTACCTACCTACATAGGATATTAGCAATGAAAAATCTACATTGGAGATTACATAAGGCGTACCTAAAGACTTACCTAGGGGCTACCAAGGTGCCTACCTAGGTTAGGGGATATTTAGGGGCTAATTAAGAAGCTACCTAAAGCATGTTTAAAGAGTTATAAAAAGATTTCCTAAGTTAAGGGATACTTAGGAGGCTATTTATGAACAAACCAAAGGCCACATAAGAGCTTACCTAGGTTGTGGACTATTTAAAATAATGTCCATCAAAAGCTTACATAGAAAATTAGATAAGGATTACTCAAGGTGCTACATTGGGGCTACCTATAGACTTACTTAAGTTAAAGGATACTTGAAGGTTATTTACAAGACTACATAAGGTTTACATAAGGCTATAATTTAACCATAAGTAATCCTCTAAGTAATCTCTAGATAGTCTTCTATGTAAGCTCTATGTAATCCCCTTTTGCACTTTGAATCAATCCTAGGTAGCCTCCTAAATAACCCCTAGGTGTCCTTCAATTAAAAAAATCTTTAACTAATCCCATAGGTAAGCTTTATGTATCCCCTTAAGGAGCCTTTAACCTAGGTAGACCTTTAAGTGTCTCCCTAGGTAGTCCTTATGTAAACCTTACATAACACTATTTTTCCCTCTAAATAAGACTTAGGTAGCATCCTAAATAACCACTAGGTATCCTTTAACCCAAGAAATCTCCAACTAACCCACAAGTAAGCTCTATCTACCTCCCTAAATAGCTTTCAATA
>Ga0116226_10003211_pt1 | contig 14417 bp, 12 predicted proteins | sample S1TSphfallax_FD_89692 | JGI IMG/M metagenome (GOLD analysis project Ga0116226, IMG submission 89692) | Host-associated microbial communities from peat moss isolated from Minnesota, USA - S1T2_Fa - Sphagnum fallax MG | ecosystem: Host-associated > Plants > Peat moss > Unclassified | place: USA...
AAACCAATCAACAGTTTTACCGGCACTTCACGGTCCTCTTCGTTTTGGGCCGCCGGCGCGGCGCCCACCGCCTCGGCGCATCGCCGGATCATAACCGCCACCGCCAGGCCCAAGCGGTTGCGGAGTCCGGTCCTTCGGACGGCGCGGCGCGGGCGGCGGTGGCGCCAGGCCCAGTTCCAGGGCTTCCAGCCGTTTGATCTCGTCGCGCAAACGCGCGGCCTCCTCAAACTCCAGATCGGCGGCGGCATTGCGCATCCGCGTCTCCAAGGTCGCGATGCTGGCCTTCAAGTCCTTGCCGACAAATTCATCAATGCCGGAATCCTTCACCGGCGAGATGGTCACATAATCCTGCTCGAAGACCGAGTGGATCACCTCGCCGATATTCTTGCGGATGCTTTGCGGCGTTATCCCTTGGCTTTTGTTCCAGGCGGTCTGCTTGGTGCGGCGGCGCTCGGTTTCGTCCAGCGCCTGCTTCAAGGAGCGCGTCATCACATCGGCATATAAAATCACCCTGCCATCCACATTGCGGGCGGCGCGACCGATGGTCTGCACCAGAGAGGTGACGGAGCGCAAAAAGCCTTCCTTATCTGCATCCAGAATCGCGACCAGCATACATTCGGGAATATCCAGCCCCTCGCGCAACAAATTTATCCCGACCAGCACGTCATAGGCACCCAGCCGCAGATCGCGGATGATCTCGATGCGCTCCAGCGTATCCACATCCGAATGCAGATAGCGCACCCGTACCCCCTGCTCGGTCAAGTATTCGGTGAGGTCCTCCGCCATCCGCTTGGTCAGCGTCGTCACCAGCACCCGCCCGCCTTGGCTCGCGACCAGCCGGCATTCGGCCAGCAGATCATCGACCTGGTGCGCAACCGGACGGATTTCCGTCACCGGATCAACCAGACCGGTCGGCCGGATAATCTGCTCGGCAAAACTACCCCCCGTGCGCTCCAGCTCCCACGGGCCGGGGGTGGCGGAAACAAATACGGTTTGTGGCCTGAAACTTTCCCATTCCTCGAATTTAAGCGGCCGGTTGTCGATACAGCTCGGCAGCCTGAAGCCATAATCCGCCAGCACCGATTTGCGGGAATAGTCGCCCTTGAACATGCCGCCGATCTGCGGCACCGTCACATGGCTTTCATCGACGACCAGCAAGGCATTGGCCGGCAGGTACTCAAACAAGGTCGGCGGCGGCTCGCCGGGATTACGGCCGGAGAGATACCGGGAATAATTCTCAATTCCCTTGCAGGCGCCGGTGGTTTCCATCATTTCGATATCGAAGGCGGTGCGCTGCTGCAGCCGCTCGGCCTCGAGCAATTTGCCCTCGGCGATGAAGACGGCGAGCTGCTCCTTCAACTCCACTTTGATCTTTGAGATCGCCTGGGTGAGCGTCGGGCGCGGGGTGACGTAGTGGCTGTTGGCGTAGATGCTGATATTCTCTAGCACCGCTGTCTGCTCGCCGGTCAGCGGGTCGAATTCCGAGATTTTCTCAATCTCATCGCCAAACAGCGTCACCCGCCAGGCGCGATCCTCATATTGACTCGGAAAGATGTCCACGACCTCGCCACGCAGCCGGAAAGCACCGCGCACGAATGCCGTATCATTGCGCCGGTATTGCAGATCGACCAGGGCTTTCGCCAGACTGTCGCGGTCGATCCGCCCGCCAGTCTCCAGCCTGACCACCATTTTCGAATAGGTCTCAACCGAGCCGATGCCGTAGATACAGGAGACCGAGGCAACGATGATCACATCCGAGCGTTCGAGCAGCGCCTGGGTTGCAGCATGGCGCATCCGGTCGATGGTCTCGTTGATCGCGGAATCTTTTTCGATATAGGTGTCGGAACGCGGCACATAGGCTTCCGGCTGATAGTAATCGTAATACGAAACGAAATACTCGACCGCGTTATCGGGAAAAAACGCTTTCATTTCGGAATAGAGCTGGGCGGCCAGGGTTTTATTCGGCGCCAGCACCAAAGTCGGCCGCTGAATGCTCTCGATCACCTTGGCCATGGTGAAGGTCTTACCGGAGCCGGTAACCCCGAGCAGAACTTGGTCCCGTTCACCGTCGGCAATGCCGGTAAGCAGCTGGCGGATCGCCGCCGGCTGGTCGCCGGCCGGCTGGAACTCTGAGACAACCCGCAACGGCCGCAGCGGCTGGCGCGGCTCCGGCTTCTCCGGAATGAAGGTGACAGGCATGGGTCGGGCCAAAGTGTCAGGCATAGGCCCTATATGGCGGCAATCAGCCCTTCTTGAACAGGGTCTTGATTTCCGTCATTGCCTCGGAAAAACGGCTGTTCAACTTCTGCATTGCCTCGGCGTTCGATTTCTGGATCAAATCGCCAAGTTCGCGGGTATTCGAAACGGCATTCTCATAAGCGTGTTTCAGCAGATCGGCCTGTTTAGCAGCGCGGCTGGCCGGCGCCTCGGTCACCGAGAGCGAGGTCAGGCTTTCGGTCATTTCAACCATGGTGGCTTGCAGGATTTCAAAATGCCGCCGGGCGACCGCCTGTGCGCCTTCCAATGCCAGCCGGTTAGCGTCGGACAAGGCTTCAAGATTGCGCTTATGGGTGGCCAGAACCGCTTCCATATCCGGCATCGCCGGGACCTTCATCTCGCTGAAAAGCTTTGAGAAATTGAAGTCTGAAATAGGGCTGTCGATCTTCGGGAATTTTGGAGGGTCCATCATATGCGAGGCGCTCTCCGAGATTTTAGCGGCCGGCTTTTCGGTTTTTTTCTCAACCATGCGTCGCATCCTCATAGGTTAGGGCCATTAATCGGCCATTGCTCGGCTTTGTCTTCAATCCCCCGGCGCCTTCGGCGGCAGCACGATCGGCAGCTCGGCATCGTCCGGGTCCTGCGGTCCTGCCGCCGCTGCACTCTCCGGGACAAACCCATCACGGTTCAGCCGCGATGCAATCTGATCCGCCCGTGTCAGCGCAACGTCAACGGCCGCCATGGTCGTGGACAAATCCTCGGTTTCGTCGCGCAGCCAAGCCCGCACCCCCCAGGCCCACACCACGGCAAGGCCGCGCTTGGCCAGTTCGCCGCGCAAGCCCCGTGAAGGGACCCCTGCCCCTTCGAGCATCCAACCCATGGATTTCAAGCTCTCCCGTGCAAGCCAGGCGTTCAACGCCGGCTCCAGCGGGAGTGTGCGCAATAACGCTACCACCCCGGCCCGATGCATCTGCAGAAAATCGAACCGGCGCAACAGAATATCGAACAGCCGGTCCTTCACGCTGCCATCCTGCAAGGCCCCGGTCAGGGCATGCGCATCCGCAAAGGCGCCGAAACGCCGCAACACGGCACCGCGTCCGGCGAACCTGGCGCGGGCCTTCGCCAAATCCAGGCCCGCCCGCCGCGCCGCGGCGCCGGCGCTCACCTTGCGCCAGCCTTCCGCGGCACCCAGCTCGAAGGCAGCGTCGATCAGGGCCGCGTCGAATTCATCATCCGTCATCAACATAATGTAGGGCGACCGCTCAGGGTTGCCAACCACTCAATCCTGCGCGGTAGCGATCGGTTAGCGTAATGTAATGCGCCGCGGTTTTGTCCCAACCGCTACGCTCCTCCTCGGACATTACCCGGACAAGCTTGGCCGGTGTCCCGGCCCACAGCTCATAGCGGCCAATCCGCTTGCCCAGCGCCAGTAACCCCTTGGCGCCCAGCAGACCGCCTTCCTCCACCACCGCGCCGTCCAACACCGTGGCGCCCATGCCGATGAATGCCCTGTTGCCGAGCTTGCAGGCATGGATGATCGCGGCATGGCCGACCGTCACGTCATCGCCAATCTCGGTGAAATTCTCACCATGATCGACATGGATGACGGTGCCATCCTGAATATTGCTGCGGGCGCCGACGATAATCGGGTTGGTATCGCCGCGCAGCACGCAGTTGAACCAGATATTGGCGCCCGGCCCCAGCCGGACATCGCCAATCAACACCGCGGTCGGCGCCACCCAGGCGGTTGGATGGATCTGCGGTGTCACGCCCTCAAAGCTGTAGAGCAGGCCCGATGACTGCACGGGCGGGCGAGGCGGGCCGCCGCTATCCGGCATTGGCAAGCTCCTTTTGCGGGGCCAGCGGGTCCGGCAGGCCGAGCATCAACGCAATATTCTGGACCGCGGCGCCCGACGCCCCTTTACCCAGATTATCCAGCCGCGCGATCAAAACCGCATGGTCGCTTGGCCCGGCGCAGACAAAAATCTCCATCCGGTCGGTGCCGCTCAAGCCTTGCGGGTCCAGATCACCGGCGAAAATCCCGGGAAAGGCGCGCACCCGCAGCGACTTGTTGAACCGTTCCTGATAGGCTTCCGAAATCTCATAGGCACTTGGCTCGCCTGGCAGCCTGTCGAGAAACAGCGGCACACTAACCAGCATGCCCTGCCGGAAATGTCCGACCGAGGGCACGAAAAGCGGCCGCCGCAGCAGCCCGCCATGCTGCATGATTTCCGGTACATGTTTGTGGGTGAGCGCCAAAGCGTAGAGTTCAAAAGCCGGACCGGCCTTCGCCTCATGGGCCGCGATCATCGCTTTGCCGCCACCGGAATAGCCGGACACGGCGTTGATGGTGACATCATTCTCGGCGCTCAGCATGCCGGACTCGATCAGTGGCCGTAACAGCGCAACCGCCCCGGTGGCATAACAGCCAGGATTGGAAACCCGCCGGCTCTGCGCAATTTCCGCCGCCTGAGCAGCGCCGAGCTCCGGGAAGCCATAGACCCAGCCCGGCGAAACCCGGTGCGCAGAGCTGGCATCCAAAAGTTTTGGGCCGGCCTTGCCCAAGGACTCGACCATCGCGGCGGCCTGGCGCGCGGCGTCATCCGGTAGGCAAAGCACCACCAAATCGGCCGCTCGCATAGCCTGCAGCCTGGCTGCGTCATCCTTCCGGTTGGCTTCATCGAGACTGATCAGCTCGATCCCGCCAACGCCCTTCAAGCGTTCACGGATACCAAGACCGGTCGTTCCGGCTTCACCATCGATAAATATCTTCGCTGCCATCATCCTGTCCTTGGCCGTGCTGGCAACCCTAATGCCAGCGTGCTAGGCGATCCCCGAACTTAGACCAGGGAGTGTCCCCAAATGTCCGAAGCAGCACCTGTCCAGCCGCTCGTCCTCAATATCCAATACACGAAAGACCTGTCTTTCGAGGTCCCGAATGCCCCTTCCATATATACCATCCTGCGCTCGGCGCCACAGGTGAACATCAATCTCGATGTCCAGGTGCGCCGGATCGAGGAGAACCAGCCGGTGTTCGAGGTGATCCTGGCGGCCCGCGCCGAAGCCACCTTGCCAAGGCCGGAAGCCGCCGCCAACGGCGCCGAGGAAAAGCCGCTGGTCGTGTTCATCGCCGACCTCTCCTATGCCGGCATCTTCACCCTGAACGGCGTGCCGGAAAACCAGCAGGAGCCGATATTGCTGGTCGAATGCCCCCGCCTGCTCTTCCCCTTCGCCCGCAACATCCTGGCGGACGTCACCCGCGACGGCGGGTTCCCGCCGGTGATGCTGGCGCCGGTGGACTTCGTCAGCCTATGGCAGTCCCGCCGCGCGCAGATGGCCACCCCGGCGGCAAATGCCTGAGGCGGAGGATGCGGGGTAGGAAGTAAGAACTTCTTTTTCTGAAGAAAAAAGAACCGGGTCGCCGGTGCGGCCAAAAAACTTCTTTTAATCTGGGCCACGGGTGGTCGTAAATCCCGGCTCCGGCGTCGTCGAAGTTTTGCGCCTCGCGACCCGATGACTGAGCCGCGATAGCTGCGAAGGCTGAATCGGGCCGCGCAGAGTCGTTCAAAAAGCGGCCGCTTGCTTAGCGTTGTTCGCTGAATTCGATTGCCTGGCTGGGCCAGCCGTGCCGGCTCGGCCGCCAGCCCTTTTTTATGCCTTCTTTATGCTTGGCGCAGCACTTCCATGTCGCGTCTTTATGCGCGAGCGCGCAGACGACGTCATGGAAAGGTTGGTGCGCCATGGGTGACGCTGTCGCCGTGATCTACGGAATTTTCGTGTTCGTTCTACTGATCCTCTACGTCAAGGGATGTGAAAAGGTTTAAAATGTTCGACCTGATTTTCGGCGGCGTCATTTCCGCCGGCCTGCTTGTGTATCTGGTATGGGCGCTGCTGCGTCCGGAAGATTTTTAAAGGACTGATCATATGACATTGCAGGGATTGCTCTACATCGCGCTGACCTTCGCGCTGGTGCTGGGCGCCGCGTTCCCTATGGGACGCTATATGGCGGCAATATTCGAAGGCCGCGTGCGTTATTTCGGCGCGCTGGAGCGCGGCTTTTACCAGCTCGCCGGGGTTGATCGCGAACGGCAGATGCATTGGCTGGAATATGCCACGGCGCTGCTGATTTTGAGCGTCATCCACTTCCTGCTGCTCTATGGCATTTTACGACTGCAATATTATCTCCCCTGGAACCCGCAGCATGTCGCCGGCATGTCACCGCGCCTGGCGTTCAACACCGCGGCGAGTTTCGCCACCAACACCAACTGGCAGGCCTATGTGCCGGAAGCGCAAATTTCCAACGGCGCGCAGGTCTTTGGCCTGGTCGTGCATATGTTTGTCTCCGCCGCCGCCGGGATCGCGGTTGCCGCAGCCGTCATGCGTGCCTTTACCGGCGGCGGTTTGAAATCGATCGGCAATTTCTACGTCGACCTCACCCGCATCACGCTATACTTGCTGCTGCCGATCTCGTTCATTTTCGCGACGCTTTTCGTGATTGCCGGCATGCCGCAAACCTTCGAGCCGTTCATCACCGCGCATACGCTGAATGCCGGTTCACAGACCATTGCGGTCGGCCCGGTGGCCTTCCAGGAAGCGATCAAGGAATTCGGCACCAATGGCGGCGGCTTCTTCAACGCCAATTCGGCGCATCCGTTCGAGAATCCGAATGCCTGGACTAACCTCGCCGAAAACTGGCTCGACCTGGTCATCGGTTTCGCATTGCCCATCGCTTTCGGCTTCATGATCAAGGATCCCAAGCAGGGTCGCGCGCTGATGGCCGCAATGGCGATCATCCTGGCGCTCGGCTGCGTCGGCACCTATGCCGCGGAATCGGCGGGCAATCCGTTGCACATCGCCGCTGGCCTCTCGGCACATGACGGCAATTGGGAGGGCAAGGAGGTTCGTTTCGGCATCCCCGCTTCGGCAACGTTCAACGTCTCCGCCACCGGCACTTCAACAGGTGCGGTCGACAGTTTCACCGATAGCTACACCCCGCTCGGCGGCGCCATTCCACTATTTCTGATGCAATTGGGCGAGGTCACACCCGGCGGCGTCGGTTCCGGCTTTTATACCATCGTGGTCTTTGCGTTGCTCGCCGTCTTTGTTGCCGGCCTGATGGTCGGCCGGACGCCGGAATATCTGGGCAAGAAGGTGCAGGCGAAGGAGATCAAGCTGGCGATGCTGGCGGTACTGATCCTTACCTTATTCATTCTCGCCGGTGCCGGCTTCTCGTTGATGACAAAATCCGGACTGGGCTCGCTGGAAAATGCCGGTCCGCACGGCCTTACCGAAATGCTCTACGCGTGGTCATCGGCAACCGAGAATAATGGCAGTGCCTTCGCCGGACTTTCTGCCGACACGCCGCTGCTCGATTTCGGTCTGGGGTCGGCCATGCTGTTCGGCCGCTTCGCCTTCCTGATCCCGATCCTGGCGATTGCCGGCTCGCTCGCCGCAAAGCCGAAACTGCCCGAAAGTGTTGGCACGTTTCCGACCCATGGACCACTTTTCATCGGGCTTCTGATCGGCGTCATCATCATCCTCGGCGGCCTGCAATACCTGCCCGCCGATACGCTGGGACCGTTGGCCGACCATTATCTACTCTATGCCGGCAAGACTTTCTAAGAGGCAAAAAACTTCCATTACTCTGGGCCTGGGGCCGCGGCGGCGCCAACGCCCCAGGCCCAGAGTAAAAAAGTCTTTTTGCTTCTTTTTCTTCAGAAAAAGAAGCGCTTCCTTTCCTTACTTAGGGACCCTACAAAATGACCACCGCAAATGCCGAAGTCATCTCGCTTTTCGACCGCGCCATTATCACCCGCGCCTCGCTGGATGCCGTCGCCAAGCTCAACCCGATCACCCTGGCGCGCAACCCGGTAATTTTCGTTACCGAAATCGTCGCCGTGATGACGACCATTGTCGGCATCGAGGATATTTTCACCCATAAGGGCGCGGCTTTCCCGCTGGTGATCGCCGCCTGGCTCTGGCTCACCGTGTTGTTCGCGACCTTCGCGGAAGCCGTGGCTGAAGGCCGCGGACGGGCGCGGGCCGAGAGCATGAAGCGCGCCCGTTCGGACACCATGTCGAAACTTATTCTGGATCCACGAGAGCGCAATATTTTCAAACCGGTCCCGGCGCCGGATCTGCGCAAAGGCGATCTGGTGCTGGTCGAAGCCGGTGACATCATGCCCTCTGACGGTGAAATTGTCGAAGGCGTCGCCAGCGTCAATGAAAGCGCCATTACCGGTGAGTCCGCGCCCGTCGTGCGCGAAGCCGGCGGCGACAGGTCGGCGGTTACCGGTGGCACCCAGGTCGTGTCCGACTGGTTGGTGGTTCGTATTACCGCTGATCCCGGGTCAACCTTTCTTGACCGCATGATCGCATTGGTGGAAGGGGCGGAGCGCCGCAAGACGCCGAATGAGATCGCGCTCAACATTCTCCTCGCTGGGCTCACCTTGATCTTCCTGATGGCGGTCGTAACCCTGGTCGGCTTTGGCAGCTACTCCGCCACTTCATTCTCCATCCCGGTGCTGGCGGCGCTGCTGGTCTGCCTGATACCGACCACCATTGGCGGGTTGCTGTCTGCCATCGGCATTGCCGGCATGGACCGTCTGGTCCGCTTCAATGTCGTCGCGACTTCCGGTCGCGCGGTCGAAGCCGCCGGCGATGTCGATGCGCTGCTTCTCGACAAAACCGGCACCATCACCTTCGGCAACCGCATGGCCTCGGGCTTTTTCCCGGTCCCCGGCGTGGCGGAGCGCGACCTGGCCGAAGCCGCCGCCATCTCCAGCCTGGGCGACGAGACCCCGGAAGGCCGCTCCATCGTCACGCTGGCACGCGAACAATTCGGCCTTTCACCCGCATTGCCGGAGCACGCGGCGTTGATCCCCTTCAGCGCCAATACAAGGATGTCCGGGATCGATTTGGCGGAGCGTTCCTATCGCAAAGGTGCGGTGGATTCGGTGCTGAAATCCATCTCGGCGACGCCGCCGGCGGAGTTCATGGAAACGGTCTCGCGCATCGGCCGCGCCGGCTCCACACCGCTTGCCGTAACCCTTGGCGACAGGCTGTTAGGCGCCATCGAGCTGAAAGACATCGTCAAACCCGGCATTCGCGAGCGCTTCGCGGCGCTGCGCAAAATGGGCATCCGCACCGTCATGGTCACCGGCGATAACCGCATTACCGCCGCCGCCATCGCCGCCGAGGCTGGGGTGGATGACTATATCGCCGAAGCCACGCCGCAGGATAAATTGGATTATATCCGCAAAGTCCAGGCTGAGGGCCGGCTGGTGGCGATGTGCGGCGACGGGACCAACGACGCGCCGGCTTTGGCGCAAGCCGATGTCGGTGTTGCCATGCAAACCGGCACCCAGGCCGCGCGCGAGGCCGGCAACATGGTCGATCTCGATAGCGATCCGACCAAGCTCATCGAAATCGTCGAGATCGGCAAGCAATTGCTGATCACCCGCGGCGCCCTGACGACGTTTTCAATCGCCAATGATATCTCGAAATATTTCGCGATCCTGCCGGCAATTTTCGTCGCCACCTATCCGCAGCTGCAAGTGCTCAACGTCATGCATCTGAAAACACCGGAGAGTGCCATTCTCTCGGCGGTGATCTTCAACGCGTTGATCATTGTGGTTCTGGTGCCGCTGGCGCTGCGCGGCGTCAAATTCCGCGCCATCGGCGCCGCCGCTTTGCTGCGCCGCAATCTGCTGGTCTATGGGCTGGGCGGCATCATCGCGCCCTTCGTCGGCATCAAGGCCATCGACATGCTGCTTTCGGTTTTTCACGTGTTTTCATAAAGGCGTTTGACCATGAATATCACCCGCGAACTTCGCCCGGCACTCTCGCTGGTTGTCCTGTTCACCCTCTTCACCGGCCTTGTTTTCCCAGCGGCTTTTACCGGCATCATGCAACTGGCGCTGCCGTTCCAGGCCAATGGCAGCCTGCTCAGCCATGATGGGCAGGTGATCGGCTCAGCGCTGATCGGCCAGAATTTTACAGCATCCAAATATTTCACGCCGCGCCCGTCGGCGCTCGATAAGCCGTATGATGCATCGACCTCCGGGGCCTCGAATCTTGGGCCGGCCAGCGCCCAGCTGCTGGGCAATGTCAAAACAAACATCGCCGCCTATTTGAAGGCCTACGGCGCTGGCCCGGTCCCGGCCGATGCCGTCACCGCATCCGGCTCCGGCCTGGATCCGGATATCTCGCTGGCCAACGCCCTGCGCCAGGCGCCGGCGATCGCGGCCGCCCGGAAACTACCACCGGGCACCGTTACCGCGCTCATCCGACAGCAGGCGCATCACAGCTTTCTTGGCATTGTCGGCACCGACCACGTCAACGTACTGCAACTCAACATCGCGCTGGACGCGTTGCCGGCGGCGTGATTCATACGCTAGGCGCACGGAAGCAGCGGCTTTTTGAAAGCCGCTGCTTTCCGCCTCTCCCGCGCCATGTCATGATACGGCGCGCGACGTCCAAAATGAGGAAAGTCAATGCGTCGGACAATTATCATTGGTGCCGGACCCGGTGGCATTTGTGCCGGAAAGCGGCTCAAAGACGCGGGATATGATGATTTTTTGATCCTGGAGCAGGCCGCCGGTCTGGGCGGCACCTGGTTTCACAACAGCTATCCCGGCTGCAGATGCGACGTGCCGTCGCATCTATATAGCTTTTCCTTCGCACCGAAACCGGACTGGTCCGAGCCCTATGCAAGCCAGGACGAGATCCGCGCCTATCTTGAGGAATGCGCCGAAGTTTTTGGCTTGCACCCGCATCTGCGGCTGAACACGCGGGTGGCGGCGGCAAGCTATGACGAGGCGACCGCGACATGGACGCTGACCACTGCGGACGGCGAGTTTCTTTCAGCCGATTTTGTCATCAGTGCGGTCGGCCTGTTCAATCTTCCCGCTTATCCGCAAATTCCCGGACTCGACACCTTTACGGGTCCGGTGGTCCATTCAGCCCGCTGGGACCATCGGCTCGATCTTGACGGCAAAGCCATTGGCGTCATCGGCAGCGCTGCCAGCGCCGTACAAATCGTCCCGGAAATCGCCCGCATCGCCGGCAGCCTCACGGTCTATCAGCGCACCGCTAACCATGTCGGACCGCGACAGATGCAGTTTTCGGAAGAATTTCTCCAAGCGTGCAAGGCCGACCCGGCGGCGGCGGTCAAGGCCGAGCGGCAGCGCATCAGCGACTGGATCGACGCCGTCTGTACGATGGACAAGCCCGATGTGATGGCGATGATGGCGGCGGCCTGCGCGGAAAATCTCAGCCAGGTGGAAGACCCGGAAGTCCGCCACAAGCTGACGCCGGATCATCCGTTTGGCAGCAAGCGCGGCCTTGTTTCCAGCGATTGGTATCCAACCTTCAATCGGCCGAACGTGACGCTGATGACCGAGCCGATCGACCACATCACCGCCAGCGCCATTGTCACGAAGGATGGGCAATCGCACCCAACCGAGGTGATCATCCTGGCCACCGGCTTTCAGACGACGCGGTTTCTATCCGTGATTCCGGTGACCGGCCGGGCCGGCGTGCGGCTTAACGATGCCTGGGCCGGCGGCGCGCAGGCCTATCTTGGCATCACCGTCGCCGGCTTTCCAAATCTGTTCATGCTGTACGGGCCGAATACCAATAACGGTTCCATCATCAACAACATTGAATGTCAGGTGAATTACATCCTCCGCAAAATGCAGGAGATGGAACGGCACCGCTTGCAGTGGATCGACATCAAGCCGGAAGCAATGGCGGCATACAATGCCGGCCTGCAGGCCGATCTGGCCAAAGTCGGCGTCTGGCAAAGCGGGGTTCGGGATTATTATCGTTCCGAATCGGGTCTAATCGTCACGCAATGGCCGCACTCAATGATGCGCTACACGACCGAAACCGAGAGATCGGATTTGCCGGCGTACAACGCGGCAGCCCTACCGGACGCCCCCATCAAGCGCTCGGCAAACTTGAACCCAGCGTAAGCTAGAGCCGGGCGCAGCAAAAACCAAAGTTTTTGCGCCGCTTTTTTCAAAAAGCGGCCTCTTTCGCCTCAGAACAGGTTGAAAAAGCGCTGAAACAGGTTTGGCTTCTGGTTGGAATCCACCGGCGTCGTCCCGGCCGTGGCGGGTTGACCGAGGGCGGCATTGTCCTGCAGGCGGCGGGATTCTGCCGCGGCGTCAACTGTCGGCTCCGGCGTTGGTCCCTCGCCCATCAGGTTGCCAACAAATCCGGCCGGCTTTGACTGGATCAGCGAGGTTTGATTGACGTCCGCGCGGATGCTGGGCGGCGGCGTCGGGCCGGCCTGTTCCAGGAATGCCTGCTCCCCCTCGCTGCCCGATGCCGGCGGCGGTATGATCGACGAAGCCGGGGAGAGCGCATCCAGACCCTCTTGCGCGGCATCCGTCTGCTGTGGCCTGGGCTGGCCCGGGTTGGGGGGCGGCAACTGCCCCAGTTCAGGTGGCAGCGATAGCGGCGGCTCGGTGCCGACTTCGAAGGCATCCGGCGAGTTCGCGGTCAGCCCGAACGTCTTTTTAAAGCCGCTGGAGCTGCCGCTGCAGCCGCCGAGGGCAGCCGCCAAAATGAGGGTCAACAACCCGGTTTGGATATTGCGTTTCATGCCGCCTTCCTATCGCCGCCCGGGTCCCGCCGCAACAGGCTCTCCGCCATCAGGGCGATGACGCCGCAGACAATGGCGGAATCGCCGACATTAAACACATAGAACGAATAGGCCCCGAGATGCGCCTGGATAAAGTCGACCACCGCGCCGAATCGCAGCCGGTCGATGACATTGCCGACCGCACCGCCCATGATCGCGCCGATCGCCAGCATTTTGAAGGTGTTATCGGTCCGCCACAGCCAGGTGCCCAGCACGGCGACGACGGTGAGTGCGAGCAAAGCCAGAATGATCCAGTTGAAGGCGCCCGGACCGTTGAACAGGCCAAAGGTCACGCCACGGTTCCAGACCAGCACAAAATTCAGCACCGGCAGCAGCACCAGAAAATGGCCATCCTGCAGATGCAACCCGTGCAGGACCCAGTATTTGCTGAGCTGATCGGCCACCAGCACCGCGGCGGCAAGGATAAACCCGGCGATGCGGCCCTTCACCCCACGGCCTCGCAACAGCGCAGGCATAGGCTGGGATGGGCCTGGTTGGACCCGACTTCGGGGAGCACCCGCCAGCAGCGCTCACATTTTTCGCCCGGGGCCACCGATGCGCCGCTCGCCGATCCGAATTCAGCGCCGGAGGTGATGCAGATATCCGCCCAGTCCTGCTGGCTCAGCAAACCGCTGGCATCCGGTGGTAATAGCGCCAGCGCCTGCAAGGATGAGCCGATGGTTTTTTCGCGCCGCATCAGCTCGATTGCGCCGGTCACGCCGGCGCGAAGCGCGCGGATTTTTTCCCATTTCTCCGCCAGCGCGTCGTTGCGCCAATCGGCCGGGATTTCGGGAAACAGTGTCAGATGCACCGAAGCATCCGCGCCATGCCGCGCGCAAAACGCTTCCTCAGCTGTGAACGGCAAAGCCGGCGCCAGCCAGGCGGTGAGGCAACGGTGCAAAATATCCAGCAGGCTGCGGCAGGCCCGGCGCTTCTTAGCATCCGGCCGGTCGCAATACAGGCTGTCCTTGCGGATATCAAAATAGAAGGCCGACAGATCGGTGGCGCAGAAATGATGGATCGCCGGGTAGACCCCGGTCCAGTCATGGCTTTCGACCGCTTCGCGCAGCAACCCGTCAAGCTCGGACAGCCGGTGCAGAATCAGCTTTTCCAGTGCCGGAAATTGCTGCTCCGGCAATTTCTCTGCATCCGTGAACCCGTCCAGCGAGCCCAGGATCCAGCGCAAGGTATTGCGCAGCCTGCGATAAAGCTCGGCCTGCTGCTTCAGGATTTCCGGGCCGATGCGCAAATCCTCGGAGGTATCCGAGTTCATCACCCAGAGCCGCAGAATATCGGCGCCGTATTTATCGTTCACTTCCTGGGGTGCAGTGACATTGCCCATGGATTTCGACATCTTGCGGCCCTGCTCATCAAGCACGAAGCCATCGGTGACGATCGCCTTGAACGGTGCGACGCCGCGGGTGCCGACAGATTCAAGCAAAGACGCCTGAAACCAGCCGCGATGCTGGTCCGAGCCTTCAAGATAGATATCGGCCGGGACCGGAAGCCCGCGCGCTTCCAGCACGAAGGCGTGGGTCGACCCGGATTC
>Ga0116226_10003212_pt1 | contig 14414 bp, 11 predicted proteins | sample S1TSphfallax_FD_89692 | JGI IMG/M metagenome (GOLD analysis project Ga0116226, IMG submission 89692) | Host-associated microbial communities from peat moss isolated from Minnesota, USA - S1T2_Fa - Sphagnum fallax MG | ecosystem: Host-associated > Plants > Peat moss > Unclassified | place: USA...
CCTGCGCGCCGGTGCTGCAGCAGGCCGGACGGCCAGACGCGGGATTCGCCGGCCCGCGCCTCCAGGATCATGCCTTCATAAGCTTCGATGGCGCCCGCTTAGGCCTCACGCGATGGGACGCCGAAGGACCCGGGCCGCCCTGGGCGGTCATCGTCGGGGTGCATGGCATGGATGACTACGCCAACGCCTTTCACCTGGCCGCGCCCTGGTGGGCGGCGCGAGGCGTGACCACTTACGCCTTCGATCAGCGCGGGTTCGGCCGTTCTCCCGGGCGCGGAATTTGGGCGCCGGACGCGCTGCGCACCGAGGATCTGCGCACGCTTGTGGCCCTGGCGCGGGAACGCCATCCGGGCGCCCTCGTGGCGGTTGTGGGCGAGAGCCTGGGCGGGGCGGTGGCCATCGAAGCCTTTGCTTCAGCGCGACCGCCGGATGCGGACCGATTGATCCTGGCGGCGCCGGCGGTGTGGGGATGGTCGACCCAGCCCCTGCCCTATCGCGTCCTCCTTTGGCTCGCCGCCCATCTCGTCCCCGGCAAGGTCTTCACACCGCCGGATTGGCTCACCGACCATGTCAGCGCCAGCGACAACCGCGCCGAACTCATCGCCATGGGGCGCGACCCTCTGATGATCTGGGGCGCACGCACCGACGCTCTCTATGGCCTGGTGAATACGATGCAAAACGCGGCGCAATCGGTGAGCCGGCTGCGCACGCCGACGCTCTATCTCTATGGGGCGCACGACCAGATCATTCCGCGTGCGGCCACCCGGCGCGCGGTGCGGCGCCTGCCCCGTAACGGTCGCACCGCCTATTATCCCGATGGCTGGCACCTTCTCTTGCGCGACAGGCAAGCGCCCCGGGTCTGGGGCGATATCCTCGCGTTCATCCGCGACCCCGCGGCCCCTCCGCCGTCCGGCGCCGGGGTTGTGAGCGAGAAGCTGGCGGAGTAAGGCTCCGCCGAGATCATGGTGTTTCGCCATGAATATTTTGGAGGTCTGTGCTCGGACTATGATCTTCAATGCCGCGGACTTCGATGATCATGAGAGTATCCACGCGTTTCACGACGCCTCCGCTGGACTGAAAAGCTACATCGCCATTCATTCCACCGCGAAGGGGGCCGCTTCGGGACCCGCGCGGATGTGGGCCTATCCTGACGAGGCGTCCGCGATCAGCGACGCGCTTCGCCTCGCCGAAACCATGTCCACCAAGACCGCCCTCGCCGGAGTCGATCTGGGCGGCGGCGCGGCGGTGATTATCGGCAGCTCTCAGGATGGCAAAAGCCCGGCCCTGTTTGAGGCCTTCGGCCGCGCGGTGCAAAGCCTGGGCGGGCGTTATTGGGCGGCCCATGAGGTGGGCGTCACCTCCGCCGATTTCGCGGACGCCCGCAAGAGCACACGCTTTCTTATCGGCATGGCGGGTCAGGCCTCCACGGTGCCGGACCCGACGGCGGTGGCTGTGGAAGGGGTCAAGCGAGGCATCGAGCTTTGCGTGCGCCTCTCCCTGGGAAAGGAGCTCGCGGATGTGAGCGTGGCCATTCAAGGAGTCGGCCAGATGGGCGGGCGCTTGGCCGACGCGCTCGCGGCGGCGGGCGCCCGGCTCGTTGTCACCGATCTCAATGCCGAAACAGCCAAGGCCGTCGCTCTGCGGACCGGCGCCCGGCTGGTCGCCCCCGGCGCTATCTTTGAAGTGCCCACCGATGTGTTCGCCCCCTGCGCCCTGGGCAGCGCCATCAACAGCCGCACCCTCCCGCTGCTCAAGGCGCCGATCGTCGCCGGCGGCGCGAACAACCAGATCGCCAACGATGTGATCCGCGACGCCATGCACGAGCGCGGGCTGATCTATGCGCCCGACATGGTGATCAATGGCGGCCGGATCATCGCCAGCGCCGCTGAGATCCGCGCCGTCGCCAATGGCGGCGCCTATGACCACGCCTGGATTGAGGCCAAGCTCGGCGCTTTGATGGTGACGTTGGAAAGCATTCTGCGCCGCGCCCATACCGAACGGCGCCCGGCGGCCGACATCGCCATCGAGATGGCGAAGAGCCGCATAGCCGAGGCGAAACAGCAGGCGGCTTGAGGGCGGTCGAACCCCGCGGGCTCTTAGCGCCGGCCAACGCTTGACCGCGCCGGCCCGCGTCCCGCACAAGCCGCCGAACGAAACTCTGGGAGCACGCGCATGACGGATATTCGGTTCGACGGCAAGGTGGCGATCGTGACCGGCGCCGGGGGCGGCCTGGGCCGCCAGCATGCGCTGGAACTGGCGCGGCGCGGGGCCAAGGTGGTGGTGAACGATCTGGGCGGGACGCTCGACGGATCAGGCGGATCCTCGGACGCGGCGGCCAAGGTCGTGGATGAGATCAAGGCGGCGGGAGGCGAGGCGCTGGCCAATGGCTCCTCGGTGACCGACGACGCCGGCGTGGCGCGGATGATCGCCGCCGCCATGGACGCCTGGGGCCGGATCGACATCCTGATCGCCAACGCCGGCGTGCTGCGCGACAAATCCTTTTCGAAGATGGAGATCGCCGACTTCGAATTCGTGCTTGGCGTGCACCTGATGGGAACCGTGAAGCCGGTCAAAGCCGCCTGGGAGATCATGAAGGCGCAGAATTATGGACGGATCGTGGTGACCACGTCCTCCTCGGGCCTCTACGGCAACTTCGGCCAGACCAATTATGGAGCGGCCAAGCTGGGAATCGTCGGGTTCATGAACACCCTCAAGATCGAGGGCCAGAAGAACAATATCCACGTCAACGCCATCGCTCCGGTGGCCGCCACCCGGATGACCGAGGCGCTCATGCCCCCGGAAATCCTGAAGCGGCTGCAGCCGCAGACCGTGACGCCCGGCGTGGTGTTTCTCTGTTCGGAAGAGGCGCCCAGCGGCGTGATCCTCACCGCCGGCGGCGGCGCTTTCGCCGTCTCGCGGATCGTCGAGACGGAGGGTGTCTATCTTGGAGACGCCCTTTCAGTGGAAGCCGTGCGAGACCACTGGAGCCAGATCGCCGACCAGGCGGGCGAGGCGGCCTATGTCACCGGGGGCGAGCAGACGCAGAAATTCTTCCGCAAGATGGGCGGGGGCTGAACCGCGAGCGGGCGCATGGCCATCTCGACGCTCAAATCCGAAGCGCTTGGCGCCCTCGACGCCTTTCTGATCGAGCTTAATCACGCCTCGGCGGGGGTGATCCTCCCCCTCTTCAGGGCGGAGCATGGCCTGGAGGATAAGAGCGGCGGCAAGGCGGGCGCCTTTGATCCGGTCACGGCCGCCGACAAGGGCGCGGAAGCGGCGATCCGACGCGTGATCGCCGGACGGTATCCTGACCATGGGGTGATCGGTGAAGAATACGGCGAAGACCGGCCAGAGGCGGAGTTCGTGTGGGTCATCGATCCGGTGGACGGCACGCGGGCCTTCATCGCCGGGCTGCCGGTCTGGACCACCCTGATCAGCCTCCGGTTCGAGGGCGAGCCCGTCCTGGGCTCGATCGGCCAGCCCTGGCTGGGAGAACTGTTCATCGGCCATGCGGGCGGCGCACGCCTCATGCATGCGGGGGCCAGCCGACCCCTGAAAACCCGCAAGGGCGCGGCGCTGCCTGAAGCTCTGATCGCCACCACCGATCCGGAGGGTTGTTTTAATCCCGGCGAGCTGGCGGCCTGGCGGCGGGTGCGGGCTGCGGCGCGCCTGGCGCGGCTTGGCTGTGACGCTTACGCCTACGCCATGGTGGCGGCGGGGACGCTCGATCTGGTGCTGGAAGCGGGGCTGAAGTGCTGGGATATCGAGGCTGCGATCCCGCTCCTCGCCGGAGCGGGGGGGCGGGTGAGCGACTGGCGCGGCGCCCCTCTGGCGGGGCGGGGCGGGCAGATGGCGATTGTCGGCGACGAGCGTCTGCTGGAGGCTGTGCTGCCGCTTCTGGCCGACGCGGCAGGCGGCTAAATACGCTCCACCAGAGCATCGAACTCGCGCCAGAAAAGCTCTCGAACCGGGTCCGTTTCCTGAAGGATTTCATGATAAGCGCCGGCCGCTTCGACATAGCGCGCGGCGGGAATGAGATCGGCGAGGCGGCGCGTGGCGGCGTTATCCACGAGACGCTCTTCGCCGGCGACAACGAAGGCGAGAGGTGCGGTTATCCGCGCGAGGCCGTGCGAGCCGGCCAGCTCACGTTGTAAGGCCAGGGCGAAGCTGATCCAGCCCCATGTCGGGCCACCCAGATCAAGGTCAGGGCAGGCGGCGATCTGCGCGAGGGCGCGCGCATAGCGGACGGGGTCGTGGGTGAGGAGGTTCTCGTCAAACGGGGTCGGCGCGGGGGCGTCCGGACGGGCCAACCTCGCGCCGCGACCAGAGAGCATGGCGGCGCCCGCCATGGCGCGGGCCGCCGCGAGGGGCAGGCGGCCCAGATTGATGCCGGTCATGGGCGCCGAGAAAATCCCGGCTGAAAATCGGGTCTCACCCCGGGCCAGGGAGAGTAGGCAGAGCCCCCCGCCCATGGAGTGGGCCAGGGTGATCCAGGGCTTTGGCAGTCGGCCCGTGAAGGCCGTCAATAGTAGGTCGAGGTCGCCGAGAAAATCGTCCGCGCTCGCCTCGGCGTGGCCCAGGCGGCGATTGGGCAACAGGCGTTGGGAAAGGCCCTGGCCTCGCCAGTCGTGAACCAGAACCGTGAAGCCACGCCTTTGAAGCGTCTCCACCACTTCGAAATATTTCTCGATGGCTTCGGTTCGGCCCGGGCTGATGATCACCGAACCCCGCGACGGGCTCGCGGTCGACGGAAACAGCGCGACCCGAAGTCGAAGGCCGCCGACGCCGAAAACCCACTCCGCCGCGCCCCCGGACGGAACCGGGGCGGCCTCGATGCCGATCACCGGGGCGGGTTCACCCAATCGCGCGGTCAGGCCATCTTGGCGAAGAGCGCCTGCATCTTGGGTTGCAGCGACATGGCCAGGCCCATGTCGGACAGCTGCAGCTTGCCGGTCATGACCGCCATGGTGGCGTCTAGCTTGCCCGCGCCCATGGCGACCAGATCGTCAGCCGAGATGGTCATGGTCAGATCGGCGGGCTTGTCCTCGTTGCTGACTTCGCCGCCATCGATGAAGATGAAGCCGTCACCCTTCAGATTGAACTTCAGCGATTTGCCGAGGCCGGAATCCGTTCCGACGGCGGCCTTCATGCGATCGGTGATTTCTTGCAGCGTAGCCATGATCGTTGAAGCTCCCTGATGGCGTCTCTTAACGTCGGCGTAGCCCGCCTCCGACGCCGAGGCAAGAGCCGCGGCCGCGCGCCATTCAAGAGCCCCTGGCGTACCACAGCCTGACATTGAAGCCGTTGAGGAAGGTGATATCCACATATTGCGGATTGGCGCGGGCCTTGGCGGTGATCTCGATCGGCCGCCCGTCGGCGCCGACGCCGCGACACAGCATCACCCGGCTCGCATCCTCCACCGGCCGGTAACCCGGGTCACAATCCATATAGGGCGAATACCCCTCCGACGAGACCTTGATGCCGCTCTGGGGACAGTTGGGAAACCCGCGACCGAAACGAAGCCGCTCGAAGACCACGGCCAGGGCGGACTTGCATTCGGGATGGGCATTGGCCCCGCCTGGCGCCTGCAGACACGGGAGCAGCGGCCCGCAGAGGAACTCATTTTGACCTGCCGGCGTCTGGGCGCGGGCGACCGCCACGCTCGCCATCACCAGCATGGCCGCGACGACGCCGCGCTGGAAGGAGGATCGAATACACTTCATGAGACGAGGCCCCAAAACCACACAGGCCGCATTTTCAATGGTGATTACGCCGGGCGCAAGAGGCGGCGGAGCGCTTCTCTTCGCCCACGGGCGTGGTAGGGCCGAAGCCGGGGAAGGGGGGTATGACGGCTTCGCCGACTCTGTCGGTCCCCCTCTCTTAGCTTCGCCGGGATTCCCCCCAGCGGGGGGAAAGAAATATTAGCGTCGCTTATCTCTGGCCGACGACGGCCGCGGGCGGGACGAGATTGAAATTCAGGGTGGGCATCTGACGGTTCAGTTCACCCACCACCAGCGGCGTGAGATCCATGGCCGGATTCCACACATAGGCGCTGGAGCGCTCCAACAGCACCGTACAGTGACGCGCCGCGAAGGCCTGAGTCACGATCGGGTCCATGACCCTGCCGATCGCCTGTTCCGCATTTTCCCGGGTCTGCCGGAGTTCCGCGTTGCGGATCTGCTCCAGACGGGCGAAGGCATCGGCGCGCTGGTTCAGCTGAGCCATCCGCTGTTGATACTGAGCCGGCGGCATCGCTCTCTGGGACGCCTGCAAGGCATTGTTTTCCTGGACGATCGCCTGACGCTGCGGATCAAGCTCCGCCGCCACGGCCTTCGACAGTTGCACCATCCGCGCGGTGCCCGCGGCGCCGGCCTGTGAGGCGCCCAGCGCCTGAGCCCGACCGAACAGGCAGACGACCGAATCGTATCCAGACGCCGGCGCCACAGGCCGGGGAGCGGCTTCCGTTGTGGAAGCCAGAGCAGCGCCCGTGGCGGCCAGCGCCAAGGCGATGCGAAACACGTGGGTCATTCTTGAACTTTCTTAAACGGGCGTCAGCTTACGCTGCCAACGCGCTCGGCGCACGCCTTGGTCTGCCAGGTAATGGTATCCACCACAGGGAAACCCAGCTTTCCCGTGAAATGCAGCTGCATCCGACACGGCACCGTATCCAGCCCACGGCCTGTATAGACGAATATCAGGTAGTTCCAGGTCCGGGTGATCCCTTCGTGGAAGTTCGGGGGGCCGATCAGCGAATAGACAAGATCCTTGGACGTGCCGGGCGCGAGCTCGCGGATCCGGGAGGCCGGCAAGGTCACGCCATGCTTACCCAGCCGCCAGGGATCGCGATGAAACTTCGACGCATCCACATGAGCGACATAAGGAACCGCAGAGGGCGCCGGCGCGCGCGAGGGGCTGGTGGAGCCGAAAATGGAGGCGCCCGCCATGCCCAGGGCAATGATCATCGACTGCATCTAATTTCCCAATCCTTGAAGCCGTGGATCCACACGGGCGAGTGCGAACGTGGGGATCACCATTGATAGCCGATCCCCGCGTTGCCGCCCACCTGACCCTGCGAGTCGTAGGTCACCCCCGCCTTGATGATCGTATGACCATCGTCGAACACCCGAGAGACGCCGAAGGCCATGGCCGCTTCTCCCGCGAAGGCGCCGACGCCCGCGGAGACCAGGCTTCGCCCGGGTGAGAACGCCTGCGGGAGGCCCGCCGCCGCCAGACCACCGGCGGCCCCGGCCGCCGCGTCCCGGCGCAACTGAGCCAGATTGAAGTTCACCAGAGCGATCTGCTGGTCGGTGTATTGCTCGGCCGTGCCAATCGCGTTGTTCAATCCAGTGTTCAGCTGACCCAGGTTCACAGCATCGGTGTTGGCCGTTCCGGCCGCCACATTGTGCAGTTTCACCGGCGTGAGCGAGGTGGTTCCACCGAGCGTGACGCTTGAATGGGTCGGATCGTCATACTGCACCGAATTGTTGGCGATCTCATTGGTGGCGTAGAGCTGAGCGCCATTGACCGCCTGAGTGGAAGTCGCGGACAGCAGTCCAGGCGCCACGTTTGACAAGGTGACCGGCGCCTGCGCCGCGCCCACGAGCGTGAGGTTCTGCGACGGCACGCCGCCATTGGGCGTGGTGGGCGTGGCGGCGTTGGCGTATTGCACCGGCCCGACAGAGCCTGTGGCCACCGCCTGGGTGACGGCGAAAAGCTCAGAGCCATTCACCGCATCGGTGCTGCTGGCGGTGATCTGACCGGCGGCGACATTGGTGATCGTCCGTTCCGCGCCCGGCGCTCCCACGCTCACCGTGCTTGTGGGGGCCGAGCCGGCGAAGGCGTAAGCCACGCCAAGGAACGTGGCGCCCGCCGTGGCGATCGCCGCCGTGGTTGTGGAGCCCGATCCCAGCGCCACATCGCCGGCATTGGCCGCCACCGCGCTCTGACCGATGGCCACGGCGTTCTCGCCGGTGGCGACGGCGTCAGGGCCGGTGCTGTTGGCGTGGAAGTATTTCACGCCGGCGCTCGACGAACCGCCGGTGATGGCGTTCAGGGCGCTGCCGACATTGTTATAGGTGTTCCCCGCCACGGTGTAGGTGGGGGCCGTCACCGTTCCGGTCGTCGGGTTGAACGTACTGCCGCCGCCAAAGTTATTGGCCACCGACGTCCCCAACGTATTGATCTGCCCGCCGTTGACCGCATCCGTACTGGTGCTGGTGAGCGAGCCGGCCGCGACATTGGTCAGCAATACGGGAGTCGTCGAGCCCGCGCCGCCGAGGGTGACGCTGGTCTTGCCGGCGTTGTCATAGAGCACCGAATTCACGCCGGAGAGCGTCGCGATGGCCTGATCGGTGGCGTAGAGTTCGCTGCCATTGATCGCATCGGTGCTGGTGGCCGTGATCTGGCCGGCGGCGACATTGGTGATCGTCCGCTCGGCGCCCGGGGCGCCGACGCTCACCGTGCTGGTCGGCGACGCGCCAGCAAAGAGATACGAGGTTCCACCGATCGTGGCGCTGGATGTCGCCACGGCTTCAGACGTAACCGAATTGAAGCCCAGGGCCACATCGCCGACGTCATTGGCCACGGCGCTCTGGCCGATAGCCACGGAGTTCGCGCCGAGAGCCAGTGCATCCGCGCCCTCGCTGTTGGCGTGGAAGTATTTCACCCCAGCGGTGGAGGAGCCGCCGGTGATCGCGTTCAGGGCGCTTCCCACGTTGTTGTAGGTGGTCCCGGCGATCGTATAGCTCGGGGCCGTGACCGCGCCGGTGGTGGTGTTGAAGGTCGAGCCGCCGCCGAAGTTGTTGGCCACGGACGTGCCTAAGGTGTTGATCTGGCTCCCATTCACCGCCGCCGTGCTGGTGGGGGTGAGCGAACCGGCCGCCACATTGGTGAGGGAAACCGGCGTCGTGGAGCCCACGCCGCCCAGGGTGACGCTGGTCTTGCCGGCGCCGTCATAAAGCACCGAGTTCACGCCAGAGAGGTTCGCGATGGCCTGATCGGTGGCGTAGAGTTCGCTGCCATTGATCGCATCGGTGCTGCTGGCTGTGATCTGGCCGGCGGCGACATTGGTGATCGTGCGATCCGCACCCGCGGCGCCGACGCTCACCGTGCTGGCCGCTGTTCCGCCGGCGAAGACGTAGGCCGTCCCGGCGATGGTGGCGCCCGCCGTGGAGACCGCCGCCGCCGTGGTCGAACCCAGGCCCAGGGCCACGTCGCCCGCATTATTGGCCACGGCGTTCTGGCCGATGGCTACGGAGTTGACGCCGAGCGCCAGAGAATCCGTGCCCTCGCTGTTGGCGTGGAAGTATTTCACGCCAGCGCTCGACGAGCCTCCGGTGATGGCGTTCAGGGCGCTGCCGACGTTGTTGTAGGTGGTCCCGGCGATCGTATAGCTCGGGGCCGTGACCGCGCCGGTGGTGGTGTTGAAGGTTGAGCCGCCGCCGAAGTTGTTGGCCACGGACGTGCCTAAGGTGTTGATCTGGCTTCCGTTCACCGCCGCCGTGCTGGTGGGGGTGAGCGAGCCGGCCGCCACGTTGGTGAGGGATACCGGCGTCGTGGCGCCCGCGCCGCCGAGAGTGACACCCGTCTTGGCGGCGCTGTTATAAAGCACCGCGTTGCTGGCGAGCGCGCCGAGCGCGGAATTGGTGGCGTAAAGCTCGCTGCCGTTGATCGCATCGGTGCTGGCGGCGGTGATCTGGCCAGCGGCCACGTTGGTGATGGTGCGGGGCGCCGACGCCGACCCCACGCTGACGGTGCTCGAAGGCGCCGTGCCCGCGAAGGCGTAGGAGGTCCCGTTGATCGTCGCGCTGGATGTAGCCACGGTCGCGGCCGTGGTGGAGCCCAGACCCAAAGCCACGTCGCCGGCGTTGTTGGCCACCGCGCTCTGGCCGATGGCCACGGAGTTCGCGCCGAGGGCCAGGGAATCCGTGCCGGCGCTGTTGGCGTGGAAGTATTGCACCCCGGCGTAGGGCGAGCCGCCGGTGATGGCGTTGAGGGCGCTGCCGACATTATTATAAGCCGCGCCGGCGATGGTGTAGGTCGGCGGAGAGACGGCGCCCGTCGTGGGGTTAAACGTGGAGCCCGAGCCGAAGTTGGCGGCGGTGGTGTTGCCTTGAGTGGTCACCTGGCCGGAAAGCAGACTCACAGCCGTGTTGGTGGCGTAAAGCTCACTACCGTTGGTGGCGTCGGTGCTGCTGGCCGTGATCTGACCGGCGGCGACATTGGTGATCGTGCGCTCGGCGCCCGGAGCGCCCACGGAGACCGTGCTGGTTGGCCCGGTTCCAGCGAAGGCGTAGGACAGGCCCGCGATGGTGGCGCCGGGCGTTGTGACAGCGGCGGCCGTGATGCTGTTGGAGCCAAGCGCCACGTCGCCGGCGTTCACGGCGGTGGAAAATGCGCCAAAAGCGGTGCTGTTAACCGCGGCGGCTGTGGACTCGGCGCCTAAGGCGACGCCGTTGGTGTAGGAGGCGGCGGCGGTCGCGCCAATAGCGATGGCGTTCACGGCGGTCGCGATGGCGGCTCCCGACGCGGCCGGACCTGGGCCGATACCATTCGTCTGGCCAGCGCCGCCGATGGCGATCGACGACGCCGCCGAGGCGGTCGTGCCTGAGCCGAGCGCGATGGAGTAGGCGCCGGTCGACTGCGTTTTTGCGGAGATATTACCGACGACGCCGCCGATCGCGATGGCGGCGAAGCCACTCGCGGTCGCCGTATCGCCGATGGCCACCTGCGAGGCCGCGCCCGTGGCGATTGACCCGTCACCGATAGCCACGGGAGAACTCTGGTTGCCCGCTGTCGTATTGGCCTGCGCGCCCGTGCCGATCGCGACGCCGTCGTGCGACGCGGTAGTACCGCCATTGCCAAGCGTGATGCTTTCCGCGCCAGGACCAATCGCGACGGCGCCCGTCGTGCCGCTGACGGTGGCGTTGTAGCCGATCGCAATCCCCTGGTCCCCATTGCTCCCCGGCGCGACGAGGGCGCCGTTGCCGATGGCTATGCTACTGGCGCCCCCCGCGATGGGCGCCGTTCCCCCATTGCCGCCGATTTCAACCGCACTGGCGCCCTCGCCCGTTGTGGTGGCGCCCCCCGCCGCATACTGCGCGAGGGCGATGCTCGCAGGGGCCGACGCTATGCCCAGGCTGACCAGGAAGGCCGCGATCCGGCCGGCGCCGAGCGCGCCGAGGCCGAGCTTGCGCCGGTTCATGCCCAGGCTGCGATGCGCCAGACGCAGAACCGCGAACAGGCGGCGCCGCGCGCCCTTCCCGCCAGGCCCCCGAAGCCAGTTGCCGGCGAAGGATACGGGATCGCGGCCAGCCACGGGCGCGTTGGAGGGCTTGGGTTCGATCATCGTGACGTCCTTAAAAACCGCGGCAGGGGATGGCCGTATGCACGGCTCTTGATCGTTGAGAGCCCAAAGCAGACGATTGATCCGAAACCCTGCCCATTTCGTACCCCAATCTTGCCATTGGCGTCTTAGTTGCAGCCGTCAATAAGCCACGCTCCGGCAAAGTCAAAACGGATTTGCGGGCTTTTTCGCCGTGATACAAAACGTCGCACGTGGCGCGCCGAACATCAGGGCCTTGAAGCGCCGTGAGCGGCGCCTACATTGGCCTCGGAGACGCTGGGCAAACCGGGTCTTCCAGAGCGCGGACGAGGCTATGCGCCCCGCCCCGGTCTGATCGTCTGACAACCTTGCTTCAACACTTAGAAGGATGTTCGAAAATGCGCACCATCGATCTGACCCCCCTTTATCGTTCCGTCGTCGGCTTTGACCGGCTCGCTGATCTGCTCGACGCGGCCAGCAGCGAAGCGGCCACGGGCTATCCGCCCTACAACATCGAGCGGACCGGCGAGAACGCCTATCGCATCGAACTGGCCGTGGCCGGTTTCCGCAGCGAAGACCTCGCCATTGAGGTGAAGGAAAATCTGCTCACCGTTCAGGGCCGCAAGCCCGCGAATGAGGAAGCCCGGTCCTTCCTGCACCGGGGCCTGGCCGAGCGGAACTTCGAGCGCCGCTTCCAGCTCGCCGACTATGTGGTGGTGAGCGAAGCCTCCCTCGCCGACGGCCTGCTCTCCATCTCCCTCGTGCGCGAGCTGCCCGAAGCCCTGAAGCCCCGCCGGATCGAGATTTCCAGCGCCCAGGGCCAAAGCCTGATCGAAGGCAAGACGACCGCTAAAAAGGCGGCCTAAGGCTTCCGCTTTCATGAACCTCAAGGAAGGGCGGCGTCGCAAGGCGCCGCCCTTTTCTTGCGCGCTGGCTGGACCACAGGCCCGTGTTTCGGCTGTCAACTTCGCGTTCGTCGCGCCTTCGCGTGAAACGACGCTTGCCTGTCGGGACAGACGCTTTCCGCGATCACCGTCATGGCTCCGCAGGGATCACCGGAATCTGCAGGAAGGACTGGTGATCGCCGCCCCCATGAATGACATGGACGCCGGCGTTGTGCGTCGGCACCGGCGGCAGGGGTTTCATGAACGCCAGCATGCCTGAGGGGGGCGTCTTGGAGGGCGGCGCGGTGAACTCATGCCCGGCGATCGTCAGCCTGAGTTGCTCACCGGCATGAAAGACTTCCGAAGCCGGCATGATCGCAATGTCCACCGCAACAATCTCCCCGGGGTGAAGGCTTTGGGGCTCGTCGAAGGACTGAATCGGGATGAAGGTCGTCGACAGCTCGGGATCCAGCTTTCTGAGCGAGACTCTGAGGCGGCCATGAGCGCCGGCCGGTGGAATCGGGATATATTGTCGCGCGCTCACCTCGTCCGGCACGAGCAGTTTGCCATCCTTGTCCAGCTTCTCCACCAGGACGAAGAGATCGGCTTCGTTGGCGTCCCTGGCCTCGACCCACAGGTGGGCTTTCAGATATCCGGTCAGCTGGGTGTCGGTTGGAAAGCGGTACGTGAACACGCTTTGTCCGGTGGTGGCGCGGTAGCTCGCCTCCAGCGCCTCGTCGGGCGGCGTCAACCGAAGATGCTGATCGGCGCCCAGATAGAGACGCTCGTAGCGTGTCCCCTCCAGCGGCCAGGTCGTGTAGGGCGCGTTCAGTCGGTCTTCGCCCCCGGGATCGAGAACGGCCATGCGCACCCTGGGGGTATCTTGCCAGCCGTTGTCGGCGCCGCGCAGGAAGTGATCGAAGAACCTTAGCAGGTCGGCTTCGTTGGCGGGATCATACTGGTCAGTCCACTCCTGCCGGTTGTCGACCCGCAGCCATTTGTCCTTCGACCCGAGGCGCCGATAACCTTCGAACGTCCCCATCCGATGCAGATCGGTAACTACGTCTGTGACGGCGTAGGTGGGGACGGTGATGGACTCCAGGTTGGCCGCCTTATCCCGCCAATAGGGATCCATCAGCGGGTGGCCCTGAACCATCTTGTCAGGTCGCTCCACCCGGGCCGGGCCGGCGAGGTGGGCGAACACCCCCTCAAGGAAGGCCACATCGGCAATTCCGCCAAACATCAGGTGCTGTCGGTACACGTCGCTGATGCCGTTCCAGGGCGCGATGGCGGAGAGGTGCGGCGGATGGGTCTGCGCGATGAACCATTGCGCCATGGCGAGCCAGGAGGTCCCGTGCAGAGCCACCGTGCCGGTGCTCCACGGCTGCTGTGCGATCCATTCAATGACGTCATAGCCGTCCTGGCCATCCACGCCGCCCCAAGCATGGATATCGCCCTGCGACTTGCCGGCCCCGCGCGCATCGGGGTTGACCACGGCGTAGCCATGGCAGACCCAGAAGCCGGCGTCCGGGCCTTCACTCTTGGACAGACCCGTGACCTCTTTGGAATCTACACCCGATGGCAGGTCCTTTTCCGGAATTGTCTTTCCGTAAGGGCTCCAGGCGACAATGGCGGGCGCCTTGCCGTCGCTGACGGGACGCAGGATGTCGGTGTAGATGGTCACGCCATCGCGCAGCCTGACCGGCACATCCCGGTCCCACCGGATGTCGCAGGCCAGGGGCATGGCCGCCGGCGGGAAGACCGATCCCTGTTTGAGAATTCTGGTTCGCGGTCCGAAAGCGTAATCAGCCGGCAGAGTGGCGGCGGGGGCGAAGACGACATTCCAGCTCGGCGGGTAGGCGCTGGGACGCTCGGGCGGGGCCGGCGCGGCAGGCAGCGCGCCGCCCGCGAGCGAGGCGACGGCGCAGGTCGTCGCGCCCAGAAGCACGCTGCTGATATTCATTTCGATCTCCTCCCGGCCAAGGCCCGGGCTCTTCCGTTCATCGTCGCGTCCTTAAAGACCGGGGCGAGAGGGAAGGGTCTGCTGAGAACCACGCTCCCCGCGGCCGAACCAGACCGCGCCCACGGTGGGACAGCTCCGAGACGTCCGGAGCCCGCGAGCAGGCTCAATCATGCCGTGATGCGCGCCCGGGACGTAGCTTCGGAATCTACCTAGTTCGCCGCTCACTCAACCGCGCCCAGAAGCC
>Ga0116226_10003213_pt1 | contig 14413 bp, 10 predicted proteins | sample S1TSphfallax_FD_89692 | JGI IMG/M metagenome (GOLD analysis project Ga0116226, IMG submission 89692) | Host-associated microbial communities from peat moss isolated from Minnesota, USA - S1T2_Fa - Sphagnum fallax MG | ecosystem: Host-associated > Plants > Peat moss > Unclassified | place: USA...
ACCCAAAGCCGCATTGAAAGAGACAATAGGCAAGGGCGATGGTATCGCCGGGCATGTATTGACTACCGGACGTTCTCTGTTGATCGAGAATATCCAGAAGTCAGAATTTGTGGAACTGGCGCGGCGCATCGATGATCCGAACAAAAGCATGATGTCGTCGCCTGTGCGCATCGAAGGCAAGATTGCCGGTGTCGTTAACGTCAGTGGCTTGACGCGCAAGGGAACGTTTAATGTCGGCGACCTGCATTTGCTCGACGTGATTGCCCTGTTTATCGGCAAATCTGTGCAAGTGATTCAGTTGCAAAACATTCTGAATTCGCGTTTCGCCCAAATGGCATTAATGCAGGAAATGCAGGGCAAGCTGGGTAGTGCATCAGCAACTGTGTATCAGAACCCGGATCAAGTCGTGAAGATTTTAGCGAAAGCCTTTTTCAAGGAAATGACCAAGGCTGGATTCAGTTCCGACCAGATTGTTCGCGCTGCGTCGGAAATTATCGATCACTTATGCGTCAACATTCAACGTCACAGCAAGCGCGTTGCGCGTGAAGAAGCCACGGCCAGTGACGATGAATGAAGGAAGCGTGTCGCCCTAGAGGGGCTGACACAGCAAAGAATAAGAGAAAGAATAATATGAACATCCGACTCAAGATCGTCGCTGCAGCGACCATACTAGGTTTTGCAAATAGCTACGTCGCTGCGCAGACGATACAAATTGCCAGTAATGTTCAGGCAAATGAAGCATCGAGTGACGCCAAGTCCATCACTGCTGCTGCGACAAGCTACGAAAACGGTGAGGGCGTGCCACGGGACTATGCCAAAGCATTGGTACTCTATTGTAAGGCGGCTGGCCTGGGTAATATGGACGCGCAATTCGCAATCGGCTGGATGTATGCCAATGCGCGTGGCGTAGAACGAGATGACGCAATTGCCCGACAGATGTTTGCAATGGCTGCAGCACAAGGACACGAACAGGCAGCTACCATGCTGCGCTATACGCAAAGTAGCGTCGGGGCGCGCTTACCACCTTGTCTGGTGCCTGCGGCTGATAGCCCTACCTCTACAGCATCTGCTGACGCACCACATTCGCAAGGGCCAAATTTCAAACGTGTACAAGGAATAGTCGATAAGCTTGCCCCGAGTTTTGAGGTGGACCCGAAGCTCGTATTGGCAATTATCGAGGTCGAATCAGGATTCAATGCAACAGCAAAATCGCCAAAGAATGCGCAAGGGCTGATGCAATTGATTCCCGAAACGGCACAGCGTTTTCACGTCAAGAATATCTATGACGAAGAAGAAAACATCAAGGGTGGCATGGCCTACTTGCAGTGGTTATTAGCCTATTACAAGGGCAATGTACGCCTGGTTGCTGCTGCCTATAACGCGGGAGAAAGGGCCGTGGAAACGCACCGTGGTGTGCCACCTTTCCCAGAGACGATGGACTACGTGAGGAAGGTGTCGGCGATCTATAAGAAAACACTGCATCCCTACAATCGCGACCTGTTAGCCGTGTCGTCGCAGATTCCCTGATTGTCGCCTGTTGATCGGCTTCTGAAAAATTGCGCCCATCCGGCGCAATTTCTATTTCCAGACACGCAAAGAAAACGCCCCGATTGCTTGGGGCGTCAACTTTATCTGGAGACAGATTTCTTTTTATTTGGACTTGCGACGACGTAGTGCTGCCAAGCCAGTCAGGCCCAGACCGAAGATGGCCAAGGATGCTGGTTCTGGTGCGTTGTTGAAGTCTGTCAGGCCGCTTTCAAAATTCACTGCGCATCCTGTAGCATTGCAAGCCAAGCCAGTCGAAGTATTGTTGTATTCGCTGAAGGCGATGGTGTAGAAAGGCACAGGTTGTGTGAAGAAATTGGAGCCAGCTGTTGTCAGCGAGAAATCTGTGTTTACATTTTCAAATGCGCCACTCAGGCTGTTGATACCTGCAACGCCACCAGCGATCACAGCATTTGCTGTACCGAGCAGAATATCGCCGCTGCTGACTTTGCTATTGGTGGGAGCTGGGCCGCCGAGTGATGCAGCGGTAAATGTATCTGCATCACCAGGATTTGCATACAGGTTCAAACTGATGCCCGTTGCCTGGCAAGTTACGCCTGTGCCCAGTGCGCCTGGGCAAGCAAAATTCTGTGTAAAGACAGCGTACAGACCGTACGACGAATTCAAACCTGTGTTATGAGCAGAAAGAGCATTTGAGCCCAGGTTGAATGCCGAAAAGTCGATATAGCCAGTTGCGGTATATTGCGCTGCGCCGCCACTAACGCCAGTGAACTGGATCAGTGTGGACGAAGTGCCGCTCATCGAATCTGCAGCAAATGCTGCGTGGCCAGGATCGATACCATCGCCTGTCGGAGATACTTGAAATGCGCCTGCATAGGCAGTATTTGTCGCTCCAGCACCCAAGGCCAGCACCACACCTGCTGCCAGGATGCGGAGTTGTTTTGTAAGTCTTGTCATCATTATTCTCCAGAAATTTTCATCTGAAACACGGGATCGCTACACACGCTTTAAAGCAAACACTGTGCCACCTTTTTTCATTATTTATAAGTGCATGTTTTTAAATGAAAAAAAGAGAAATATGAAGAGATATTTATGACTTCGATAATAACAATGTAAGAAATTTCGACTGTCGTGGATATGAAAGCAAAAGCCTTGGTAAGTCGATACCAGATTTCTGTTGATTACTGGAACGGATTTGTCGCCAAACCACCGTAACGGAAGAAACGATAGAGCTCGTTTAAACGCGCCAGAGACTGTTTTGGTAGCGCTGCTCGAGCTTCTTTCAACTTTGCAAGAATTTCGCCTGGCAACGGGTATTTAGGCTCTGTACGGGTCAATGAGAGGAACGGCATTGGTGACGTGGTATAGACTTTTGCATGCGAGGGCAATTCGCTAGCGCAGAGTTTCACAAAATCCTCGTGCGTGAAAGCCGCGCGCAATGATCTTTCGTAATCCAGATAGTAAAGGTGCGAAGCCGGTGGTTGCCCTTTTTCATTAAGGTAGGCAAAGTAAATGACCGTTTTCAGCGATTTGAAGCGGGCGAAGTCAGCGATATAGAGTGAACCTTGCGGATTCACAATCCGGCCGATCTGCTTGAAACACTGATGCAAATGCTCAAATGTTGGTAAGTGATGCAAGGCAACGGTGGACATGACCGCATCGACCGAATGATCCTTGATGAAATCCAGTTTCGTAATGTCACCCTTGGTGATACGCAAGTTCTTCAATCCCATCTCACGTATGCGGCCTTGGGCGATCGCAATCATCTGGTCTGACAAATCCACGCCATGGAACTGCACGTTGGGATTGAGCTTGGCGATTTCCACCAGCAAGGTCGCAGGACCGCAACCAAGATCCACGACTTCGCGACAACCCTGTGCCATATGGCAAATATTGGCGGTATGAAATAGATTGATGGCGGCGAAATCTTTATCGTCACGTCCTGCCGCGGCATAAGCTGCCGTCTCATCTTCGCCATCCATAATCAGGTCAGGCTCAGGTTCGCGCGGCAACGTCCTCGGCGACATTATTTCTCGTCCGATTGCGTAGAGTAGGGATGGGCTAGGCATGTCTGTGCTCCGTCAGGTTTTCTGTCAAATTCTTCGACATCATAAGGTCATCACTACAAATCTACTATGCTCTCCAACTTCGTGCTCAGTTACCCGAATGTGATTTTCTGCGTACTCCAGAAGCTCACATTATTATTGTTAGAGATGACCATAACCTCATTGGGCTTCCAACGCTTTTGCAAGGAAGCGTTTACCTATCATGATCGCCAGTTTTTGTATGGGGTTGCTATTGCCGCCAGGACGCCAGGTATGAGCAAGCTTGTTCCTGTAGGCATCAAAATGAAGTCCATGTGGCGCTGCGAGAACTTTGCCCCTCTTTAAAAGTATCTTGAGTGCTTCAGTAGCTGCGATCCCTGCACATAGCTGGCATGCCATGAATGTCGATGGGCCACGCTGTTCTTTAAAATTGACTGCAGTGGGATCGACGAGATAACCGTTATGCAAGCGAGCGGGGGAAAGCCCGACGAGGAAACGTAGCGCCTTGTCTTCGTTCGGTAAATTCCCCCATTGGAAATATTCCTCAAAGGTCATCTTCCCCGGCATGAATGTCAGCAATGCAGCACCCATGCCGAGTGGCGCCACTGTAGTCGCCGGTACGCCGTATTTTGCGCAGGCAGCGAAGGTTTGCTGCCGAATGGAGAAGACAAAGAAATCCAATCCATCGACATAGAGATCAACACCATCGAGGAATTCGGCCAGGTTATCCGGCTGTACGCCCTTGGGAAATACCTTGATTTCCAGTTCCGGGTTGATGTCCTTGGCCATACTGACCAACACATCTGCCTTGGACATGCCTATGGTTGAAGTCATCGCCCCAACTTGTCGATTGAAATTGACGATGTCGAATTGATCGAAATCGGCAATGTGGAATTTCCCTACACCAAGTCTTACCAACGTCAAGAATTCATTGCTACCCACGCCTCCCATGCCTGCGATAGCGACCCGCTTGTTGCGCAGGATTTCCTGCTCGCTTTTTGTGACCCAACCGATGTTGCGGGAGAACGCTTGCGAATAGGAAAATGGAGCTGTCATTTTCAGTCACACTATAGGGGGAGGTTGTCGTTTAACTGCGATAGATTTCAATTCAGGAATATATATGGAATTGAGGCATTAAGCATCATGCTTCAATGAAAGGTGCCATATTTCGCGTTTGAGCAACCATGATCAAGTATGTTACTGACCTCAATGTTCAATCGATTTCAGGCGTTGAATGATCCCTTTTTCTTCACGCGGAGAGAAGAATAGCGGATAAAAGGATCGCTCATTTCCTGGATGACTGCTAGTCCCCCCGAATTTTTGCACCTGCTCATCGACATAATTGAGATTGACCGATAGCAGGTAGGCGGGAGCATTGACGCGGGTATTGATCTTCGGCTCGCCAAGACGTTGGAAGCCTAGCATATGCTCGTAAAAGCGCCGGTGGCGTGGATTGACTTCGATAAAGATATCCGTCCTGTCATGCAGATGTCGCGCATAGATTGCCGCAAGATGGAATAAGGATGCCAGCGCCATATTGGAACGTACTGCAGGATCGAAAGCGAGCTTGGTTATTTCACAGACCCGTGCGCCGTCGGAGCGAAACTTGTCGATTTCCTCCTTGAAGATGTCGTCCGCCAGTATGCCGCGTTCCGAGTCGATTCCCAGCGTCAAAGTGCCGATGACGACCTCCTTATCGGTCGCAGTCAGAGTGACGCGATAAGGATTTTCTTCAACCTTATGTCCATCACCATATCCACGCCAGGAGTACATACGATTGATCAAAAGGCTGGCCGAATTACGTCCTTCATCAGTATCTGCCAAACGTATGCCGAAGGATTTTTGATCCGTCGCGTCGTCGATTATGCTTGCGCCAGATCCGTTGAGCACTTTGGTAGGCACAGGTGTGCCCTCGTCAGTGCCGATGACTTTGAGTGTCCCATTCATAGTGGCTCCCCTTGGCTGATGTCTTCCCGCAAATCGAACGACACTTTCAGCTGCCGTGCCAAGGAATGGTCACGGGGGTGATCTGAACAAGTGTTGCGATGCGTAGACTGCCGATCATCTGGCCGGACTCTTGGTAGTTAGAGCGTACCAAGGATGGCGGTCTATCTCATGTCCATCAAAACATTGGAAATACCGTCAAATCAAGGTGCGTTGCAAGGCAGATGATCGTTTATCTCTGTGCCATACACATGGTAGCGCATAAATGTAACAAGTGTGAGGCATTTACGGTTGGCAAGGATTGTTGATTGCTTTTCGCGACGCTTTGTAAAGTCGCAAGATGGAGTTTTTTACAGATTGCCTCGGAATGCAGGCGAAAATGGCTTTATGAACCATTCTAATTTATCAAAGGGCAAGGTTTTCCATTGCCCTTGTGAAACATTATAGTTGCTTGAGCAACTCTCGGGCTTGTGCCTCTTCAGGGAAACTCTTGCTCAATGCAAAGAGTTGTTGCAACTCATCACGAGCACTGGTTTTGTCGCCAGACTTCACCAGACCCGAGGCATAGTGATAGCGGATTTCTGTCGAAGTTGGTGCGAGGCTGATCGCCTTCTTCAATAGGGAAAGGCCACGCGGCAAATCACCTTTCTCGATCAGAATCCAGCCCAAGGTATCCATCACGGTTGGATTGTCACCACCCAATTTATATGCCTGTTCAGCAATATCTTGTGCTCGTGCATCCTTCTGTTGATCATATGCCCAGGCCAGATCATTCAATGCCACCACATTATTCGGTGCTTGCTTAATGACGGTTTGCAGTTGACCAATTGCCGTTGCATATTGCTTATCTGCGATACTGGTTTGTGCCAGATACATCATGATCTGCATATCACCGGGATGATCCTTTTGCCATTGCGCCATGCGGGTATCAGCTTCGGCCGCTTTGCCCGTCTTTTTCAGCAGCAGATAGATTTTGTACATCAAAGGAGAAGTCTTGCCCATCGTGAATGCATGCTCATAGACAGCGAGAGCTGGAGCAGACTTGCCTTGAATATCGAGAATATCGCCTTCGAGCATAAAGCCATCAGGCAGGTTGTCATGCTTCTTCTGCAATTGCTTTGCAATGGTCAGTGCATGATCCGCATTCCCTTTGCGTACGTCCAGCTGGGCTTGCGCGATCAATGCAGGCTCAAAATCGGGCTGCTTGGTCAACGCGTGCTTCAAATCTTCTTGCGCAGCATCGTCATTCTTCATTTGAAGGTGCACTTGCGCCAACTGGAACTCGGCACGCGCAGAATTCGGCGCGATATTGATCAACTTGCTATAAGTCTCCAGCGCACCAGCCTGATCGCCTGTGCCGAGTTGAGCTTGGGCGAGTATATCCAATACTTCCACATTGGACGGATTAGCCGCTTGCAGCTTATGTAATAAGGTCAACGCGCGATTTTTCTGATCGGTCGCCATATAGCGTGCAGCTACCTGTAGAGCAGGGCGCAAGGCATCAAGATTCTCGTTGCTGGCCTTTTCCAGCCACGTCGTCGCTTCTTCTTGTTGTCCTTGCGAATCAGCTAAACGCGACAACGCATCCATGGCTGGCGCGCTCTTTTTGTCCTTGTCCAAATAGGCCAGCAGACGTTGTTTGGCGGCGTCGGGCTTTTTATCAACAACATCGAGTTCAGCGAGATTGAGTACGGACGGGAAGAAATCTGATTTCATTGCCAGCGCTTTCTCAAAATAGGTGCGCCCCTTGGCGGAATCTCCTTTCGCCACATACACACCACCAATCAGGTTTTCCACCAATGGACTATCCGCCTGGTTTTTTTCTAAAGCCAATGCTGCTGCCAACGCCTTGTCGTAATTTTTCATGCGCAGGTCTGTCAACACCAGCGATATGGCAGCCTTGGGCGACTTGCTGTCCATATTCGCGCCCAACTCCATTTCCGTGACAGCATTGGTGTTGTCCCCTTGAGCAAGTTTGCTCAGGCCAATTGACGTATGCAGGATGCCGACATTGGGAGCGAGTCCGCTTGCCTTTTCAAAAAATTCTGTTGCCTTGCCGAAGTCGCGCACGTGCATATAGGATTCACCTGCAAGGGCGAACAGTTGTGCATCGTCCGGCGCTTCCTTCAATGCAGGTGCCAGCACATCAATTGCATCCTTGCTTTCGCCATTCTTGATCATGGCCGACGTCAGCAATTTACGCGCGTAGATATTGTCTGGATTCTTTTCTACATACTTGCGCAGATTCTGTTCTGCATCCTTCGTTGCCCCGGTACGATATTCAACGGCACCAGTCAACAAAATACTGGGCATGTGCTCTGGAGCGGCACGCAGGATTTTCTGCAGCGATTCCAACGCAGCAGCATTCTTGTTCTGCGTGAAGTCCGACAGCGCTTGTACGTAGAGCACCGTCAAACTGCTGGGAATGATCTTGCGTGCAGCATCGATATCCTCTTTGGCAGCATCAAACTTGCTATTGCCAATTTCAATGTATGCACGTTCGACATGTGCCGCAAATTGATTAGGATCTAACGATATCGCCTGGCTATAGGCAGCGGTTGCCAATTCGTTCTTGTGCATGCTGCGCATCAAGTCGCCCTTGAATGTCCACACTTCAGCATTGCGTGGATTCTTTGCGACGGCAACGTCAACCTGCCTGCTGGCTTCATCCAGATCTTTTTGCGTCGCGGAATAACGTGCCAATCCCAGGAGCGCGTTGGCAAAACCGTCCTTGAGCTTCAAAGCCGCATCAAATGAAGCCTTGGCGTCATCTGGATGGCCCAAAGCCAATTGCGCATCACCGCGCAATGTCAGGATATCTGGGGAGTTCTTTACACTGTCCTGCTGCGTTTCATTCAGCAGGTCTTGATAACGGCCTTGTGCCAACAAGACTTTGCCAAGTTCAGCCAACGTGCGGTCCGGTGCAATTCCCAGACTGATCGCCTTGCGGATTTCCTTCTCGGCAGACAACGGGTCACCACTTTCGCGGTAAGCAGTCCCTAGCAGCAAGCGTGCCTCGCCATTGTCTGGGGCTTGTCCAAGCGCGTTCTTCAGTTGAATGATGGCAGCCTTATTGTCACCCTTATCGTGATAATTCTTTGCATCCGTGATCAATTCTTCCGGCGTTTGTGTCTTGTGACAGCCTGATAAGCCGCCCACAAGCGAAATTGCCAATAAGGATGTGGCAATTGCCAGTCTTGTTTTTTTAATGCCCTTGATCATGTATCCCCCATTATGCTGTGCAAAATACAGTGTAACCAAAAATGCAATATAGCCCGATTTTATTTTAGTTTTCAAGCAATATAAAGGCAAAGCGACCACTCAGCACCGCAAAATGCGGTTCCGAGCGATCCAATTTCAGTCTTTGCGGGAAATTTTGGTCGCCTGCAGATCAGAAATAATACCGAGCCAGCGCCAGCCAGCTTTGCTGCTGCGGCGCCGCACCAAAGTCGCTGGTTGGCGAGCCGCTATAGCGTTGCCATTGTAGAGCAAACTCCGAGTGCGAAAAATGATATCGTGCTTCAAACCACGAAAGTCGGCTGTAATCAGCAGCGTCGTAACGTTCCATCGCGCTGAAGTCGAGATGGTTGATCATCGCGTCCTGCCAGTTGAAATACAGCATGCCAGCTTGCTTGGTTGGCGCTTCCTGCGTAAATTGCAGCCAATTGCGGTAGGCGCCATACATTAGCGGCGAACTGTGTTGCACGCTATCCCAATCAGATTGATCAAGACCGCCGCCGTTATATTCGAACTCGCCAGTCACCGATATCTTGTTGGACGTGGTGTAAGTCAAGCCGGTGGACAGATGGCTGCGAAACGGCGTACTACTTAGTGGCGCAACGCCTTGTACATTCAAGGATTGGGACAAGAGGGTGGGGCTGTCTCCGCCAGACCATTCAACGTAAGCGACAATCGAATCGCCGATTACATGCGTCAGATTGAAGCCCAGTTGTGCCGATTGCCCACTTTCCTTATAAAGCAGGAATTGTGGATTGATATTTTCCGTAATCTTTTGGCTGACAGCAATCAACAAGCGATCTTGATCGTTGGTTGCATTCCACCCAGGATAAAAGCCATCATAATTCGGTGTATTCGATAACTTTGGCGAGAAAATCGCAGTCACCGAGCCACTATTCCATAATTCCTGCGCCCGCAACATCATGCTGCCTTGGCGATTTTCCTTCAAACTGATGGGATCAACGGAAACCAGCGAGCGTAATGCGCCTGTCTTGAAATAGTCAGTCGGGTCATAGCCGTTGGCAACGCCATAGCGAACATTGATACGTCCGAAATCGACAATGGTATCGGGTTGCACCTGCCAACTGAAGAAAGCATCGGTGAAGGTATTGATGTCGTGCTGATTGCCGACCTGTGCAGGCCAAGCCATATCCAGCCGATCAGCAAACACAAAGCGCCAACCTAGCGCGAAGGTTTTATCGTAAGCGGCATCGAAGGACAAGCGATGACTTTCATTTTCTGAATTGTCACCGCGCATTTCAAAGCCACCGTATGCACCCTCCAGAAAGATTTTCCAATCGGAAGCATTTTCTGTCGTCGTGGGTGCTTTATCTGCAAGCATCAATGCATCGGCATCCTGATCATCAGCAAATGCTGACGGAAGTATCGCTGCACCGACTGCAAGAGCGAGCAGAGTTTTAATAACGGTATATCTACGAGGCAGCTTTGCATTCAAACTATTGATCCTTTCTTTTACCGATTTATTTGTGCTGATCTATACGTGTCTTAATGCATCAACGATATTCAGCTCTGATGCACGTCGCGCTGGCCACCAAGCCGAGAAGGTCGCCACGGCCATCAAGCCGATCATGCTGCAGAGGATCAGGGAAACTTCACCCCATACGCGCACGGTTAAGGGCACAGGCAGCATCCGTCCAGGTGGTATCCAGGTCAAGCCGCTATGGTTGATGATGGTAGAGATGATGATCGACACAATGACCCCAAGGCTTGCGCCAAGAAAGCCTAGAAATAAACCTTCCAGCACGAAGAGTCGTCGAATGCCGACACGACGTAAACCAATCGAGCGAAGGGTGCCGATTTCTACTGTGCGTTCCACCACCGTCATGCTCATGGTATTACCGAGCATGAACAATACGATGGCGCCGATCAATACAGAGATGAAGCCAAAGATCACATTGAACATGCTGATGGTTTGGGTGAAAAACGGATTGATGGTCGCGAAATCCAGCACCGTCAGCGGCTGCGAAGCGAAGTCTTGACTCAGGATTTTTTCAATGCGTTCTTTCGCCGCGGGCAAATCGGATGTGTGCTTCAATTGCACCAGGATTGCCGTCACTTCAGGCGTGGATTTGCCATAGATGAGCTTCTGCGCCGCGCTAAGATGCAACGCCACATAGATGTCATCCAGCTCTTTGACAGGCTGTTGTTCTGCTTTGACGACATTGAGCTGAGCGACATTGGGGGCGCCATGTGGGCTGGGCGCAAGCAACTCGATTTGCGTCGAATTGTCTTTCTTAGCTGGGTTGTCGAGTCCCGCCAGCGCGGCAATATCATCCGGCTCTTTACCTTGAGAGGCTTCGGTGCTTGCTCCTTTGCGTTCGCAATCGCTCACCTTCAACGGTGCACATAACTGCAATACACGTGCGACGCCAGCTCCAATCACAGTAGCATCCGGGCCAGTACCTGTAAGCGGCAATTCTGGTTCGCTCAGTGGAAATTGATAGTCGTTCCACTGGCGTAAGGTATTTTGCTCTGCCACCTCCAAACCTTGACCAATCACTGTACGCGACACACCAGCGGAGAAATTACCAGCCAAGCCGCCGATTTGCAGCGTGGGCGTAATCACGGACAACTTGCCTTCAAGTTCCTGATCATGCTTCAAGCGGTCAATGATGGCGCGGTAGTTGGCGATCCCATACGCAGCGGGATTACCGCTGCCAAAACGGAAAAAATCAGCATGCTGGATCTGCATATGACCGCTTTGCATCACAAAGCCTGTTTCCAGGCCATAGATGACATTGCGTACGTAGCCGCCGAATAGCAGGATAGAGATCGCCCCCAGCATCACTGCCAATAACGTGGTGAGAGAACGACGCCGATTGCGAAGCAGGTTACGCAGCGCAAGAATCAGCGTATTCATTTGGCTGTCTCGGCGTCAGGGTTCTTGTCGTTTCGCCTGACGGAGACGATACGACCGTCGCTGATCGTGATCGCGTCGTCAGCCTCGGCCAGCACTTGCGGGTCATGCGAGGAAAAGATGAAAGACACGTGCCAATGTTTCTGCATACGTCGCATCAATCGGATGATCGCTGCGCCAGTATGGCTATCGAGATTTGCGGTCGGCTCATCAGCCAACACCAAACTGGGGCCGCGCGCTAATGCACGTGCAATGGCGACACGCTGCCGCTGGCCGCCAGACAATTGTTGCGGACGGTTATCCGCCTTTTCCAGCAAGCCAACAGACTTCAACAGCATCTGTACACGTTCGCGACGGATATTGGGTGGTATCTTCGCCAAAATCAGCGGATATTCGACATTCTCGAACGCCGTTAGCACCGGAATTAAATTGAAATTCTGAAAAATGAAGCCAATGTGTTTCGCGCGGAAATCAGACAATTCGTCATCCGAAAAATTCTGCACTTGTTGACCAGCGACAATAATCTCGCCGCTATCAGGCTTGTCGATGCACCCGATCAAATTCAGCAAAGTCGTTTTGCCACTGCCTGATGTACCTGATAACACAGTGAAACGGGCAGGGCGGATCAAGATGTTAATGTCCGTCAACGCGGGAACATCGACCATCCCTAGCCGATATGTTTTATTAATCTGCGTGAGGATGACCGGATTCATCTAATGTCAGTTGCCTGCCCACATTTTGTTAATTATCGACTGAGCCATTGCAGGCACAGTGCTTTTTATTGCGCATCAAAATGCACATTACTTCTGTCATTGAACTGAAAAATTAATCGAAGGAAATTACTTCAGTTCAGTTAACTCGGAGTATAGCGGAACTAACAACAACTCTAGCAAATGTGCTGGTCTTTCGATAGGGAAATTGCGTTGCGTGTCGTAATTTCATCCGTGGCGACACATTCGATAGAAACGAAAGCTAAAACTCGCCAGACAGAGAAATGCACATCAGAAATAGTGCTGAATGGAAAATATTATTATGGTTATTCCGAACCCAAACCAAGACTCATCGATGCTGTCGAACCAAGAGGTACTGAAGAGGTTGGGTCTGTTTTAATTTCGCTTCGGAAAATACGGTTTATAGAAATTTTAATTGCGCGCAACATTTTGTTTGGCTACTCTGTTACGCACTTTCGTTTTTGTCACTATCATAGTCATTAGGCACTTTCACGTGGATCGTTCGATGGTTGATATTTCGGGGCAACAATCATTCAACGCTACCTTTTGGGTGGCACAGCACCTGTGCTCGCCGCGCTGGCCGGCGCGCAGGCTTATAGATGCATCGCCCGTAAGCGCGTCGATAGAATGGCCATGACGAACACACTAGAAAAGATTCTCGATCTGGGGCGCTGGGCACCAAGCGGTGACAATACCCAGAATTGGCGCTTCGAGATTGTCGATGCCTCGCGGGCCATCGTTCATGGCTTTGATACGCGTGACCACTGTGTCTATGACCTGGATGGACATCCCAGTCAGATCTCTCTCGGGGCGTTGATCGAAACAATCGCAATCGCCGCCAGTGGCCACGGCTTGCGTATTGATTGTCAGCGACGTAAAGATGTGGCTGATATCCATCCAACCTTTGAACTAAACTTTGTGCCAGATGCTTCTGTTCAGAGCGATTTGCTGATTCCCTGCATCGAAAAGCGTAGCGTGCAGCGACGTGCATTGAGTACGCGCCCATTGACCGCCAACGAAAAACGCACGTTGGAAGAAGCTGTCGGCCCTAATTTTTACCTGCAATGGATCGAGGGCTTCGGTCCCAAGTTCAGCGCTGCTAAATTGATGTTTGCCAATGCAAAGCTGAGGTTAACCATGCCGGAAGCTTACCTGGTGCATCGCGATATCATCGAATGGCATGCGCGTTACAGCGAAGACAAAGTCCCAGACCAGGCATTGGGTGCAGATGCGATGACGTTGCGTTTGATGAAATGGGTGATGCAGAGTTGGGAGCGGATTGCGTTCTTCAATACCTATTTGGGGGGAACGCTGGCACCACGTATCCAGATGGACTTCGTTCCCAGCCTTGCCTGTGGCGCACATTTTGTCATCAAGGCGAAACAGGAGCTTGTCACCATTGACGACTATGTTGCTGCCGGGCGTGCAGTCCAGCGCTTCTGGCTGACAGTGACTCAATTGGGGCTTTTCATGCAGCCGGAAATGACTCCGATCATCTTTTCACGTTACGTCAAGCACGGGCTGCGCTTCTCCAATACTGGTCACATGTTTGAAATGGCGCAGAAATTGGAAGAGCAAGTGAATGCATTGATTGATACGCGTTCCAGTCACCCTGCCTTTATGGGACGGGTGGGGGCGGGCAATGCGCCTTATGCACGCTCTCTGCGCTTGCCGCTTGCGCGGCTAATGAAGCAGAATTAGCGATTGGCCAGGATAAAACTCATGCGAAAAATCGTCCGCGCAGTTGCAAAATTCTTTGCGCGTACACCCTTGAGCGCAGCCAAGCCAGAACGACATCGCGTACTGTTCAATTGCGAGCAGACCCTGCCAGCCAACGTCGAATTCAAGATCGCTGAAACGCAGGAAGAAATCGAAGCCTGTCTGACCTTGCTGCATGATGCCTATGTCGATAACGGCTTCATGACCCCGGACCCGTCTGGCATGCGTGTCACGATCTACCATGCCTTGCCGACGACGACGACGCTATGCGCAAAAATCGATGACAAGGTTGTCGGTACGCTGTCCTTGATACGTGATGGCCCATTTGGCTTTCCGATGCAAAGGATTTTTGA
>Ga0116226_10003215_pt1 | contig 14401 bp, 9 predicted proteins | sample S1TSphfallax_FD_89692 | JGI IMG/M metagenome (GOLD analysis project Ga0116226, IMG submission 89692) | Host-associated microbial communities from peat moss isolated from Minnesota, USA - S1T2_Fa - Sphagnum fallax MG | ecosystem: Host-associated > Plants > Peat moss > Unclassified | place: USA...
ACCCGACTATTTGGCTTTACAAATGAGCCGCTAGATGTTTGGTCCCGAGGTGTGATGGTGCGGTGGTCGATGTCGTTTGGTGCGCAAGCCAGTTCGAAGGTGTGCGCATCAAGAATTTCGCCGTTGACGATTGCCTACCGGATGAACGGTACGTCCGAGCCGCCTGCACTTGCGCCCTTTACGCGGATGCTGCCCGAACGCGCCGTCTAGATGCCGCAAAAGGGCAAGGTGCCACATTGATTGTCATCGACACCCCACTCCATGCCGATAGCGCGGCCAGCAGGGCTGTGGAGGCCGCCGACCTTGTGTTGATTCCCTGTCGACCGGGTGCATTTGATCTGGCTGCGATCAAGACGACAATCAGTCTGATTCGACTTTACGACAAGCCAGCCTTTGTTGTGTTCACCGCCGGGCCGCCGCATGCGCCGAGGATGCAGCCGCACGGCGAACGCCGCGTTTTATGCGCTTGTTGGCCGAAGTTCCAGTAGTCGCTGACTGTGTCACCTGACCAATCGCCTTGGATGTGGCCATCCGAAATGATCGAAGTGTGGCAACCTCTTCGGGGTGCCTTGCCAGAATCTCGATGAGGCCCACCGCGGCGTCGCTCGGCGGCGTGCGCCCACTTTCATACTTTTGGAAGGCCCGCTTGCCGCCGCCGATAATGACGCCCGCCTCTTCTTGAGTCAGCCCCAACTTCTTGCGCACGGCCTTGATGCGCGCAGCATATTCGTCGCGCAAAACCTTGAACGTCTCGTTGTACGCACGCAGGTCCTCGCCACTGTGGATGGCATCGCCTTCACCTTCAGGATACCAGCCAGACACCTCGACGACGCGCGAAAGCGAGCCGACGCACACCGTCTGTGGCCGCGTGTCGCGGCACAGTTCCTGACCCGTCTCCGGGTGAATTCGCGTCTCGCTCATCTTAAAGCTCCTTGAAGGACGTCAGAACGATGTCGATCAGCGTCTCGCCGGCAAACTTCAGATACAACCACAAGTCATCGCAGGGGAAATTGTAGGTGTCGTGCCATAGCCGATGGTTCGGCGGGTTGTGCGCGGTTTCAGACTTGACGAAATCGCCCGGTTCCAGCGCCTGCACGACATCGACAATGTCCTCTAGCGAGTAGCCAATCCTCTGGGCATCGCGGGTCGCTTTGCCCGTGATTTCGAGCGAATCCACACTGCCGAATTTGGCCTGGATCGCTTTCAGATCATGGTGCGGGATCCGCTTTACCGTCACTTTCGATACACCTTAAAGGTCATAATTGCAAGGGGTGCTTATGCTGCGGTCCCCTTGGAGTGAGAGACGTCGATTTGCAGCCTGCACTGTAATCTCGACGAAGTCCTCATTCACCTATGTCGTCCAGGCGGGCCGCCAGGAACGCATCGAACGACACAGCGGTGTTGTTGGCGGAATGCTTGCGATTGATCGTCTGAGCCTTGCACGATTGCCTGTGTGACGGACCGCAGAAGCACACCGTTCTCAACTTCCTCAACAATGAGCGTGCCACCGCATTCAACGCCGACGCGAGCGCGGAGGCAGCGGGCAGGCTGATCCGGCCTTCCAGTGAAATGCTCAAACGTATGGCCATAATGGGCCAGCCTAATCGCCGCGCGACCGGCCCGCCAGTCTTGATCTGCGATCTGGCAATGTATTGGACCAGACCTCCTGTTTTGCGACGGGTGTGCTCTTGCGGCATTGAGGCCAAAGAAACTCTGTAAAATCATATTGTAAGTCGCGAAAAGCGCCTTTGGCTACAGTTTGCCCGTGTACGTGTTTTGTACGAGCGAGTGCACCTGACGAATTACCGGGTCACGCAAATCCGCCATTTTTCAAGAAGATGCCAGCGAGTGCTGGCGTATGTTCTCGTCAGTTTCTGCATCGAAACGCAAGAATAGTTGGTCATAAATTTTACCATAAAACCCTGAATTTTATAGGATTTTATGGTGGGCGCGGCAGGGTTTGAACCTGCGACCCCACCCGTGTGAAGGGGATTGGCGATCTCGCGTAACCGCTTTGTTTTTACGTGACAAAATCAAACCCCGGAATTGTCCGTGTACACGATTTGTACGAGGGACGCTCGCGTACTGGCAAGCCGTGCCCACGAGAACTTCGTTTGAAAGCGACATAGCTCAAAGCACCAGACAAGTCTTGGCAAAATATGGCTGGTCAGATGGCGGGCGATGGCCACCATCCAACCAACGAAAAACCGCTGGAAGGGCGGCAACCCTTCGCAGCGGCTCTTTGAATAGCTGTGCGGCTATAATTCATTCTTATCCCTGCGGGGACTCGCGCGCAAGTGCCGTTTTGGCCGGGGAGGTGTAATGAGCACCACCCTTGACCCTATAGGGGACTGCCTCCTGGCCTGACCCGCTTCGAGATGTTGCGGCTGTTCGAGCAAGTGGCGCGGCCGGGCTCCCTACGCCAGCGCCAGCGCGAAATCCGTGCCCGGCATCAACCCCAGCGCAACGCCGCCAAGTGGTCCCCGTTTGGACGCCGATTGACACCATAGGGGGTTGCGGTTCAATCCCACCTTCTAGCCATGCCGCCTCATGCGGTTGGCTAGCTAGGTATATAGGCCCCCATAAAAACCCATTTTTCGCACGGGGTTTATGGTGGGCACAGCAAGGCTTGAGCCTGCGACGCTAACCGTGTGATGGAGATTGGCGATCTCGCGTTCGCCCGCGCCTGGCTGTGATAACCGCTTATCCGGGCGCTTGCTCCGCCGTTATCGCTTGCCAGGTACGAACGCCGTTCAGTGCGGTTATTTGGCCGGGCTTGCCAACAGGTTCGTTGGTACCATCGGTAAAATATGCCAACGTTGCATCAGACCGCACATCAATATGCGCAAGCGTGCGTTTGCCTGCGGAAGTACGCGCTACCACGACGCCGCTCGACGGCTGGCCGTCGCGGTCATGAAATACGGTGTAGCTTTCGATCGTTGCTCGGCCAACATAGTCTTTGTCGAGTTCGGGGACTGGCCCGCGTGCGGCCTCGGCTTCGGATTGATAATCAAAGGTCTGAGGAAATTTCGCGGCCGCAATGGGCTTTGCCGATATGACGATGCAATGGTTTTCCGTTGCAAAGCCGCCGTTGGCGAACAAGAACCCGCTGCCGCCTTGCCCACGCAACCGCTGCACCATCGATACCACGGCATGGCTCATGTAATTGGCGATCGGGCCACCTCCGAATGTCAGTCCGCCAAACACGGTTGCGGGCTTGTCGAGTGGCCAGCCCAGCGTGCGCCGGGCCATCTTGGGGACGCAGGGAAAGCAACTGTAAAGTTCGACCACGTCGAAATCATCGACTTGCATGGTATTGAGCGCAAGCGTGCGCCGGATCGCGGTGTCCATGCTGATCGAGCGGTCATAGCGATCGCGGCGCAGCACATTGGGATCCTCTTTGGCCGCCGCGCCCATGCCGACATAGGTCACCTTATCATCGGCGATGCCCCGGCGGCGCGCTTCGGCCAGGCTTGTCACAACAAAACCCGCACCCTGATTAACCGATGAATTGGCCACAGTCAGTTTGGTATAGGGGAAAGCCAGCGGGCGGTTGGTCGGGCCGGGAGCCAGGATATCCTCGGCCGACATAGCTTTGCGGATCCATGCGCCTTCGTTTCCGGCGGCAATTGTGCTGAACTGCGCCCAGATGGCCCCGGTTTCGGCCTGTCCTTCGGCAAGCGTCTGGCGATAGGCTGCGCGCCCCGCGTTTTCGTAAATCGGATAGACATCGACAGGCGCGGACAAGCCGTGAAGTTGCGCATAATTTGGCTCGCGCCTGTGCGATGTTTCGCGCACTGCATTATAGGTCTTGCTGCCATCCCTGACCCGCGCGGCGGCGGTCCGCAGGGCTTCCCCGCCGACAACGGCGGCCAGCGTGATCTCGCCCGCGCCGATCCGGTTCGCTGCTTCGTTCAGCAGGCGGATCGGCGTATCGCCATGGGGTGCCTCGGACTGGTAATTCACGACCGGTGCCGCGCCGATGGCCTGGGCCAGCGCATCACACAGATTGCCCATCGCGCGAAAGCTGATCTGGTCGACAATCGCCAGACTGTCGAGCTTTGCCAGCACATCGCCGCCTGCATCCGCTTCCGCCAGGCGGAGCGCGGCCACCATCAGTTCCAGCGAATCCAGCCCTGTGGCCGGATCGCTGGGCCGATCATTGATCTGGCCAACGCCGATGATGACAGGAATGCGTTCCGGATCATTCATGATGCGCGTGTCCAAATCAGACGGCAGCCTGGCGCGAGCCGCTGGCAATCAACCCTCGTATTCTCGGCGATACTGTTTCGATAGTGCCTGCATCTGCCAATCGGGCGAGTTCTGCATCACCCAAGTGCAACCAGTCGCGCAGCACGTCAAATGTGTGCTGCCCCATCAGCGGAGCGGGGCGATTGTCCGCATCATCGATCCGGTGCCAGATTGCGGGCCGCCGCTCTGCCACCAGCGTTTCGGGCAACAGATCATGGTGGTCGTTCCGGAACAGGCCGCGTTCGACGTAATAGGGGTATTCGGGCTGTTCGGCGACACGCAGCATCCGCGCCGCAGGGACACAGGCGCTTTGCAGGATGCTGACCGCCTCATCCGCGTCGCGCGCCGCCAGCCATTGTCCCAGATGGAGCTCAAGCGCGGTCTTTTGCGCCAGACGCTGCGCGCGCGTCAGTGCCGATAGTCCTCCGATGACCCCGGCCAACCGCTGCCAGTCGCCATCGTTGCGCACAGTGACCACGCACCATGCGTCGTCGCCACGCGTGCGGAACACCCCCCATGGCGCATCGGGTGGCTGCTCTATACCGGGCAAGCCCAGCGCGGTGCCGGCAATTTCGGTCGCCAGATGGTTCAGCATCACTTCGGCCTGGCTGATCTCGCCATGTCCGCCGCGCCCGCTGCGCATCCGACGCACCAGCAGCGCCAGAACGGCCGTCGCGCCTATGCGCCCGCCTACGTGATCGGGGTAGACCGTGATCGAATCCGCAAACCCGTCCGGGTCGTCGGGATAGCACCACTTGCGGGTCAATCCCGCCGCCGCGCGCACCAGCGGGCCATAGCCCATGCGGTTTGCCCATGGGCCGGTTGCCCCAAAGGCGCTGCTTTCAACGCAGATCAGGCGGGGATTGATCGTGCTGAGCGCGGCAAAACTGAACCCGAGTGAGGTCAACGTTCCTGGCTTGAAATTCGCCACGACCACATCGGCGCGGGCAACCAGTTGGCGAAACAGTGCTTTGCCGGCATCTGATTTGAGATCGAGGCCCAAACTGCGCTTGTTGCGGTGACCTGCCGCAAAGCCTTCGGACAGACCGGTCGCGAGATAGCCCTGGCGCGATCCGTCCGGGAATGCATGGGATTCGATCTTGACGACGTCAGCCCCCAGATCGGCCAATACGCGCGCGGTTTCGGCGCCGACCACAATCACCCCAAGGTCGAGCACTTTGATGCCTTCGAGCGGACGACCGGTCCTGGACGCGGCTGGCGGGGCAAAGCGTGACGATGAGACGGCGCCATCGAACGCCGGCCCCATGCGCGCACCATCGATGCACATCGTCCCGTTGGGAAAGGGCGCAGTCACCCCGTCGCCCAGATCGACATCGACAAACACACCGCGTTCGCGCGTGTGATCGGCGGCCAGGCAATCGGCAAGCGACAGCAGCGCGGCAATCGGCACGCCGAACGCCTGGCCCATCGATTCCAGTTGCGCTCGCGGCTTGTCGGAAAAGAAACGGGCAATCGCGGGCAACAGCTCGGGACACTTATAGCGGACATCGATCTGCAGGTATTTTTCGTCGGCAAATTGGGGCGGCTCGCCCATCATCCGGAACATGCCCAGCCATTGCCGGGGCGCGAGCAGGCACAGGCGAACCTGCCCGTCGGCTGCGTCGATTATCGGGTATTGGAACCCTTTGACTGGCCGCGCCGGAGACAGCAGCTTTGCCGGACGGCCCCGCGTCGCACTGCCCGATATACCATAGCCCGGGTCCAGCGCCTGCACCGCGCCATCAAGCGCCGCATAATCAACCCGATCACCGATTTGCGTCACCAGTGCGTTGTACAGCGCCGACATGGCCACAAACGTGCCTTGCGCAACGGCGCATTGCAGCGCGATTTCACCGGGGGGCAGCAGCGGCTCGCGACCCCTGATCCCCGATCGCGACAGTTCGCTGGATAGCGCGTGCAGCACCGGGTCCGACCATTGCCAGGACGAAAAACTGTTGCCAGTGCCAAATCCGCTGACCGTCATATGCACCAGCGAAGGCCGTGCTTGCGCCAGCCCGGTCCAGTCGATCGACCATGATGCGACGGGATCGACGGACAAATCCTCGATAAGCAGGTCGGCCCGGTGCAGCCATTCGTGGAGCTCAGCGCTGCGTGCAGACACTTTCACGATTCGTTTGCCGAGGTTGGCCGTGGTCCAGGCCAGACGTTCGCGTTCGTATCCGGGCAGCATTGTGGCCGCCCCACGGCCATCCACTTCAAGGCGAATGACTTCGGCACCCAGTTCGCGCAAGGCCCGTGCAATGCCTGCCAACGGGCCGGCCACCAGATCGACCACCGTGATGCCAGTCAGCGGGCGATCAATGTCCTGTGCATGCATCCGCGTCAGATCCATCAAATGCGGCGATCGACGCCTTCCCAGAACGGCTCGCGCAGCTTTCGCTTGAAGATTTTTCCCGAATCTTCTCGCGGCAGTTCCTCGCGAACATCCACGCGCCTCGGCACCTTGAACCCTGCGATATGCGCGCGAAGATAGGCTTTTACCTCCTGATCGACCAAGCTGGCGCCGGGCAGCGGCTGGACCACCGCGCACACCGATTCGCCAAATTCCTCGTCGGGGATGCCGAACACCGCGCAGTCGGCCACGCCGTTCATCTTTTGCAGCTCGGCTTCAATCTCCGCCGGATAGATGTTCACTCCACCAGAGATAATCATGTCCTTGGCCCGGTCACACAGATAGAGATAACCGTTGGTGTCGAAATAGCCGATATCGCCCGCCGCAATCAGGCCGGACTTTTCTGCGTCCTGCCGTTTGTCTGCATCGCCGTGATACGTAAAATCGGCGATCACGGTATTGCGGCCGACAACCTCGCCAACTTGTCCGACAGCGACATCGCGGCAATCGGCACCGAGCACGCGAATAGCCACGTCGGGCAGTGGACGGCCCACCGATCCCGGATGCGCCAGCCAACCGGCCGCGTCGCAGAACGTCAGCGGGCCGGTCTCGGTCGAACCATAATATTCGCCAATCAGAGGCCCCCACCATTCGATCATCGCGCGTTTTACCGGCGCCGGACATGGCGCGGCCGCATGGACGACAAAACGCAGCGAAGACAGGTCATACCGGTGCCGGGTCGCTTCGGGCAATCGCAACAGCCGGTTGAACATGATCGGCACCATATGCAGGTGCGTGACGCGGTGTTGCTCGATCAGCGCCAGCAACGCCTCGGCATCGAATTTGGGCTGCAGGATCACCGTGGCCCCCATCCGCGCCGACAGCAAGCCGTAGGCATTGGGCGCAGAGTGGTACATCGGGCCGGTTATGACTGTGACCATCCGGTCTGGCGGCATCAGGCCAAACCCGAACACCGTAGCCTGCGTCCTGCGGCTTGCACTGGCCTGCTCGGGAGTCGGCGGCGCGCGCCGCACCCCCTTGGGAAAGCCCGTCGTGCCTGACGTATAGATGATGCTTCCCGGCGATTCGCGCGGTTCTTGCCACGGGGGAAAGTCCGCGATCCATTGCGACCAGTCGCGCGCACCCGCCGGAACGGTCCGATCCTCGTTGGCAATCGCATAGCTTTCGCCGATTTCGGGCGGTGTTTCGACCACCAGCACAGCGACCTGGTCCGGAATGGCGTCGCGCACGACCCGGAACAGATCGGCGTGAATGACCAGCGCGCGCGCACCCGAGTTGCCGAACAAATAGGCTGCCTCCGCCGGCGTATAATGCCAGTTTACGGGCGTTGAATAGGCGCCCAGCAGCCCGGCGGCATAGCTCGCCTCAAAAAATGCCTGATCGTTGCGCAAGTACACCGCGATAATATCGCCCGCCTGCACGCCCAGCGACGCGAGCGCCGATGCCGCCCGTGCTGCGCGTGCCATCACGCTGTCGATCGCGATTGCGCGTTGGCCAATCACCAATGTTCCGCTCATGATGTGTTTTCCTCAGCCGATCCAGCGCAAGGCGCGTTCGAACAGCGCAATGGTTTTGGCATGAAGCTGGTCGCCGACGTCGCGTGGAGCGCGACCGGCACAGGCGCGGGCATGCGTGCCCTCCAGCAGGATGCCCAGTTTGTAGCAGGCAAGCACCGCGTACCAGTCGATTGCCGTCAGATCGCGGGACGTGCGGCTGCGATAGTGCGCGATCAGTTCGTACGCAGTCGGAAACCCGTGCCAGGGGTGGGTCTTGACCGCCGCCGCGCCGCCGCCATCTTCATCCGGCCAGGTCGCCAGCAGCCAACCGAGATCGACCAATGGATCGCCGATTGTCGCCAGTTCCCAGTCGACAATCGCCGCAAGTTCCGGTCCGTCGCAGCGGTACATCACATTGGCGAGGTGATAGTCGCCGTGCATGATGCCCGGCACGAAGGTCCCTGGCCGATGCGCTTCAAGCCAGGCCGCGACCCGGTCGACGCCGGGGATCCGGCCGGCACCGGTCCATCCCGGCAGGTCGGCATAGGAGGCGAGCTGGCTGCGCCAGCGCTCGACTTGCCGTTCAAGATAGTGCTCGGGTCGGCCAAAGCCCGCCAGATCGAGTTCGCGATAGTCCAGCGCCCCCAGTGCCGCGATGCCCTCGACCAGTGCCAGGCCCATGCGATGGCGGATGTCCGGCGATCCTTCATGCAACGGCGGCAGACCGGCGGTCGGGTTGAAGCCGTCGATCGGCTCCATCACGATAAACGCAGCACCGATCACATGCTCGTCGGCACACGCGGCGATCAGACGGGCATGAGGAACCGCGCTTTGCCCGATTGCGGTCAGCACCCGTGCCTCGCGACGCATCGTCTCGTTCGAATTTGCCCGCAAATGGCGTGGCGGACGGCGCAGCACAAACGACCGTCCGGCGCGTTCAAATCTGAGCAGAATGTTCTGTGTTCCGCCCGTCAGCGGCGTGACTTGCGTGATAGGCCCGGCGCCAAGCCCCTGCCGCTCCATCCAGGCGTCAAGCGCGGTAAGCTCGGTTGCATCGATCATGGCGGCCGGGTTCAGGGTGAGCGTCGCAGCCACGGTTCAGTTGACCAGTGCATATTCGCGGATCTTGTTCTTGCCCAATTGCGCCATGTGCACTTCGTCCGGCCCGTCGGCGAGGCGCAGATAGCGGTTCAGCGTAAAAAAACCGGCAATCGGCGTGTCGCCGCTGACGCCCATGCCACCATGCGCCTGGATCGCCCGGTCGATCACGGTCTGCGCCATCTGCGGGGCGACAATCTTGATCGCGGCGATCAGGTCGCGCGCGACCTTGTTGCCAAAGCGGTCCATCTGGTCAGCGGCCTTCAGCGTCAGCAGGCGTGCCATTTCGATTTCACAATAGGACCGGGCGATGTCCTGCCGGATGCTGCTTTGTTCCGACAGCTTGCGGCCAAAGGCCACCCGGCTGTCGACCCGGCGCGCCATGATTTCCAGCGCACGCTGCGCCTGCCCGATCGAGCGCATGCAATGGTGGATACGGCCCGGCCCAAGCCGGCCTTGGGCAATTTCGAACCCGCGTCCTTCGCCAAGGATAATGTTCGCTTTGGGAATGCGCACGTTGTCGAGCCGCAATTCGGCTTCGCCACCGGGCGAATTCATGCTGCCGAACACGGTCTGATGGCGCACGATGGTCACACCCGGGGTATCGCGCGGGATGATCACGGTCGATTGCTTCTGGTGGCGGGGCGCGTCCGGATTGGTCTTGCCCATCAGCAGCAGCACCTGGCAGCGCGGATCCATGATGCCGGAAATCCACCATTTTCTGCCGTTGATGACATAGCTGTCACCATCGGCGCGGATCTCGGTTTCGATGTTGGTGGCGTCGGATGAGGCGACTTGCGGCTCGGTCATCAGATAGGCCGAGCGGATGGTGCCATCGAGCAGCGGGCGCAGCCATTGGTCCTGTTGTTCGGGCGTGCCGAACTTGGCCAGCACTTCCATATTGCCGGTGTCGGGCGCGGAGCAGTTGAACACTTCCGACGCCCACGGCGTGCGACCCATGATTTCGGCGAGCGGCGCATATTCGAGGTTGGTCAGGCCGGGCGAAAAGCCGTGGTATTCATGCGGCAGGAACAGGTTCCACAGCCCTTCGGCTTTGGCCTTGGCCTTCAGCCGGTCGAGTTCGGGCCAATGCTGCCACAGGTTCCGGGGATCCAACACCCAGTCGTCGTGCGCCTGTTCGGCGGGATAGATGTATTCCTGCATGAACGCTTCAAGCTTCTGCTGAAGCTGGAGCATCCGCTCCGATGGTTCGAAGTCCATTTTTCCCGTCCCTTGTCCTTATCGCGTGGTGCTTGCGAGGCGCAGGTGCCGACCAGACCGCGGACCCTGCTGCGACGATCGGCGCAAAGCCTTATCGATTTGACAGCCTAAAAACACAATGATACAAAAATAGCAACAATGTCTTTTCACGAATGTGTCAGGCCGCTAATAGGCGAGTCGAGACAAGGGAGAATGCGATGGCATACGATCTGGATTGGGTCATTTCGGTCGATGACCACATTATCGAACCCGATGATGTCTGGACCAACCGCATGCCGCAAAAGTACAAGGATGTTGCGCCAAAGCTGGTGCGCGGCGCGACGACCGAGGCGTGGGTCTTTGCCGGCAAGCGTCGCACGGTATGGGGACTGACCGCGTGTGCCGGCAAGGACACCGACGAGTTCAGCATCGATCCGATCACGTACGAGGAAATGCGCCCGAGCTGCTACAATTCCAAAGCGCGGCTGGCCGACATGGACCGTGATGGCACGCTCGCGACCGGCACCTTTCCGTCTTATCCCGGCCTGTGCGGCCAGACCTTTCTCGAACATCCGGACCGGGAACTGGCGCTCGCCTGTATCCAGGCCTACAACGACTTTGTGCTGGACGAATGGGTCGCGGTGGACCGCAAGCGGTTTATCGCCAAAGTTATCGTGCCGTTGTGGGACCCGTTCCTGGCCGTGAAGGAAGCCGAGCGCTGCAAGCTGAAAGGCGCGCACGCCATCCTGTTTCCCGAACGCCCGGCGTCGCTGGCCGATGGCGCGGGCGGTTTCCTGCCGTCGATCCACGACATGAATGGCTATTGGGAACCATTGCTGAAGTTTGCCAATGACTCGGGCATGCCGCTGTGCATCCACATTGGTGCGTCGGGCGACATCGACACGACCTCACCGGACGCGCCGATGCACGTGGTCAGCAATATCGTTCGGCTGGTCTCGCCGCAGAAGTGTGCGATGGATTGGCTGTTCAGCGGCTGGTTCAGCCGGTTGCCCAATCTCAAAGTGTGCCTCAGCGAAGGCGGGGTGGGCTGGATCCCGGCGCTGCTTGATATTTGCGATTATAGCTGGCGGACGTCCTATGCCTGGAACAAAAAAGCTGGGCAGGTGATCTATAACGCCGATTTCTCGGTCAGCGTCGGTCAGACCGATGTCGGGCCCGGTGGTTTCAAGCCGTTTGACATCGACGAACAGCTCAATCGTGAGTTCACGCCAAGCCAGTTGTTCCGTCGCCACATGTACGGCTGTTTCCTGCAGGACGAATATGGCCGCAAGACCATTGCCGACATTGGTGCGGACAATGTCATGCTGGAATCGGATTTTCCGCACGGCGATTCGACTTGGCCCAACACCGCCAAACGCGCCAACGAGGTGCTGAGCGAATACTCTGAAGAAGATCGCTACAAAATCTTCCGTGGCAACGCGATGCGTGTGTTCCAGTTCGAGCCGGCGCCGATTCCGGCGCGCAAGGACACGCCCAGTTCCGCCCCAGCACCTGCATTGTAGGTGCTGGCCATGAGCGAGGACTTTCAGGCTGTCGCGCGGGCGCAGCAGGTTCCGCCGGGACGTTCCGTCGGGGTTACCGTGTGCGGCCAGCCGGTGGCGATTTTCAATCTCGGCGACGAGTTGATCGCGGTGGAAAACCGCTGTCCGCACCAGGGCGCTCCGCTCGCCGGATCGCCGATCGTGGGCAAATCACGGGTACGCTGTATGCTGCATGGCTGGTTGTTCGATCTGCGCGGCAGCGAGGAAGACGACGGTTTGAAACGATATCCGGTTCGACAGAGCGCAGACGGCGCTATCGAAGTCTGCATCGGCGCAGAGCAACCGCTTTGAAATTTTAATTAACTTTTTCAACGATAAAAAATCGAGGGGATGACATGAATACGCACAAGAACCGTACGAATTTTCTGCTGGCGAGCGCGGCTGCAGTTATCGCGGCTACCACGGCGTCAAGCGCTTTAGCCCAGGCCGCACCAACTGCGCCAGAGGCCGCTTCGCCGCCAGCATCAGGGTTGCAAGAGATTGTCGTGACAGCGCAGCGGCGCTCTGAAAACCTCCAGCATACGCCGGTCGCGGTGTCGGTGGTTTCGAGCGAAGCGCTGACCAAACAGGGGATTGTTTCCGAGGCCGATCTGCAAAATGCGGTCCCTGGTCTGTCGGTGCGCGGCACCGCCGATGCCAACCAGTTGAACTATGCGCTGCGCGGCCAGTCGGTCGATGCATTCAGCAACTCGCCGCCGGCGGTGCTGCCCTATGTCGATGAAGTCGCCACCAACAATGCCGGATCGTCGGCATTTTATGACCTGCAATCGGTTCAGGTGCTCAAGGGGCCGCAAGGCACGCTGTTCGGGCGCAATGGCACCGGGGGTGCGGTGCTGTTCACCACCACCAAGCCGACCGACAGTTTTGGCGGCTATGTCAGCGGCAAACTGGGCAACTATGGCCTGGTCTCGGCCGAAGGCGCGATCAACGTGCCGATCGTGTCCGACCGTCTGCTCTTACGCGTGGCCGGTTACTACGAGCATCAGGACGGTTTCGAGTACAATCTCTACACCAACAGCAGGGTCGGCACGCATGATCGCTACGCCGCCCGAGGCAGCCTGACCGCCAAGCTGTCCGATAGCGTCAAGAACGAGCTGGTCGTTGATTATGGCCAGAACAAGGGCACCAGTACCGCGCCCAGCATCTACAGCGTGGCGGGGACACCCTTTATTCCGGCACCCGTGCTGTTCAGCCCGACGCTGGACTATGCGGTGGGCTTTCCAGGCGCCTGGAACCTCTACCTTGCACAGCATCCCGGGGCTTATGCCGGCGGTTTGACCGCATTTGCCGCAGCACAAGCGGCCAGAGGGCCCTATGTTGTCGATATTGATGGCCAACTTGGCAACACCGACCACAATCTGCTGGTGTCTGACGTCACCACGATCGAACTCGGCGCCAACACGCAAATCAAGAACGTGTTCGGCTATGTCTATTCCAAGGCAGCATACGAGGCCGATATCGACGGCACGCCGTTTGGCATCGAATCGACCGGCACAAATCCGAACACCATCAAAAACAACCAGTTTTCCGAAGAGCTGCAACTGATTGGCAAGGCCTTTGCCAACGATCTGAGTTATGTCGCGGGCGTATATTACCTGAACAACAAACAGGACTACACCAGTCCGTCGACGTTTCTCAATCTGACGCCGATCATCTCACCCGAATCGGTCGTCACCGCAGCGGCGCTGACCGACAAATCCTTGGCGGTCTACGCGCAAGGCACTTACGCTCTTGAGAATCTCACCAATATCAAGGGATTGAGCGCGACCGTCGGTCTTCGCTATACGCACGAAGAGGTGGGCGAAGAACAATTGCCAGGTTCAGTCTATTATGGACTGCCCGCGCCCTACCAGCAGGACATGTCGCAGTCGCTGGGCAAATTGAGCTGGCAGTTCGGGGTCCAGGAGCAAGCCACGAACAATGTTCTGCTTTATGTCGTCACACGGCGCAGTTTCCGCAGCGGCGGCTTCAACGGTACGGCGGCCCCGCTGGCCGGCACGGCAGCAGTTGGTGGTGCTCTGTTCAACCCCGAAACCGCGACCGATGTTGAACTCGGCGTCAAACTGCAGGGCAACGTATTGGGTGCGCCCGCGCGCCTGAACGTGGCGGCCTACAACGAGTGGGTTGATAACATTCAACGCTCTATCTACGGCCTCGCCGCCGGTCAGCCAGCCGGTTTCACCACCAATGTCCCAGCAGCGCAAGTCACAGGTTTTGAGGCGGAAAGCCAGATCAATCCGGCGCCATGGCTGAAAACCGGCGCGAGCATTGCCTATACCAACGCCCGCTTCACCGACGCCAGCACCGTGCTGTTCGGCACGCCGACGGTCTATGGCCCCTACCCTGATGCGCCGAAGTGGTCGGGTTCGCTGTTTGCCGAGGTCACTGCGCCGCTTGGTGGAGGTTTGTTGCTCTCGCTC
>Ga0116226_10003216_pt1 | contig 14401 bp, 15 predicted proteins | sample S1TSphfallax_FD_89692 | JGI IMG/M metagenome (GOLD analysis project Ga0116226, IMG submission 89692) | Host-associated microbial communities from peat moss isolated from Minnesota, USA - S1T2_Fa - Sphagnum fallax MG | ecosystem: Host-associated > Plants > Peat moss > Unclassified | place: USA...
AACTTTTTAAAAAAAAACAAGAGGAGGGAGTCAAAAACCAAATAATGGACATTAAAAAATTCAAAAATAAATATCGGTGGGTTGGGTATAACAAATCTTTGCATCCTGGACCACTATATGTTTCAAATCCTTCAACCACGTGACTATCAAGCGGCCACTAAATAAAGACCTATTTGGCGACTACCAAATTGAAATATAAGGAGGCCATGAGATACAAACCTATTTAAAAGCCACCAAATCAAAATACATGGAGGCCACTAGATTGATTGATTTGGTGGCTACCAAATACACAACTTTTATTAATACCAAATCAATATATTTGGTGGCCACTAGGTTGACATATCTGGTGGCCATCAAATGCAAAATATTTTGTGACCAACTGTGAGGAATTCTTCCACACCTTCCACATGAAGATATGCGCTCACAAAATCCACTTGGGGGTGGAACTACAATGTAGTTGTATTCTAACAAGTTGAAGTGATTCAATGAAATGTAAAGGAGTTCACTAAGAATTTAATGCATTGTGTCCACTTGAAAGGTACCAAAACATTGTGGGAAAATCAAACCCACGATGATAGAAGGTGAAGGAGCCTTACATTGATGTTTAATCCAAGTTCACGTTTGATGGTTGACCCCCCTTCGTTCCATCCGTCATAACATTTTCATACAACCTCCTAATCTAACATGGATTAGAAATTCAAAAAGCTAATCTTTTAAGGAGAAATAGTACAAAATTTTTTATTTTTTCTTTTTTAAATCAAGAGTTATGCCTAGAACTAAAACTATTTTGACTAGACTTGAAAAAAAACAGACAATTTCAACCCCCTCTACTTCCGGCAAGTGTAGCTCCCTTGCATCAAAACCAATGAAGCTGAAATTTTGGGAGAACCTTCTACACTTTTTTAACTAAAACGAATTCAAGTTTGAGACAAATCCAACGGTGGATCTGGAAGCAACAACTATTTTAATTAAAAATCCAGGGGTTTTGTCATGGAAATCCTTCCATGAACTCTACTACAACTACTTGCTACACATAACTTCCCTTCATGGTTTTTATTTGCACACATTTTTTCCCATGAACAAAACTTTTCCACACATAAGAATTAAGAATTTCTCACACACTCATTCTCCTCCTCCTCCTCCTCCAAAAAACATATACAAAATACCACTTCCTTTGGTAAGCCTCCTATCACCCCTCCTTGAGCTTGTTCTCCTTGTTTAATGGAAGGTTGGAAATCTTTCCCTCCAATCAATGGCCTCCTCATCCTTCATGAACCAATGAGAATCAAGAATGATTTTTCTTTCCTATGGGATTTAGGATGAGAATTCCTAGGCCCAATGAAACATTAAAAAAATTCCGTTCACCAATCAAATAGGATGATAACCCTCATGACCAATGGAATTGGAGGACTCATCCTTTTCCCTATCTTTGACATCTTGATGGGGCTCTTGAGTTCCATCATTGTCAATTTTGTCCATCTGACTTTAACATCCTACTTCTTCATCCTAATTATTCTAAGTAACTAACTATTAAGATAATTTACCAGTGGTAATAAATAAACATCCTTGAATTCCCATTTGATTAAATCAACTCAATGGTAATAGTAACCCCTTCATGCACCAATGATTTTTTTAATATTCCCTAATTATTTTTTACCGTGTACTAATTAATTATGTAATACATAATAAATTAGAATGAAATTAGGAATTATAAGGATTCCCATGTACTTATAGATCCACCGTCGATACTAGGGCTTCATGAATTCGATAAAATAAGGATGTATGGGTCTTCATGGAGTTCTGCCGTCATTGCCACACCTCACGCCTCACGCCTACCCTAATTTTTTGAATAAAAGGAATGACCCCTTTGAACACAAGTGCCAAATTGGTTCGGCTACCTTTTAGATTGTGTTGATGCAGGTGAAAATTTAGTTATGGCGGATGATGTTGCTATGCCCTCAGATCCTTCCATTGCACTTGTAGAAGAGGAAGAACTTGAAGAAGCGTTGTTTGACGTGAATGTCTCTCAATGGTCGCGCGAAGAAGAACCGTCTAGAAGAATGGTCCACACTCAAGTCAATCGTTCGGCATGGGATTGTCAATTGTCTCTTAACCCACATGCCCTAACAATTTATTTATAATTTGTTCCTACTCGTGGAGCCGCGCCAGAAAGGTTCGAAGAATGTCAATGGGAAGATGACGATGTTTGTCTTCATTGTCAAACTTGGGTTCCTAGTGACGGCTATTATCGTTGGCTACAAGGCCCAATCAACCCCCTCTCAATGGAGCATCGAACCGAATATTTAGCTCACACCATTTGTCGCAATCTGGATTTTATACAATTGTGATCTATTCCCGTTAAATTGTTAACTAAATTGTAATTCACTTGAGGCTACTCGGGTGAAAACGTTAATAATTAAATTTGATCTTGATTCTATTCAGGAGTTTGATAGAAGTGAAGACTGAATAAGGATGTATTAGGATTGCATCCTAAAAATCTTACAAGTACATCATTAGTGCTTGAAGATTATTCTACAAACCAATTTAATATTGTCATGGCGAAATGTTAATGTTAATTACGGGCTTATATTCTTAATATATCAGTAAAATCACCTTTAATTATACATCCCTTTCACCTTTCTATAACATAGAAAAGCAATGCACTTAAAAAGGTTACTAGGTCCTAAAACTAACTAAACATTGCATCAATTTAAATACAAAAATTCTCTAGGCTTAGAAATATCCAAAGGCTAATTCAACTATTAATAATTACTACTTGGTGGTTTATAAGGATTCAAATCATTATTACTAAAGAAACTTATGGAAGTAAAGCTTAACAATTTATTGAATCATAATCCATGGCTAACACCAACAAACGAAAAAAAGGATAAAAAACTATTTGGTGGCCACCAAATGAAATCAATGCTTTAGAGTAAAACTAAAACAAGAATCCTATATAGTTATATTCATAATTTTAAAAAATTGTACAATGTTTGATGAAGAAAACCATTAGTCATAATTTAATATAACTTTAGTTGGGCTCAAGTCTTGGAAAGGAAGTTGTTTGTTCATCTCTTCACCGATATCATCATCATCAACATCTTCAACATCAAATTAAAAGACTTTTGATCACAAATACATACAATCACTTTGAAGGCAACCTTCATGGACAATAAGCTCAAAAGGACATTTTTCCAATCTATGAAAGAATAAACGAAAACACAACAAAGGTCCTCCCTAATTTATTGTTTAGGAAATCAACATTCCTTGAGTAGCCATCCACAGTGTCCTTAAGTTGTTGAGTTCCAATAGAAGATCCACTTTATAATGCAATTCAAGGCACGCAGGGTTTCCATTAATGGACCTTGAAATCCATTGCTCGAGAACCTTGTTGAATTCATCGAAGGGAGTATCCTTGTACAAATTCATATAAATCTTTCCCTTGAAAAAATCATCAATTAAGGTCCTTTCTAGTAGCGCAAACAACACCTTACTGTACTTATGTTATAATTTGACATTTTTCCACATCTTTTCAGTTTAAGGATGTGGATTTTGCGCTATTGTTTAAGGCCAATTATGGAATACCATAATCTCATTTTGAATCACCCTCCTTTTCTTAATGTTGTAACAAAATTCCGCCATTGTCAACAAGTGCAGGTTACCTCCCATTACAAGCCGATCCCACAATAATATTTCATGCACTTTTAAACCATGTGTGAACTTCACCATGTAAATTTATTTCATACCCACAAGGCAATTAAAAGTTGACTTTTTGACAATATGTGGTCTTGTAGGTAGTTTACCCTATTCATCCAATATCTTTCCCTACTCCCAAAACAATAATATTTCTTTCCACTCATCATAGAGCACGTCCAAAAGCAATAGGATTGTCATACATTCCTTAATAGACCAAACTACAAACACAGTTGTTAAGGAAGCCTCAAAGCTCTTTACACAACTAATAAAACATAATATATCATTTCTAGCACCTCAAGCAAGCATTCAACACAGACATTAGGTGGAAATGTTATTCGAAAATTTATACCTTGTCCAAATTATTAGCTTGGTTGGCTAAACTCAATCCAAAAATTTTACATGTGTTGAAAATTCTCCCTATATGAAAGGACTAAGTTCTTCAAGGTATTAAGATTGTTGAGGATAGATGAAAGCTTGCAAAGCTTCACAAAATCAACATTCCAAACAACTATGATACTAAAGGCTTAGAATCGTTCCTATATGTTGCTGTTGATATCTTCCATAACAAGTATCTCCTAAGGAAATGAGAAAACAAATTAGTTCAAAGGAATTGAATGAAAGAACTAGAATAGTGGGTGACACACCAACAATAAAAAAATGTAATATGCAATTTACCTTCATAATTTGGGTTGTAAGCAATCCACCCGCAATGAAAAACATTGAACTAAAAAGATTAGACCAGGTCTTTGGTCTAGTTTCTAGAATTTTTGTGGGATCGTTAGGGTCAACAAGAATAGCAAAGATTGAGCATTGTTGATTGATGTAATGAAACATCAAAATTTGATGTTTGATTTCATTCTTGTGTGTATCGCTCAATGGGCAATACACTATTCTCCCAAGAGGTGGCAGAATTTATCGATAAGAACCTTGACACCTTCAATAGGCTTGTTTCCAAGGGGGAAGCAATTAAAGAATTCACTCATGATTGATTCATCCACATGCTTGCATTCCTTTTCACTAAAGCGCTTGGGATATTTCTTCATGACAAGGTTGTCAATTGTCTTCTCTTTTTTCTCCTCCATAGTTGCCTTCTTTTTTTGCTTGTTGGGAGCTCTAATCACAAATGAACCTTCAACATATCTTTGAGCCACTTTAGAAATTGTTTCCATTATGGTATCCTTCTCAATGACTATCATCATCACCATCTCATCCCACATTTGGTGGATAAGCCTCACTATTATATTAAAGAAATTTGCTACCTAGAATCTTTTTTTCTCAAAACTTTTCGAATGCAAGCTATTGTCCATTTTTTAAATAACACACATGATTCCAACTTGTGACATCGAGCATGGGACTAAAAGAAAAACCACCACCTACTATGGATCATCCTTGTAGGCCTGGAGGTTCACAACATGCGGATATTTCACATTGTCAAGGTCCTTCAATTTTTCGAATTGGAAGCACCACTCAATTTGTGAAATTTCCATCTTTAGTTTTATACCCCACTTGTCCACATCTTTGTCTAACATCCAAATGTCAACATCTTCATTCTTGTAATCTTCATTGTACCCCAATTTTTCTCCAAGGATTTTGTTGAATATGTGAATACGAAAATCACTATTGCATGGATGAAGGAACTGTGAAAACACTAGAAACATAAAGGAGACGATCTAGTGGCCACTAGAATAGCCATTTGAAAGTTGGAATTTTTTTTTAAACACTTTCACTCGGGGGCTACCAAATGATGTAACAACAAATATCGGTTTCCCTATTTGATCCAACAATACCAAATGTTAACAATGTTTTGTGTCAAACTTGATAATTCTTGAAACCATATTTTTTACTAAATTTTGGTACTATGTGGATCATGCCACATTTTCAACTTTGTTTTGCATTTGGTTGCCAACTTTTTACTTTGTATTGCCATAATTTGTTCGCTTCTAAATTCCACATCAAAAACATGCTTGTAGTCTAAAATATTTTACCATAAACTACATATATTAGCCTAGTTTCTCCAAAAAAATGGTGAAGTAAAATTATTTTTGAGTTCAAAATCAAAGAGGATGCCACTTGTTAACCAAAGACTAGCAAGACATAGCCACCTAGGCTACCTAAAATATTCCTTAAAGAAAACACTGGATAGGCTTGAAAAATAAGGAGGCATGTGGGAGTAAGCATTGCCTATTGTTAAATATGGTAGGCTTTGTATTTAATTCATAAAGGTTTTCATGTGAATGGTGAAAGGTCCCTTCAATTGATGAAAACATCTTGCATGTTGGGATGTGTTTTCAAATCCAAAAAAAAAAAGTTTGGATTGTTTTATAAATGGAAGTAATTTTTTTGGGTTATTGAAGAAAGACTTGACTTTGCGTTCAATGATTTTGAACTTTGATTTTTAAAATTTCATCCAAGTGGAATGGTATTTGAATAAAATTATTTTCATCCAAGTGGAAATGGTTATATATTATTATTCTTCATGAATATAATTTGTGTTCAAATTCCAAGTGAAAAAATTCACAAGGCTTCAATGAATGACAAGCCTTGTGAAATGGGGTGCAAGACATCATAGTACCATATGAGCCACCGAGAAAATAGAACAAAAGATAAACAAGTGTGAAATGAAAATTTAATATGAATCATCCAAAATTTGTTGTCTGACAAGTTAACATCATAACAATGAATGGGCACATGAAATTTTGCATACTAGTTTTGAGAACTTGAATTTTCGAATTGCTGGCATTTCTATCATGATGCATTAATATTGGTGTCCTAAGACATCAATCTATGTGCCTATTACTTGTGTTATCTTCCATCACACCATCAATCAAGTGCAAATACAATGTTCTAAAGCTATAACTAAGCTCAATGACATTGAGCTTGAGAAACAGTTTCATGCGCAAGATGTCATGGATGTTTTGGGTGTAGTTTATCCACTCGAATATTAGATTCTAGCAATTATGATAGTACTTGATGTAGTATCCTCGACTTGTAGTCTTCTTTCTTCAAGATTACAATGATGACTAATGTTCAATGGGCTATGGACCAACCAATGGATCTAGATTTGGTGTCCAAACTTTGGAATAAGCTTTCTAGTAGTTAATATGTTTTATTATCTACTTGACTTTCTGAATTCATGAAAGTGGCAAAATATTAAATCTTCAAAATACATTTCAAAAACCATTTTGTCATGAGAGTTTAAAGATAAAAAGATATTGAGGCCACTATTAAGCTCAAGTCCATAATTTCCCTTTGTCTTCACATTGTTTAAATCAAGAAATTAATTTTTGTGATAATCGCATAAAATTTTCAAAAGTATTAATACATGATACTAAGTCGTGATTCTTGAAAACTGGACATTAAGGCCAAATGTTTGTCTTGAATCTAAATTTTCTTCCCATTTTTATCTATAATTTGGTCCAAAATTTCTATAATATTAATAAATAGCTTGTTCCAATGGTCCCTCTTTGTCTTCACATTGTCTAGATCAACATAATAATTTGTATCAAATAATTTTTCTAAACTATTTTTAAAGTAAATTATTTGTCTTGGATCTTTGTATTCACAAATTTATCCATTATATCAAAAAAATTAAACTAATCCTATTAAATCAATCAATGTATCAAATTTAATTCTTGAAATAATAAATATTAGTGCTATTAACTATTAATGTATCTAATCAATATATTTTAGACTTGTGAAAAGTCCAAAATTAACAATTAACCATTTGGAAGTTGGAAAATTAAAAAGATTCAACTTTCATTTGTGAGCCACCAAATGATGCAACAATAAATATTATTAATAACACATATTTAATTAATTTTGGACTAAATTGTTAATTTAAGATTTTACCCAACTTAGTGGATGGTATGAACTCCACTTGGTGGCCATCAAATTTAAGAAGTGTAACCTTATATTCAAGTAAAACAACAATATTGCATCCATGTATACATTGAGTCTCAAAAGAATTCATACCAAATTATTTTTTCAACATTTTCAATCATTGTTTTTAATACATTAAGGGACATGGAGTGAATAACAAATATAACGTGCTAGTTTCAAAATGAAGATATTCATATGATGAAAAGAGTATTTTGCCTAGTGCCTACCAAGTGAAAATTATAGATTATCATTATCAAGGTTGGATGTCAAATTGTATTCCTATTCATGAGAAACAAAAATTCTATTTACCAAATAAAAAAACTAGGCACATGTGCCAATTCATCAATCACAATAATGTCTATGGATCCAAAGTTGTTATTCATACTATAATAAAATTACTTATTATATTTGGCAGTTCTATGCCATGAAAAAGAAAAATAGACACCTAGTGGCCACCAAGGATTAGGGTTAAGGTCCCCAAAAAAATATTGATAACTAATATCTAAGAATATACAAACACAAATTTTTAAAATAAAAAAAATCCTTAATACCATGTTAATGAACATATTTTTTTATGATCAAAACATCACTTAAAAATATTCCACGTCCAACACAAAAGAACCCAAAAATAAAAAAAACTCGTAATAAATTTGGAGCTAATGCCATGAAACAGAAAAAACAGATGCTTGGTGGCCACTAGGGATTAGGGTTCAAGTGCAACAACAAATATCATTGATCATGACTATGAAAACCATTGTACACAAAATTATCTATGATGAACAAAATTACATTTTGTCAAATACAAAAACACAACAATATATTATTCCACTACTAGATGATACATCAAATAAAAATAATAAAAATGTATTAATAATATAGCCAATAATCACAAAGAGAAACTCAATCCATTGAGTTTCAAAGAAAGGCAATCGTGCCTATCCATGTATCCGTGCCTATCTACGAATCCAAAAACGGTGTTCATAATGAAATTTTTTTAATAGATTAAAATTTTATATACCATTTGTCCTTGTGGTCACCATATGTAACAAATTAGATTATTGGTTTGAAAAACAAAGAATTAGAGGTTCAATTTTTAACGTCACCTAAAAACACAATTATAAAAAAATTCACATTAAAAAGACACCAATGTTAACAATGAATAAGAATCAATAGATTGTTATTAATTATGGATATTCAAGGAAAAAAATTATGAATAATTTGATATATTATAATTAAATTCATTGAATAACACAAATAATAATAATAATAATAATTAACGAAAGAACAAAAGTGTAATCATGATCTAAATGAAAAAACACAAAAAGAAAAAACAAATATTTTATTGAGGTCACCAAGATACTTACAAATTATTGGATGCATTACCAACCTCAAGACTCACTTTCACTTAAGAAGAAAAACTATTAATTAGGAATAGTAATTTGATTTTTGTTTGTCATAATTTTCCGTGAAGTTTCGAACAGCTGCAATTTCGAACCGTTATTCTAGATCTACCAAATTACATTTCCACTTGCAATTCCAAAAATCTTCATACAAATGTTGCTCATCCAAATTTGACCCTTTCTTCATTAGCACCCACCATTGCACCCTCACCATTTTGAAAAATTCATTTTGATCATCCTTGACAACATCACTATGTGTTCTTCCCAACTAAATAGGGACAAGGAGAGGATCATGGGCCTCACAAGAACAAAAATTTTATTGTCGATATCCTTAAATGAAGTATATGCGAGAGCCAACTTCAAGTTCTTGGCCCCACAATAAGGACAAATGACCAGATCTTCCAAATCAACAACTAATGTTGTGGACAACAATTCAACTCTTGCATAATTCAACTTCCAATTGCTAGAAGGCCAAAAGCCCTACAAAAGAGTGGACCTTTGAACAGGCAAAGGTTTTGACAAATGTAGTAAAATATCCTTCTAGTAATCCACATAAAAACTCATCTTCATCACATAAGTTGGGTTTTGTTCAATGCCTTGTTTCCAGAAGTCCATGTATTTAGACAATCTAACACTGATAAACTTCTCCCTCTCCACCAACCTCACTGCATCACGGCCCCAAATTGAACGATATGGAACAAGGTGGGAACCCAAGTAGGTAGCTTTAAAGATCCATCTACATTAGCTTTCCATAGATTGGGGGCCCTTCTATGGGACTCCAAATGTTATTTGTTGGTGAAATTTTATATTACATCACAAGCAAGCTAGACAAATCCACAAAAAATCTAAAAAGATGCATATTAATATGCCCTACCAAGGTTTCTAGACCATCTTTTAAACAACCAAGGGCTCATGTTTTAAAATTTGGAATTTTTTTAATCAACTACAAAATGAAAGGTATATCTTACAAGACCATGAAAACCTTCATTAATTTTACCAAAATACAATTGTTTTTCTTTTTAACTTTTTGGACAAATATCCAATGCATCCATCAATATCTTCATGTGTATGACCAACCACAAGGAATCCTAATTTAACTTCCTCAAACACTTCCCTCGTCATTAATAACGACATAAATGCTAACAAATATCTATTTTTATTGTCCTTCACATACTTATCCCTTTGAAGCAAGAATTTTTTTGGCAATAATTCGGGGCCCACACTTTCATTTGATGTCTTTAATTCAATTGTACAATGAGATTTGCCTTGCAAAAGACATGCGAAAAACACATTTTGGGGAAGGTGTTCGAACACCATTTTGGACTCACAAGCTAGAGTTTTTTCCAAAGTTCAAAGAAGCCGCAACAATGACCTAATTGTAAAATTGGGATAATTAGGCCACAACTCATTGGAATATTACACATATCTTTCTTCACTATGACCATGAGCTATCATACCCCTCAACGTAATGGGCAATTATCCAAGTGCACAAATCATTTTGTTTGCCACCTATAACCTTGGGAATGCAATTTTTGCATGACCCATTTTGTCATGGATAACACATAGGAATTCATCTTCAGATTGCACAGACTCGGACCTCCAAGTATGGTATAAGCTTATGCATGATTCTTGATGCAAGAGGTGGTTTTTCAACTTTAGTTCATATTCTCTTGCATAATTGTAGTTCCTTCCCAATTTTGATATTAAATCTTTCAATGATTTGCACACATTACATTTTGCAAAAATAGAGTTTTTTTTTTTTTGCATCAACATTAAGATGGTGTCTTTTCCTCAACCTATTCGTTACAAACTATGAAATACCTCTAATGTTTAACTCATTGTTGATCTACAATAATGTAATCCAAAAAAGTGATCAAATTACAAAACATATCACAATTTGAGACATTGAGAATTAAACCCAAAAAAATACATCACCTTTGCATGTTCTTTTTAATTATATACACTATCATTTACTTCATCACTTTGCTTTTGAAGGCTCCTCCACGTATCAATCAATAGCCTTCGAACATCATGTCTACCATTTTCAATTCCTTTCAATTGATGTAGCATTGGGTCAACATTCAAGTCAATCAATGATTGAACATTTGATTATGCTTGCTTGGTTGGAGTTTGGAGTTTATGTGAACCTTTGTTATTGTGAAGTAAAAATCTACATCCTTTCTTGGAATTTGCTTTGTATAACATGTATGTTAATCTCAACAAACCAACGATCTTATACCATGTCGTTTCATAGAATGGTATTTCCTGAATCATGATAAACTTTCACTACTTCATGTCTTTTTTCATATGCAACCTTCTTGGAATATCCATGCCATATGGTCTATGCTATTCAAAGGATAGACTCCAAAACTCTTCTTTCAACAATGTCATCTTCTCACAAGGAGAATGTTGACGATAATTTTGTGCGTAACATAACATGGAGCTCACATTCTGAATAAACTCCTGGGAAAGCAACTTTTCAATCCTTAACACAAAGTGATCAAAATGTCCAACACTTCATTTCTGTCATGACCATATGTGTGCTAGCTATAATGTGTGTGCTATGGTGGTGAATAGTGCCTACTTAAAGTTTCTAGGTTTAGGGTTAGAGGAGAGTGGCTCTTTTGGTAGGACCCACCCTCATGTTGTGAGTGGGGGTATAGTGTGAGAGAGGGTTCAAAGAACATAGTTCTTTGAGTTGAGCCTAAAGCGTTGGGAGTAATTGGAGTTAGTGGAGCTCCGAACTATGGTGTCCTGTTAACATCGGTTTGGATTCTCTGAGTGGAGTGGGCTTGGCATGACTATATGTGTTGGCATCATGAGTTTTATGATAATAGATCTTTCTCGTGACATTTTCATTCAAAAAACTATTTTTTTGGGAGTAGTTAAACCATGGGGGTCTTGTGATCTCGCTCTCTGGTTGTGTAGCTGAATTGGGAGTGGGTGGTGTCAAAAGAGCTTCTCAACGAGAACTTTCCAATGCACCAAAGAACATTGGATTTCGTTGAGCGGATCAAAAGTTATGATCATTTGAAGTTGTTGGTTTAGGGTTTGACAATTTTTAGTGACGATTTTCCAACGACGTCAATTTCTTAGATAAGTGGGAATTCCCTTAAAGAAAGTTGCTGAAAATTGGTAGGAGTGTAGCTAGAGAGTGGATCTATAATCTGGTCAAGACATATTGTGTTTTCATTAAACGGTTTATGCGTTACGTTCATTTTTGTGGTGATGGTTTTTTCTGATTTGTGCATACCTAGTGTGGAAGCATTGCTAGATTTTTAGTTGAATAACCAAGGAAGATTAGGTGCTGCAACTTTGTGGAGATGTTGCTTGAAGGCTGAATTGCATCTGGGAATTGTTTGGGATTTTTTGGTGGAGCAAATTAGGAGTATTGGCCTTCGAAAGATCTCGAGTTTGTGTAGATTTGCGCCCAGGTTTTTTTAGCAGTTTTTCCTAGGTTGTAGTTTGGCACACAAACTTTCTTTTTACTTGAGTTCTAGAGGGAAGGAAGACTTGGTTGTCCTCTACATTCTGGTAAAACAAATTGGCATTTGGTGTAGGAACGGTGGAGATATGGTTGTTTGAATGTTCGCAACCTGATTTTGCAACTTTTGGCTATGGCGGATTAGGGATTTCGTCGAAATTTGAGCTTCTAGCTAGTGGGGGGGCGCATTTTCGACTTGTTGTGATGGGCTGTTTAGACGAGTTGAGCCGCTACTCAACTATGTGGTTAAGTTGAATACTCGTTTCTAGTAGCAAAGCGAGTCGAAGCGGGTAGATTTGAGGCGGAATAAAAAGTAAGCGAGCAAGCAAATAAGCTTGCTTACTAGGTGCGTACCTTGGAGATCTGGCAAGGTTGTCACTCAAATCAAGTCAGGTTGCCTATACCCATAGATTATAAGATATATTTTAGGGTTAGTGTGGGCACGAGATCGACGATGCTTAGTGGTGATTCAATTTAGGTACCGAGTTTGGTGATTGGGTCATCACGGAGCAGTTTAGTGGTCCTGTGGGGGACCATGATGGAGATGGTGGAATTACACGTAGTGGGTTGAGGTATCGACTACCTTCACCCACATCATCGATTGATTAAGAGGACGAAGTTATCATGAATAATAAGTCTTCCATATTACTGTCCAGTCTTGCAGCCCCATTGATTTGGGATATGGACGCCATGAAGGGCCCTTGACGTTACTTAGGTGCAGTGGGCACCATCGAGTTGGAAGACTTCATTTAGGAGTTTGATTCTTGGTGCGATATGTAAATGTTGCATAATGCCAGATTGTTTTCACCCTTCTTGGCATGGAAGGGATTGTTTTAGCACTTGGAGGGTCCTCCGATGGATGATTATCATGAGTTTCAGAGAAATTGAGGAGCGGAGGTAGCATTGGTCTCCATCTTATGTATCTATTACTCATGGTGGTGTTGCTAGTGGTGGTAGTACTACACTGTCTACTCCTAGTAAAAACACACAGGTTGTTCCCCCACTTCTGTTTAACCCTGTCACGAAGTTTTTCTTAAGGCTGAAGAAGAACTACCAGGGGGTGAAGATGGAGAAGTTAAGGAATCTTCAAAAGTTTGAATGAAAGACTAGTGAGAGTCTTCGCGAGGCATACACACATATGCAACAATTGATTGTAGTTACCCAAGGGGTGACGAAGGCTCAGGCAATCCAGTTTTAGTATGGGATTCTGGACAAGGATCTGCAACATAGAGTACGCAATGTGACTCTCATGAGTGATGATTCTCCCACATTAGCCCATGTGTTTATTTTGTCTAAAAAAATAGAGCTTAACATGGTGGAGGAGAGGGTGGTGACATCTAGATTCAGTAGGGATACAACTACTACTTCTCATGGATAGTAGTTCACCTCATAGCCTCGTAGTGGTGATGGTGGGAGTCGTGGAGGTCAGGTATGACCCCAGTCAGGTTCCGAAGGAATGGGTGCACAAAGACCGTTACCTTCATTCGTTGGTCAACAATAAGGACAGTCTTGTTGGACATGTGGTGGTGCTCATATTCGAAGGGATTGTCCACAAGATAGTGGTGGATGAACTTTGGATGATGGATCTTAGCTGGCACAAGTTCAGTGTGATAATTGTGGCCAGGTCGGCCACCCTCGTGAACATTGTTTTGACCTTTACCTAGAATTGAGATCAGGTCGTGGTGGAGGTCGTGGTGGAGTGGCTTTGAAAGGTTGTCATGGTAGAGGTGGTGGGGGTGGTAGAGGTACACCAAATGTTGGGGCACCTCCCGCAGCCATTCCTCCCCCTACGACAGAGGCAACTATGAGCAGTTAGAGCAAAGGCTTCCTACCATGGCAAGTTTCTAGCATCAATCACATTCAAGAGGCAAGGCTCCCACATCTTATGGGGGAGATGATCTCTTTTATATGGCTAGTGTAGCACAAATTGAGGCGTCCGTCG
>Ga0116226_10003217_pt1 | contig 14401 bp, 7 predicted proteins | sample S1TSphfallax_FD_89692 | JGI IMG/M metagenome (GOLD analysis project Ga0116226, IMG submission 89692) | Host-associated microbial communities from peat moss isolated from Minnesota, USA - S1T2_Fa - Sphagnum fallax MG | ecosystem: Host-associated > Plants > Peat moss > Unclassified | place: USA...
TGAATGAATATAATGATAATAGATATTCAAAATCATTCATTAAACATTGTAACCAATGTTTTTAACCATTACAAAGACTCAATTTATGGAGAGATTTTTTTAACATCACATATTTTGGAGTAGAATATTTTTAAATATAATATTGTATTGTGACATCTTTTTGGGTCAAATTTGATTTTTTTTCAACTTTCAAACACCCAAAAAAAAACATTTGTAAAATATTATGAAAATATCCCATAATATATAATCACCCAAGTAGGCAAGTCTAGTTTTTATTATTTTCTTTTCACCCACACATTATTTTTCATTTAAATGAATGGTTGCACTTAGACTATTTAGACCTCAAGAAACCTTTAAATGTAATATGGAAACATGTTTTAAAATTTATGTCAATATAAGTCACAATTATTTTTCTTAAATTTGGCATGCACAATATGGACATCTTTTTCTTTTTAAGGCTTCAAGTTGTACTCAAGTCTTGGGCAATCTTGTCTTTGGGTGGTACCACTAAAAACATCACACCTTAATTTTCCTGGACCCATCGAACCTTGAAAAATCATAAGAAACACTTAAATGAACATTTTCATTAAAATTCTTTTGAATACATTTATTAGGTTCTATAGATTTTTGAAATCTCAATAATATCAAAACATTGTGTATTTTCATGTTCCTAATCATTGCATTTTTAAAAAGTATTAGGAATGTAGTACCTATTTTTTTCCTTGAACTTTTTGGTCAAAAACACATATTTGGAAAATGATTTAGAATTTTTTTTACTAAGGTAATTTGGAGGTCATTTTATTTTATTTTTTATTTTTCAATTAATTGATTAAATATGATTTAGTTATGAATTTCCAAAATTAAGGCTATCAAATTTTTAAGGGGCCATTTTAATTAAGGATATAAAAATTTTCAATTTTTTAAATTCCCAAATAAATTTCAAGCCATACATTAAAGCATGCAATTGATAAACATGAAAAAATTTAATTTATAATTGTGAAAAAATTTAACAAAAAGGGCCAAAAAATTGATTTGGATGTTTTTGGTTCTTTAACCATTCCTTGACATGGTTCCTAGTTGTACCACCCAAGGATGGGTTTGCCCTATTCAAGATCATGCATTTTATTTATTGAAAGTTATAAACTCCAATTCAATTTGATTTTCCTTTTTCCATGTTATAGTTTTGTGTTGTTTGCAAAACATATTTCAAAATTTTGATCATCAAACACAAATACCATACTAATATTCATATGGTTACAATCATAATTAGTGAACCCAAAATGGTACATTTCACATTATAAACAACTCCAATTCACAAAATTCAACTATAGAATCTTTTTTTTTCCTTCATATTATGTTTTTGATTTGAAGTAACCAATGAGTTTTACCAAATTGCAATGAACATAAAATCAATTTATAAACTTGGTGTACGCTTTAATGTGTTCAAGATTCCAAAAATTATTTAAAAATCATAATCACGAAAATTGTAACATTCTTATATTAACATGGTATATAAAAATGAATAGGACTAGTAAACTTATGCCAAGTTGCATCAATTTGAACCATCAATAAAATTGTTATTAGATATGAAATGTCTTGAAAATGATACCATGTATATTTTTCAAAATTTTAATGACATGTTTCAAAAATGCAAATTAAAAATATTTTAAAGCTACAAGTATAAGGACTAGTAAATAAACATTATTTAATGTATTGTCAAGCACATATGAAACATGTAAATGTAAATGTAATGTTAAATGCAAAGATAATTTACACATAATTTAAATTGCATGTGTCATATAATCAAAACTAGTTTAATTTATTTTTTTGTAATTTAAACCACCAAATTTTTAGAATCTTGGTTCATTTTGTGCTAATTGTGACTATAGTCAAATTCATATGTAGCACAAAATGCAAGCGTTGATACTAGAGTTATACCACACCAACCCACCTTTATGGACATACTTATATCCAATTAGAATGATAAAATAGGAGGGTCCTATAATATCAATACTAGTCTAATATTAAAAGAATGACATACTAGTTGAACATTGGTTCAAACCCATTTTAGCACTATTGTTGGTGGACATGTTTTATTACAATAAAAATCTTCAATCACATGCCCCAATCTAACATTAATCACCATAGAAAATTACTTTTAAAAAGTTGTTTATGCACACATTATGTAATATTTGTTTCTTTGTTTAAAGCATGAAACAAGGTCTTATCAACAATACTTTGTGGATGGTTTGCAAATCTTTAACATTATATTGTTTTACCATATTCATTAATATAGCTACTATTTATGGTGGTGGTTGTTTCGTATGGGTTACATACAATCACCATCCAACACAAATATAAATGGGAAGGGCCATGGCCTTTCTAAATGGTTGTATGTGGGGTGAATGCATGGTACAATGACTCAATAACAATAGAAATTACACTCCATGTAAGTCCATATAATATTTTTTTAAATGATTCAAATGGACATAGTTTTTACTTCAAAAATTATTATTATTTTAATATTTGAATAATACATGTTCAATCACCTACAAACCTTCCCAAATCTATGTGATAACTTGTATTTAATGTAGCTAATGTCTTTTTCTAAATTTGAAAGTCCTAAAAGGAAAACCCACAAAGTCCAAAGGAATAATGCCCCATTTAAAACTTTCACAAACATATGTTTTTGAAACAAAAAAATTAAAAAACAAACAAAAATTGCAATTCATATGAACTTATGAAAATATGGTTAGATTTTAACCATTCAAAAGTTCCTAACTATTAAATGGTTAAGGATTTCAAATAAAAGATTCTTCATATAACTTTATCATCTTATATTACATTATATATTGAGTCCCAATAACAAATTTACAATGTGAATCAATATAAAATTTTCCATTTTGTGATGTTATAGTCAAATGACCAATCCATATTTTTTGACTTCAAAAATTCATTACTACTAACAAATCAGTTTTTTTATCAATAAATAACCATATAGTTCTCTTCATAATGAAATTGTTAGTTTATATTTAAGTCCTAATGAATAGATCTAAGGATATGTTGATCATCATATGCATTTGAATAAATGGCACCTAGGGAAAAAAATATTATTGTGTCACAAAAGTGAGCCACCATAGCTTGCATATACTCTATGACACGATTCAAAATTTCTCCCTTTCTTGCAAATTTAAACTATGGTGTAATCATTTTCAACAAATTACAATTTACAATGATTTTTTCCAATTTAAAATGAATGAGCTATTTAAAATGGTATTAAGTCACATTATTTATCACCTAACCATCCATTTTAGTTCATCATCACAAACTTCAAAAATTTTATGCACCCAAAATCGAATGTCCAAATCATTTAATTATTAAACCTTGCCAATACATTCAAATCAAATTGATCAAATTCCAACTATCCAAATGTGGCTTATGTGTTTTGGCCTACAAAGTCAACTTGGTCTACTTGACTTTAGAGTTAACACAAAATCCCACGAACATTTAAATGGGAATCTTTGACATACACATATCATCCAAACTTATTGGGAAATTGGCAAATGATGGGTGTAACATTGCAACATGTATTGTTATGTGATTGAAGAATTTGATAAGGGGCAATCATTTTGATGAAAATCAGATGGAAAATCTAATGTTGTCACATAAGTACCTAATCTTATGTATAGCCAAATTGGTCTTGTTGGAATCCATTTGCATATGATTTTAGAACATATTGTGTAATGGATCCCAAGTGTAAAAGTCTTTTCAACCCATTTCAACACTTTTAAAAAACCAATGATATATTTTATTTATTCCTCATATATGTTGGCCCAAGTTGAAAATGGCATTGGGTTTTAATTTGTGCAAAATGGTTTTAGAATGTAATAACTATGAACCCAAAGGTTGTAGGTTTCAGGTCATAAAGGGGTGCCAATTTTTTAAGTGGCACAAAAAAATCAAATATTTAGTTGTTTCTATATTCTAAAATAGTGATGGGTTAGTTACAAATTGAAGGCCATAATTGGGAAAAAATAGACTTAGTGGGTCCAGATAACTTGTATTTCATATAATCATTAATTAGAGGATAACTACATTTACAATTCAAAACTTTAGATGCATGGTGCCTTTTATTATCTCCAACAAGTATTTCAAAATATTCAATGAGGAAAGGAAAATAGCACACATAAGTCAACAAATTGATCATTATGCCACTTGATCATTAAAAAAATTTGCTTAAAAACTTTATAGAACACTAGTACAAATCATTTTGAACAAAGAAAGAAATGACACAATGTCATAGACTACCCAAATTGTTTTTTGGAAAGGTGGACAATTTTTTCAATTCAATCAAGTTATAAACATTTTAATGGGTTGTTGTTGATTCTATCAAGGCCAATGCACATATCAAAAGATGCACATATATGTTACCTATCCATGGCTTAATTTGTTGTACAAAGTGATTTATGTAACATAATATTTTCATTTGATGAAATGAAAGTGTATTGTTTTGAACAAACATAAAATATCTATAAAATAACATGTAAAAATCAATTGTATTTAATCCACATTTTAAATCATGATTTAATATTGAGCTTAAAAATATTTTCCATTTATAATAATGCTATAATCATTTCAAAATTGTTATATATTGTGTTTTCCACCCAAAAACTACAAAAAGTTGTGTAAGACAATATTTTTGAGTCACCCTAAACGACCAACACCCAAAGATCATAGTCATAATGCAAGGGTGCTTATGAGTTCAAAAGTTACAAGAAGTAAAGAGGAAGCCTTTCACAATCTATTAGCTCATACACATCGAGTTATCACCTAAACAATGAATATGTAATGAAAGATTTGCTTGAATGCTTGTAGAACCTCACAGTTGCATCACAAATTGTGTTACTTGCCACATTCAAAACTCCAACACCTTATATTATTTCACTTAAGGTGTAAGAGCATACCCATTGGTGCTCAATATGTGACCACGCCATAATATTTCTCACATCCAAGTTTGGTTATTTACCTTTTTGCAACACCACCGATAAAACTGAAACTGGATTTAGGGGGGAGACTACTAGTAGGAAACCACCTGGACCAATTCAAAACAGGGAGTAGCAGTCAGACTATATACATTACAATCTTCTCTAGCAGGTGTACAGCTTTGCTGAGCCTTCACCAGCCTCAGGACACTGCGAAAATGCAGGAGCAAAACCATTTTCCTCACCCAAACCGCCAGGAAATTGCCACTCGTCGTCTACCTTTCACTTAAGTATGTCGCCATCAACCGACTCGGGTCTTGAACTTCCCACTGGTCCGGGTACTTCAGCACCTTGACCAGACGAGGTAGCTGACCTCCTTCAGAGCCCTGTAGCCAAGCGCAAGGTAACGAACACCTAGTCCAAAGAGCTGGGCTTTTATTGGAAAAAGAAAATTCTTTCAACTCTAGACTTCCAGTTCACAAGAGCATGGTGCCAGGTGGATCGAGAGAGTGGAAGATCGACAGGAAAAGACCGGAGGCATCAGAGGGGTGATCACCTGGATCTCTCCTCACAATCACACATTTTCACTCCATCCTCAGCTAGCGATTCAACGGCACCTACGGATCATCAACTGGAGCTGATGTCAAAGATGTGGGTGGCGGGGGTAGAAGGATCCGCAACTCCTAAAATAATATGATAACCTCACAGGTTCCTTTGGCTTGAATACCAATAATTCCTGAAATAACATCATAACCTAATATGCTCAATTGGCTATAGAAGTGTTAGCTTCAAATTGAGAGAGAAGCACCCTATAAGTTTTATTCTCCATAGCGGCATATTCTGCTCTAACTGAGTCCTTTGACTACTGATATGTTTTACCTTCAAAAAGGTCATCTCCTTTACAAACAACAATCTTCGTGTGATGCTTTGCATTGCAGAGTGTGACAATTGTAGGTAACAATCCGATGTTGTGTACCATGCATGCTCACCAACAGGGGCCCCTGAGTCGCTAGTAGCTTGTTTCTTCATCCAACTTTAATGTGCAGGGTCACATATTGAGCACAGCTGGGGATATACTCTAACACATGAAGTGGAAAACAAAAATAGGACTGTGAAAATCTGTTTTGGCTTCTCATGTATACATATGCACATAAGGCAAAAGGATACATGCCATAAAGAGGCTAAAACAGTCTCATGGTTCAGTTTGATTTTGGAAACCACCCACATACAAAGGAGCGAGATCCCAAGTGCAACAAAAAAGGAGCACTACTTTTTGTTAATGCACAAATTGAAAAAAAACATGTTTTTTTTTGCAGGTAGATGAATGGAATTGTGGCGTGTTTAGTCACTTCTTGACTCAAATTGGTGTTCTCTATTTTAGATGGAGCTAAGGCATTGAAAGTGTTAAAAACCCTGATGTAAGTATTTGTGTCTTGCCTTCCATGAGTTTTATGATAGAACAAACATTTATTTTGTTACTTTGGCAAAAAATGGATAAGGCTTATGTTATTATAGTTTATATACCATACAATTTGAAGATACAATCTTGCCATTTAAGGCCATGCATATGAAATTATGTGTCCAAAAAATGAATGGACTTTCTTGATAACTACATACTTTTAACATTATGTGGTATGATGTAAAAACTTGTCGCATAATCCATGTGTTTGTTTCCAATTTGGCTAGGTTGTTCATATGGCAACTCAAGTACACACAAATGGCCCTCTTGGCAACACAAAGTCATTCCATTGTATGTATTATTGGCTATTTTGAAATGTCATTAGTATGGGAAAATGGAAATTAAGCTAAAACAAAGAATTGTTGCACAAATTTTGAAATGGTTGGAGAGTTCATCTTATTCAGACAATTGCAAGTGTTTGTTTCGGGTGAATTTGGGATCTTCTTCATACATTCCTTTGTTTAGGTTGAAACAATGTTTTCTAAGTAAGAAATTAGTAAAAAATCACCCAAAATAATACTCACCACATATAACCAGCGGCTTTTTTTTTGGTGTGGAACTTCGCCAGAATGCACACGAAAACATTAAAATTTTGATTTATTTTTGCTTGAATTTTTTTCCATTCTGGAGATCCTCTTATGGACCTACTTGAGGAATTTGAAGAAAAAAAGACCCTGATTTGAATTCTGATTTTAGTTTGGTAGCATTTTTCAATTAGGTTTTTACTATTTAGACAGGTTCTTAAAATATGTCACCATTTAATGCTAAATCCCTCTGGGGATGCTAAACGATGGCATAACGTTGAAAACAATATCACTAGATATAACTAGGGTAACCTGCCCTATGACCGAACACACGCTATAACCGAACATTTTATTAATATCTTCCTCATCCCTTCTTCATTTTGAATGATTTAAAAGTTATGGTAGCGGTAACTTGAGCTCTTCAATTCGTCTTTGAACAGCAGAGGCAAAGGAGTAATTATAGAAGGGCAAGAAGAGAAATAAGCTTTTCCAAGTTATAAAATGTGTTGTTGTTCTTTTTTTTTTCTCTTCTACCCCTCTTACTTTCAATGTTCATAACTTTCTCATTTCTTGTTCAATTTAAGTGATTTAAAGTGCTATAAGAGCGCAACCTTATGATCTACAAATAATCTTGGAATCATAAAAGCAATAGAGCGACTTTCAAAGACTTTTTTTGGGTGTTTGGTGGTTTTTCGTTTCCACCATTTGATCCCCCCTACTTTGGAGGGTCACATCTGACTCATTTCTTCATTTTTTCAACAATTCAACTTTCTGTGGGTGCGCAAATAGTAGGGCTACAATTCCTTTTTGGGCATGAAATCCAAAGGAGCATTCTCCAGAAATTTGGAGACCTCTGAGACATTAAGTGTTTGGTGACCGGCCTGGCTACCCTATATGTCTGAAAAAAATGTGAACACCGTGGGTTGGCAAAGAGGGGAAATGAAGAACAAAGAGGACGTCCATCTAGCTAGAAAGCCACAAGACCAAACAACAAACACACCCAAATTGTTTCCAATCCTGATGTTAACCTAGAGGTGCATAAAGAGCAAGTGAATGTGGCGGGGTTGGATGCTACCCCTTTGAACTAGTCCCCCAGGAAAACAGGAAACAACGGAGAGTAAGAAAAGGCAGTGGATCCAGATGCTAGTCCTATGACTTGGTCCCTAGAAAAGTAGAAGGGCAACACTAGGACTGCAAAAGAAATGGAAAGTGATGAGAATGAAGTTGAAGAGGGAAAGGATTTGGAGGAACAATTTCTAATGAATGGGCCAATGAACCCCATTGCGGACTTGACAGATCCTCATAGGAGAAATGCAAAGGCCCCAGAGAACATCATTGAAAGTCCCCAATATGGGGCAACCTGCACAAGTCATTCAAAATGTGGGTATGGAAGAATTGGTTCCTCTGTTGCAAGAAGTTATTCCACCTCTAGTTCTGCTAGCATGTTGTCACAAAAATGAAGTTGAAGTGCATACATGCAGATCAATCAAAGCACCACATGTGAATTCAATTAAGATAGACATGCCTATCATTGAACACTTAACCATGGATCAATATCACTTTCTTGTCCATGGTCTATTGCTTTTGGAACTTCAAACAATTTTTTAGTCCTCCATTTGGTGCATCCAAATATGTAAAAAACCATTCCAATCTAACAGTAATTGAACAAGATATCCCCTTTCAAAGTGAAGGGGGTTGTGCTTTGGTTTTTTCATAAATGTCCAGTATGATTTTGAAGCGTAAGCTCTTCGATTGGGTCCAAAATTTTTAAGGTGTATCAAAATCTTGTCACAATATCACCTTTTTGGTTTTTTTAACCAAGTCCTTTTTTATCATGTAAAAACACATTTATAGATTATTATGATAAAATTTAGAATTTTAATGGTTTAAAATATAGTCTTCATGAAATTTTTGACAACTTATGATTCATTATTTTTTATGGGGATCAAAATATAAAGTAAAAAAGGATTGCAATAAGGACTAGGCCCTTTTCATCATGTGCGGTACACCTTAAAGGATTTTCACTTGAATATTAATTTTTTGTCTTTTCACTTTAAACAAGTTTTATAAATCTTGAAATAACACATATGTAGCCTTTGAAATTGTGAGAAATGAATGAGAAATGAACAAGATATAGTTGTTGGAAGTAAAGGGGTCTAGAGATAAAATTTGAGACAAAATATCACTATTTTTCTTCTTGCATTTTTTGTTTTGTTCCTTTGTTTTTGAGGTTCAAAGAACATTTATAACTCTCTATTTTGCGCTTCCAATGACATAAAAAAACCTTCAATTTGGTTATGAAACGAGGAAAACTTGAAAATGTTCAATGATAGGATACCATTTGGTGATAACGTGTCTAGCCTACAACCTTTCCTATTATACAAGAGATTGGAGTAATGAACGAGGAAAAGGAACAATTTGAAGATGTAAAAGTCAATGTTTAGTACTAGACCCACCCAAAAGTGAAAATACGAAATCAAATACCAAGTAACAATAACCTTAACAAAACTAGACCCTTGAAAGATTTAAATGGAAGAACTGGTTCCTTTGGTTAGACCCCACAAGCCCCAACCCTAGGTTCAATTGTTAATGTTGAAGAAATAGTGCAAAAAATAAAATAAAATTAAGGGCAATAAATATGGCTACAAGGGGTAATAAGATTTTACTACATCAAGAAAAAACAATCTAGCCCATTTCCACACTTTGCATCATTGCAAAATATCCATAGGCAGTTGGGATGGGCCAAAAAATGACCTAATTAAACCCCATCATCACCACCTTAAACCAATGTTGCCACATCACCACAATGAAAACCATCAATTTCAACCAATGGCCACATGTATTTTCATTGTTGAAAAAACCCATTCACAATGAAAAGTTTGTATAAGAACATTCGACATGCTAATTAATTTAAGAAAATATTTGCCTGGCTTTGAAGTTTTTTTACACATAATATGTTTTGTCACATAGCTTCAAGTTTCATAAAACAAGCCTCATAAAACATTGTGATCTTTGACATTTTGTTGAGACATTATGAGGGATTTAGTGTTTGTGAAGTTGGTGGTTGTTCAAAAATTCAATGTGTCATGGTATAAGATCATCACAATTGGAATGTACAAGCTTTCTACGACTCTCATGTTTTGTGTAGGCTATAAGGTTTTGTTTGTGTGTAGGATGAAGGTGAGTTAGGTGCAATGGGTGTCTTGTCAAGTTTTGATTCTTCTAGATTTGCACAAAACTTTGTGGACTTTGTGCAATGTGTGAAACATTCAAAAGTTAACATGCAATTCTTTAAACCATAACCCAAACAATGTAATTTTATGTGAATTGGTGATCTATGTAATTCTATCTGATTTACCAAGTTATGCAATTGGATGAGCAATGTGATTTTGACCAATGCAAATGAATAATATGCCTCCATTTCCTTTTATATTTTCAATATTTTTTCTTCGTATGGAAATGTTGAAAATTAAATGTGTAGGGGAAGTACATGCCATCTTTAAATCAATTTGATGTGATTATATGCAATTTGACCATGGTAATTCAAAATTAATTTTCTCCATTTTAGGCCTAAAGAAATTTGACCAATGGTTAACAAGTTCAAACCTCCCTTCTAAGTCCTTGAATATTTTTTCATTTTAGTTGTGTTATGATTTGAACAAGGTTTATGAAGCTCGAACCTCCCTTTTTACCTTTTCCTATGTATTTCAATAATGTTGTGTATAAATGTAGTGTAAAGAAAATAGATGTCAAAGTTTGAATTTTTTAAATAGTTTCATGTTGAATGTAATAAAGTTTTTAAAAATCTTTTATATTAAAATGTTGGAGTGATTTGGTGGTTAAGACCTAGGTGCATCTCATGAAATGTTGAATTCAAACTATGATGGATGGGTGCATTAATGTATACAATGTTATACATTGATGTACAATGTACAAACATAATATATAAACATGTACATATGATGGCAGTGAATGGCGCCAAAACTTTTTGTTGAAAAATTTGATAATAATAGTAAATGCATAGTAGGTGTTGTCCTCATACTATACCATGAAAAGAATACAATTTGTGACTCATCTAAAAAAAGGAAAAAATGTTGTGTGATTGTGATGTGGCACTTTAATAAAATGTTATGGCATTTTAATCAACATCATATTAACTTAAGACTTTATAATATCCATGTCATAATTCAAAAATTAAAAATTATTTAATGCAACATGTGATTATTCAAAATAATTAAATAATTTCTTCAAAATGTCCTAATCAAGTTTTTTTTTGACCAAAACCATATAAGTTGCATATTAGTCAATTTTTGTCCGATTTCATTGAAAACCCAATGTATTTAGGTAGTTGCAGAACCCATGATTCCTTCTTGTGATATTGACAAGGTGGTTTTTTGTGTGCTTGTCATGTTGGATTTTTTATTGGATTTTTTAATAAAAAAACTTGTTTTTAAAGTAATGAATAATGATTGGAGTTTTAAATTATTCATTGTTTAATGAGATGGACCAAGAAGTTGTTATGTTTTTCCAACATGCTTTCATTGTTTGATTTTTAAATACATCTTAAATGATAATGAGGATGAAGGGAATGGCAATTCATTGATCTAGCAATGGGGGTCTAGGATGTCTTGGCCACAATGTAGGCCACACCAACATTATGAAAAAACTTCAACAATTTCACATTCACAAAGTTTGAAGAGTTGATAATTTGAGTAATGCCAATAATAATATTTCATAATAGGTCCACATATAAACCTTCTTATTTTCAAAGTTGCATGATTAAAAGAGGTGTGATTTTAAGGTTAGGGTTAGGGTTTAGGGTATGAAATTAGGCTTTAGGGTTTGAATTTTAAGGATTAAGAATTGAAAATTAATGCGTTATAGTATAAATTTAGGGTTAAATGTTTGTAATTTATGTTTAAGGTTTTAAATTTAAGATCAAGATTTGAAATTTAAGGCTAGGTTTTGAATTTTGGGGTTTATGGTTTGAAATTTAGGGTTTAAGGTTTGAATTTTAAAGATTAAGATTTGAATTAGGGTTTAAAGTTTGAAATTTAGGGTCATGATTTGAAATTTAAGGCTAGGTTCTGAAATTTGGGGTTCATGTTTTGAAATTTAGGGTTTTGGGTTTGAAATTTAAAGTTAGTTTTGAATTTTAGGGTTTAAGGTCTAAAATTTAGGGTAAGGGTTTGAATTTAAAGTTTAATGTCAAAATTACAAATTTGGATATAAGGTTTAAGGTCTAAAATTGAAGCTATTAAGGTTTGAATTTTTTCCCCATCATTCCAAGGGATACATTAATTGCATCAAGAAAACCATCAAAGTTGAACCTTGAATAACGATTTTTGAGCTTCATATTATTCATGAAGCATGAAAATGTCACCGTTTATGACACCTTCATGTGAAACTAGGAAAAATTGTTATTATTTTACATTATGTTATTCAATGCATCATGCATTAATGGTGTTTTGGCAAACAAAATTTGTTGACCCATGCTTGATGAAAGGGTTGTTTTGGGTAGGCAATTGCACAAGTTGCCAAGGTGCATTAGGTTTATTGATGGGACATTGGTTGATATCTATAGGCAATGGAAGAACTCAAAACACCGATCATGTTTTAATGGTTGGAATCAAATATTTGCAATGAACAACACTATGGTTTTAAACCACCATGGTTCGTTTATTTATATCAACATGAGCTACTTTAGCTTACCAGAACATAAACATTCTCCATCTCTCCACCATCTACTAGAAATGGTGTCATTATTTCACTTATGGGGGTTAATATTTTGAATATTTGTTGGAAGAATTGGGCTACTTGGGGGAAAAAATGTTCATTATGTGCATGATAGGAAGGTGAGAGTTATCATTGGATATGAACCATGGTGTAGTTTTAACTTACAACAAAATTCACATGAAATTTAAGGTCATGATGGAACATTGGGGAATTTGTGGATTCACAAGAAAACATAAACACTTCATGAAAATATTTGATTTCACAAAACAAAAAATTTCACATCTTTTCCAAACTAAGGCTTTTGTGACCAACTATTACATTGGTCCCAAATGGATTTCCCATACAACTAAAACCTTGACCTAAATACATAATGGTGGGTAATACATTATTAAAATTTAAAATTATTCTAACTTTTGCTCTAGGGTTTAAGGTTTGGATTATAGGGTTTGTGTTAGAGTATAAAGGTGTTACTATTAAAATTTAAGATTTAAGGTTTGAAATTAGGGTTGAAAGTTAAGATTTAGGGTTTAAATGGTGAATTTTAAGATTTATGGTCAAGATTTAGGGTTTAAAGGATAGTTTTGAAATTAAGGTTTAGTGTTAGGGTTAAAGGTGAGGTTGTAAATTTTAAGGTTAAGGTTTTGGGTTTGAAAGTCTTTTATGGTTTGGATTTAAGGTTTAAAGTTTAAAATTCAAGGCTTTAAATTAAATGGTCATTGGAAATCAATCATTAAAAATTCATCACTAGAAAATTGGTTAATGAAAAAATACAAAGAAATCATTCTAGGGTTTATTTTATTAAATTTCATGGGGAAGGGACCATCATTAGACCTTTGTTATAAACTAGAACCAAAAACCAAGAAGACTACTTGTAGATGCCAATTTAAGGTTTATTTCAGTAAAAATCAATGGAAGATGACCATCATTAAACCCTAGTTGTAAACTATAACCAATAACACTAAAAAGCCCACCTGCAAATGTTATTTCAAGGTTTGTTTGGTTAGAAATCAAAGGAAGATGAGCATCACTAAGGTTAAGATAATCATTATAACCAATATCACCAAAAAAACCACTTGCATTGCCCAATTCAAAGTTTGTTTCACCATAAATGAAAGGACAATGACCATCTTAGGGTCAAAATGACCATTAACATCAAGATCACCAATTGAAGATCACTTATATTGCCCATTTTAAAGGTTGTTTTTATTAGAAATCAAAGGAAGATTACCAAAAAAATTTAAGTTTGAATATGTACATAATTTGATTATATAAAAATGTCAATTCTAAAAAGCATTTAACTTTAGTGAATCATCTATTTGAAAGCAACATTTCAAGCATTCTAGTTCAAATTGTGAACATGCTTTAAGAGGACATCTTGGAAGTCCTTGAGCTTGAATTGTTTGGTAGTAAAACACCTTTACAATTTTCACAATCTTGAGTGCATTCTAGGCCATTGCATCATTCACAACCTTGTATTAAGATTTGTTTACTTGGTGAAAACACCACATCATCAAAAGGTGCATGTGCAAGCAAGTAGGAATTTGCTTAATGATGAAGGCGTTTATGAAAGGAAGGATTAGATGCACTAGAAAAAAAATGTTTTTGGTGACTTGTCTTATGCAACTACATATGTCATATGCAACTATGAAATGTCGTATGCAACTATTTTTGAGTTGCATGAATAATGTGAAATTGTAAAA
>Ga0116226_10003218_pt1 | contig 14394 bp, 10 predicted proteins | sample S1TSphfallax_FD_89692 | JGI IMG/M metagenome (GOLD analysis project Ga0116226, IMG submission 89692) | Host-associated microbial communities from peat moss isolated from Minnesota, USA - S1T2_Fa - Sphagnum fallax MG | ecosystem: Host-associated > Plants > Peat moss > Unclassified | place: USA...
CCGGATAGGTTGCCGTATTAGCCGCCGGCCACTGGCTGATCTGCGTGCCTGGGAAATTATCGGGATGCTGCTGGACCAGTGCGTAGATCCAGAATGTCTGCTGGCAATGGCGGGCTTCGTGGTAGATCGTGTCCGCGAAGCCTTTCAGGCTCTTGAGTTCTTCATCACGGGCACCAGCTTCGGTCGATGCCGCGGGGAGCTCAAACAGTGCTTTCAGGTCGTTCAACACAAGCACCAAGCTCCAGTCCTGATCGCTGAACTGTCCTTGTTCATCGGCGACTTTCTGCGAGGTGATAAGGTTGATTTTCTGCGGTACCGCGGAGGCGGGAATGCCGCCTCCATTCGGCGACCGGGCGGTTAACGCGGCCTGTACCGGGGGCGTAATCAGAGCGAGTAATGCATTTTCGGCGTCCGTATCCAAAGGCCACCTCAACCTAAGTCTCGGCGTACTCCCCGCAGGCCCATAATAAGCATTCCCCCACTGTATTTGGGTCAGCAGCGGCTCCATGCATTTCGCATAGTCATGCGCCACCGGATAAGCCAATAACCCCTGCTTTCTGCGGATCGGGTCCGGATCCGCATCCGAAAACCGCAGACCCCACCGATCCGGGCTACAGATCGGATACAGGGCAGCCCTGTTTGCGCTGGTCGGTTTGCGTGCGTCATTCTTAGTCAGGGTGTAATGACCTGCCTTCGTGCTGGTATGAGTCATGCCGTATCGCTCCGTGCTGAATCGAAAGTGGCGTGTGCGTCCCGTGTTAACGCGGGCTGATGTGTGGACAGGATCGTGCCGTCCTCGCGCAACAGTTCGACCGTCGCGATCTGGATGCTGTCGCTCATTGCGAGCGACGTCTCGCCTTGCGCGTTGCTGATACCAGCCAAAATCTGTCCGTCGGCCAGTTCGATTCGGTAACGCAGGTTGGGCAGCACCCAACCTGAGCCTGCCTCTGTCAGCACAAAATGCTCGGCGACCTTGGCTTCGTCGATATCGGTCAACGTCATCTTGACGGGCTGCGCGAGCGGTACGTCAGTCTGGTGACTCGCGGCGCGAACCAAGTGCTGCCCGTCTGTATGGACGGTGTAACCCTGCTCGTTGATTTCCACCACGGTGTTATTGACGACCAGCCGGATGCACTTCGGGGCGCGCAGGGTGATCGATTCGGCACGGCTCATCAGGCTCAGGTCCCGATTCGCAATCAGGTCCATATCGTCTCGCTGTGCCTCAATACGAACCTTGCCCGACGCCGCAATCAGCATGATGCCGAGCGTGTGCACGAAGAGAGAGAATCTTTCTAGGACATTGGCATAGAACGATTTGCCCGCCGCGAGGCCGACATCGCCGCCTGTCGTCAGTGCGAGGTTGTCCTGGCTCGCGATATGCGTGCTGTCCGCCGCCGTCAGTTCGATGCCCGCCGCACTGGCAACCAGTACATGCGGCTCAGGCAGTTCAGGAAACGCGTCGCCATCCGAGGGCTTGCCGCGGATGCCGTCGTTTTGCGCCTTGATGGCTCGCGTCACCGCGCTGTGTCCCGCATCGCCTTGCTGCGCACCATGATGCTGCGCGAGGCCTGTCAGTTTTTCGTGAATATCACGCGCCTGCGTAAGCCGCGCGACTGTATCGGCCATCTCCTTCGCGTGCCCCTGCGCATCCCGCCGGGCTTCGCTGGTGATCAGCAGCCCCCTGGCGGCGCGGATCACGCCCCACAGGTCCGTGCGCAATTCGAAACCCTTGCCGCGCGCGTCCTGGCGGCCTTTCTTGCCAAGGATGCGCCGCAGGAAACCCAAGCTCAGTTGCGAGGTGCCGTAGTCGCTCGCCAGTTGTGCCTGGATTTCGCCCTGCGTGTCGTCAAACGCGAGTCGGCTGGATTGGCCGGTATGGCCGTATTCCCTGGTGTTGATGCCGGACAAGGCATGATTGTCTGGCAAAGGCCAGACCGGCTGATTGAACGCATTGGCTGTACTGCTCGTGACGATGGGCAAATCCGGATCGTTGTTGATATAACTGACCTGGACCTCATGCCCGATGCGCGGTACATACTGCGTGCCGAGGCGGTTGCCTTGCCACGACGACGCCACGCGCAACCAGCAGCTTGAATTCTCGTCGTGTCTGCCGTGCCGGTCCCATTTAAACTGCACCTTCACACGTCCCAGCGCGTCGGTCCAGATCTCCTGGTTCTCAGGCCCGGTCACGATCGCGGCCTCCGTCCCGCGCGTGGGCTTCGCCAGCGTCTGCGGGCTGCAGAATACGGCGTTGGCGGGTTGAATCTCGAACTCTGTCACACACTGGTAGCGCGGGCCGCTGCCAGCCGGCACGGTCGCCTCATCGGTGTGATGGATGTCGAGCGTGGCCGATACCACCATGTATTCGCGATTGGCGGACTGTTGTGGATAGTGAGTGAGATGGAAGGTTCGGGCCACCTCCAGGCCGCGCAGATTACCTTTGCCCTTCGCGCGCAGACCCACGCAGCGCAACGCATCCATGCGTACGCGCGCGAGCATGTGCGCTTCGTCGCGCGGCAGGTTCGGGGTTCCCGATAACCCCGTCGCGCCTGCCTGTGGCTGGGCATAGTCGCCCCAAGCGTAGTGTTCGCCATCGGCGAACGCCGTATCGCGAGGGTCTTCGTACTTGACGCCGAGATCGGCGCGCGGCTGGGTGTAATCGTCATCGATCAGGCTCACCGCACCGGCCGTCAGGCTATGCACGACAGTCAGTTCATGGATGTGTTCTTCATCGATGTGTGCGCTGTCCGGCGCGTGATAGCGAATTTCCTGGTAGGCAGGACCGTGCTGTCGATGCGCTCCTGGCGAATTGCACAGGACCAGGCGATGTCGGCCATCACTGTGCTCAAACCAGAAATACAGCCCCCATTCCTGCCAGAGCCTGGCCAAGAAATGGAAATCGCTCTCGAAACACTGACGCTGGTAGTCGCGCTTAGGATAACGTCCGATCAGGCGCTTCTCGACCGGATAGCCGTAGGGCGCCAGCACCAGATCGGTGATCTCGAGCACCGTCATATCCTGGAAGATGCGCGAGTCCTGGTTTTGTGTTGCGCGGTACAGCCATGGCCGCAGTGTGAGTTGGAACGACGCCATACGATCACTGGCGCCCAGGAAACGTGCTGTGGTCACCAATCCGGTTATTTCGCGCGTGCCCGCGCCGATATTGCTCATGCCCGTATTGCCGGGCTGGCCGGGAACATAGCTACCCCGGCCTTCGATTTCGATGTCGACGGTAAATTCGTGACCGATCAGGCCATCCAGATTGATCAGATCGACCGCCGACCAGGTCGGCAGCTCGGGGCGCGCGACGGCCACCAACTCGAGTGTGTAATCGAACAGTTCGCCCAGGGCTTCGGTGCCGGTGAGGCGTGCTGGCGCGAGAATCGGCCGCTTGTCGAGCCCATAGGTGGGCAGGACAGGGCTGGAAATGGCTAGTGTGTGGCTCTGGACGGAGTGGGTCATCAGAAGGTCTCCACAGGAAAATCAGCCGCCCATCAGGGTTGCGCCGCAACCCGTCCGGTCCCCGAGGTAGGCGACACGGATGCCGCGATGGGTCCGCTTGCCGGTGGCGATGATGGGGAAGGTGCCGCCGCACTTCGGGCACTCGACCGAGTGGCCGTGCAGTGCGACAGGGATGCCCATGTGCATGAGGTCTGGCGCCGCTTCAATGACCTTGCCGCCGTGATCGGTGGTGTCGCCCAACCGTGCCATGTCACGGCCCTGTTCGTCTTTCATTTCGCGTTCCCGTTTCTTGAACTGAGACGACGATAACGGACTAGCAGGACGCTTTACATGGGAAAAATCTGAATTCGATGCACTTCGGCAATGGAGCGCTATCCAACGCGACTGGCAGCCAATAGCCGCGGCCGTCTGCAGCCATAGCTGGCGCTAAGCTGCCCTGGGCCATGCGTCGGTGACGGGGATCGGATACGGGGTGTGCTGAAAGCGGCAGTTCACCCGCGTGTGTTTGAAGATGGCGTTGGCGGTGCCAATTGGCGGACTGCCTTTCGGGCGCTCCACCGCGGCGATCTGACTGGAATGCGGATCGGTGTCTGGCGACACATTCGCCCTCTAGATTACCGAGCCTGGCGGATCGGCGCAGGAAGAAAGGGCGATTATCAGACTGTCGCCGGCTTCAGTCGGTGAAGCCGGCGGTAGCTTGATTACACGCTTAAGCCGGCTTACCCCAGCTATCCTTCAAGGTGGTGATCCGGTTGAATACCGGCTTACCGGGCTGCGAATCGACCCGGTCGGCGACGAAGTAGCCGTGGCGTTCAAACTGCAAACGCGTATCGGGCAGCACGTTTTGCACGCCCGGTTCGCAGTACGCGTGCACCACGCGCTTGGCATCCGGGTTCAACAGTTCGAGGAAGTCGCGCCCGCCAGCGTCGGGCTGGGCTTCGGTGAACAGGCGGTCGTAGATGCGCACTTCGGCCGGGTAGGCATGTGCCGCGCTGACCCAGTGAATGTTGCCCTTGACCTTGTAGTTGTTCGAGCCATCGGTGCCGGATTTGCTGTCGGGGAAATAGCTGCAGTGCACGGCCGTGATGTTGCCATGCTCGTCCTTGTCGGCCCCGGTGCATTCGACCACGAAACCGTGGCGCAGACGCACGCGATTGCCCGGGAACAGGCGGAAATAGCCTTTGGGCGGATTCTCGTTGAAATCTTCGCGCTCGATCCACAGTTCACGCGAGAACGGGAACTGACGCTCACCCATTTCCGGATGATGCGGATGAACCGGCGAGGTGCACGGCTCTATCGTGCCTTCGGGGAAATTGTCGACGATCAGTTTGAGCGGATCGAGCACCGCGGTGGCACGCGGCGCGATCGGGTCGAGATCGTCGCGCAGCGCCTGCTCCAGCGTGCTCATGTCGATCCAGCTATCGGCCTTGGTCAGGCCTATCCGTTCGCAGAACAACTGAATGCTGGACGGCGTATAGCCGCGCCGGCGCAGACCGACGATGGTCGGCATGCGCGGGTCGTCCCAGCCGTCCACATGGCCTTCGGTGACCAGTTGCAGCAGTTTGCGCTTGCTGGTGACCACGTAGGTCAGGTTGAGGCGGGCGAATTCGATCTGTTGCGGCAGCGGGCGCTTCAAGGCACCGGCATCGGCCAGTTCGTTCAGGATCCAGTCGTAGAGCGGACGATGGTCTTCGAACTCGAGCGTGCACAGGGAATGCGTGATGTTTTCCAAGGCATCCGAGATGCAGTGGGTGTAGTCGTACATCGGGTAGATGCACCAGGCGTCGCCGGTACGATGGTGATGCACGCGGCGGATCCGGTAGATCACCGGGTCACGCATGTTGATGTTGGGCGAGGCCATGTCGATCTTGGCCCGCAACACATGGGCGCCGTCGGCGAATTCGCCTGCGCGCATACGGCGAAACAGATCGAGGTTTTCCTGCACGCTGCGCTCGCGATAGGGCGAATGCTTGCCCGGTTCGGTCAGGGAACCGCGATTGGCGCGCATTTCCTCGGCGCTTTGACTATCCACATAGGCACGGCCACGCTCGATCAGCAGTTCGCCGAACTGATACAGCTGCTCGAAGTAATCGCTGGCGTGGAACAGGTATTCGACGCCGTTTTTTTCCCAGGAAAAGCCCAGCCATTGCACGGCATCGAGGATGCTGTTGGCGTATTCGGTGCTTTCTTTTTCCGGATTGGTATCGTCGAAGCGGAAGTGGCACACGCCTTGGTAGTCGCGCGCCAGGCCAAAATTGACGTGGATGGACTTCGCATGGCCGATGTGCAGATAGCCGTTGGGTTCAGGCGGGAAGCGGGTCTCGACGCGGCCGCCCCATTTACCGCTGCGGTTGTCCTCGTCGATGATATTGCGGATGAAATTCGATACCGGTGCTTCCGGCGCGGCGTTCTTGCGGTCGTGGCTCATGTGCGGTGCCTGGATGTAATCCGCTTATTTTACCGTACCTGAGCGCCGCTGCCGATGGCGTCCACGGATGTCGATGAGATTCAGCCCATTCATCGTGCCGGCATGTGGCCAACGCCATTAAAAAGGCCCCGCGTGCGGGGCCTGTGCTTCAGCGATGCGGACCGTGATGCCAGTCGCGCGGCGGCGGGTGCGGATGCCCATAGCCATTGTGGTAACGGTCACCATAGCCGTAACCGTAATACGGCACGCCGTAGACGACGGGCGGCGGGGCATAGACCGGTGCCGGTGCGTACACCACCGGTGGTGGGCCTACCACCAACCCCGGAATGCCGATGCCGATGTTCAGGTTGACCCGGGCGGCGTTGGCAAGGGGGCTCAGGCTAAGGGCGGCCAGGCCCAGCAGTGAGGTAAGCAGGAGTCGTTTCATGATAGACCCCGGCTCAAGGCTGCGAGCTGGCGTTCGGCGCGGCTGCCTTGGTGGTCGCCGGCTTCGCGCCATGGTGTTTTCCGGCCTTGGCGGGCGCCATCCGCGGATGCGGGTGGAACACGTGGTCGGCGATCTTCTTTTGTTCGTCCGACATGCTGTTGTAGAGCGGCGCGAACACCGACGACATCCGCTTGACGCCGTCCGCATGTGCTTGCGCCAGCAGCGCATAGTTGTTCAGATCGTCGACGGCCGACATCATGTCCTGTTGCGATTGACGCTCGGAGATCAGTTCGTCCATCTGTTTGGCCTCGTCGCGCATTGCTTGCGCGACTTCGCTCCATTTACCTTCTTCTTCCGGCGTGATCTGAAGCTCGCGGTGCAGGTCGGCGATGCGCGCTTCGACGCGATCGGTGGCGGTCGGTGCGGCTTTTGCCGCGTGCGGCACAGGGGCTGCAGGGGCGGCAGGGGCGGCAGGGGCCGAAGCCTGTGCATAAGCGCCCGTGACGAACAGAGCGGAAACCATCGTTACGATTAGTGCTTTCATCGGTATGCCCTCATGGTTGTCGCAGAAATTGCCAGGCCCGAGCGGCGCCGGCGTCGACCGGGCCTTGCCGCTGCAGGCTGCAAGCATAGATTTTGAGGGGGGGAGGTGACAATGGTTCCGGATCATTTGCCACATCGCGGCGAAATTGTTACCGCCCCCTTGTGCCAGCAGGCTTGTCGTGTTGCCGCCGGTACATCCTGTTACACAATCCCGGCGGCGCGCAGCTCGGCGAAGCGCGCGGTATCGATGCCCAAGCGCTCGCGCAGTATGGTTTCGGTGTGTTCGCCCAGCACAGGCGGATGGCGTTCGATGGACGGCGGCGTCGCGCTCATCCGCACCGGATTGCGCACCAGATCGATGGCGCCGGCGAGCGGATGCTCGACTTGCACCTTTAAGCCGCGCGCCTGCACTTGCGGGTCGTCGAACACCTCACCGAGATCGTTGATCGGTCCACACGGCACACCAGCGGCTTCCAGCGCTGAGATCCAGTCGGCTTTGTCGCGCTGTTCGACCATCTCGACCAACAGCGGCACCAGTTCCGCACGGTGCGCAACCCGTTGCGGGTTGCGCGCAAAACGCGGATCGTCGGCCAGACCGGCGCATCCCCCGATCTCGACGAATTTACGGAACTGTGCATCGTTGCCGACCGCGACGATGATCCAGCCGTCGCGGGCCTTGAAGGTCTGGTAGGGCACGATGCTGGGGTGGGCATTACCCAGCCGCACCGGTGGCGTGCCGCCCACGAAGTAATAGGTGTTCATATTGGTCAACATGGCGATCTGCACGTCCAGCAGCGCCATGTCGATATATTGGCCTTCGCCGGTGCGGTCCCGATGGGCGAGCGCGGTCAGCACGGCGATGGTCGAATACATACCCGTCATCAGGTCGGCGATGGCGATGCCGGCCTTTTGCGGGCCGCCGCCCGGTACGGCGTCGGGTTCGCCTGTCAGGCTCATAAAGCCGCCCATGCCCTGCACGATGAAGTCGTAGCCGGCGCGTGGCGCATAAGGGCCGGTTTGGCCGAAACCCGTGATCGAGCAGTAGATCAGATCGGGTTTGAGTTCGCGCAGGGATGCGTAGTCCAGGCCATATTTCTTGAGCTGTCCGACTTTATAGTTTTCCAGCACCACGTCGCTTTGCGCGGCGAGCTCGCGTACCAGGCGCTGACCTTCCGGGGTGGCGATATCGACCGTGATCGAACGCTTGTTGCGGTTGGCCGCCAGATAGTAGGCGGCTTCCTCGGTCGGCGCCCCATCCGGGGTATGCAGATAGGGCGGACCCCAGCGGCGGGTGTCGTCGCCCACGCCGGGCCGTTCGACCTTGATCACATCGGCGCCGAAGTCGGCCAGCGTCTGGCCGCACCACGGCCCGGCCAGCACTCGGCTGAGATCGAGCACGCGCAGATGGCTTAGCGCTCCCATTTTGAGGTCCTCCCAGGCAAATTCGAGCGCTCATGGTAAGCGAAAGCTGACCGGTTGGCGGCATCGGCGCCCCCGATTGACATCGCGCCGCATCGCCGCATTGCGCCTTCTGGCTGTGCAGCTGCGGTTTCCCGTATAATCAAATGCTTACAAAATTACCTCTAGCCTAGCGCCCGGACGCTCCCAAGCCCGCCATGAAAGCAGCTGATATACGCGAGAAATTCCTCAAATTCTACGAGTCCAAAGGACACACCATCGTCCGTTCGTCCAGCCTGATTCCGGCCAACGATCCGACCTTGCTGTTTACCAACTCGGGCATGGTTCAGTTCAAGGATGTGTTCCTCGGCACCGACCTGCGTCCCTATACCCGTGCCACCACCGCGCAGCGCAGTCTGCGCGCGGGCGGCAAGCATAACGACCTGGAAAACGTCGGCTATACGGCACGCCATCACACCTTCTTCGAAATGCTGGGCAATTTTTCGTTCGGCGATTATTTCAAGCGGGATGCGATCCACTATGCGTGGGAGTTGCTGACCACGGTCTACCTGTTGCCCAAGGAAAAACTTTGGGTCACGGTCTATCACGAAGACGACGAAGCCTACGATATCTGGGCCAAGGAAATCGGCGTGCCCACCGAGCGCATTATCCGCATCGGCGACAACAAGGGTGCGCGTTACGCCTCCGACAACTTCTGGCAGATGGCCGATACCGGTCCGTGCGGCCCGTGTTCGGAAATCTTCTATGACCACGGCCCGGAAGTGTGGGGCGGCCCGCCCGGATCGCCCGAAGAAGACGGCGATCGCTATATCGAAATCTGGAACCTGGTGTTCATGCAGTTCAACCGCGATGAGCAGGGCAATATGCCGCGCCTGCCCAAGCCTTGCGTTGATACCGGGATGGGCATCGAACGTCTGGCGGCGGTGTTGCAGCACGTGCACAGCAACTATGAAATCGACCTGTTCCAGTCCTTGATCAAGGCGGCAGCACGCGAAACCGGCACGGCCGATCTCACTAACAACTCGCTGAAGGTGATTGCCGATCACATTCGTGCCTGTTCGTTCCTGATCGTCGACGGCGTGATCCCGGGCAACGAAGGCCGGGGCTATGTACTGCGCCGCATCATCCGGCGTGCGATCCGCCACGGCTATAAGTTGGGCCGCAAGGAACCGTTCTTCAACAAGCTGGTGGCCGATCTGGTGCTCGAAATGGGCGCGGCCTATCCGGAACTGACCGAAGCCAGCGCGCGCGTCACCGAGGTGCTGCGCCAGGAAGAAGAGCGTTTCTTCGAAACCATCGAAATCGGCATGGAAATCCTGGAAAGCGCGCTTGCCGATCTGCGCCAGCAAGGCGGTACCGTGCTGGATGGCGAAGTTGCTTTCAAGCTGCACGACACCTACGGTTTCCCGCTCGATTTGACGGCCGATGTGTGTCGCGAGCGCGAAGTGACGGTCGACGAAGTCGCCTTTGATGCGGCGATGGCGCGGCAACGCGAACAAGCGCGCGCGGCCGGCAAGTTCAAGATGACAGCCGCGCTCGGCTATAGCGGTGCCAAAACCACCTTCCACGGCTACGACAAGCTGGTGCTCGACGACGCCAAGGTCACGGCGCTCTACGTGGATGGCAGCCCAGTCGAGTCGGTCACGGCAGGGCAGGCCGCCATCGTGGTACTCGACCATACCCCGTTCTATGCGGAATCGGGCGGTCAGGTCGGCGATCAAGGCGTGCTGCATGCGGGCGCTGCGCGCTTCGAAGTCAGCGATACGCAGAAGGTTCAGGCCGATGTATTCGGTCATCACGGCACCCTGGTACAGGGTACGCTGAAGGTCGGCGATGTGCTGGCAGCCGAAGTCGATACCGTGCGTCGGGCGCGGACCATCCGCAATCACTCGGCCACCCACTTGATGCACAAGGCCTTGCGCGAAGTGCTGGGCGCCCACGTGCAACAAAAGGGCTCGCTGGTCGATGCCGACAAGACCCGCTTCGACTTCGCGCACAACGCGCCGCTGACGGATGAGCAGATTCGCCGCGTCGAAGCCATTGTCAATGCCGAAATCCTGCGCAATGCGGCAGTTCATGCGCAGGTGATGGCCTACGACGATGCGGTCAAGGGCGGTGCGATGGCGCTGTTCGGCGAGAAATACGGTGATCACGTGCGTGTGCTCGATATCGGTTTTTCGCGCGAACTGTGTGGCGGTACCCATGTCGCGCGCACCGGCGATATCGGCCTGTTCAAGATCGTGTTCGAAGGCGGGGTGGCGGCGGGCATACGCCGTGTCGAGGCAATCACTGGCGACAACGCACTGCAATTCGTGCAACAGTTGGACGGCTTGGTCAACGCTGCCGCTGCCTCGCTGAAGGCGCTGCCGTCGGAGTTGACGGTGCGCATTGGTCAGGTGCAGGAGCATGTGCGCACGCTCGAAAAGGAACTGGCGCAACTGAAGTCCAAGCTGGCTTCGAGTCAAGGCGATGAACTGGCCAACCAGGCAATCGAAGTGGGCGGCATCCAGGTATTGGCCGCCACGCTCGATAATGCCGACGTCAAAACCTTGCGCGAGACGGTCGACAAGCTGAAGGACAAGCTCAAGCATGCCGCCATCGTGTTGGCGGCGGTATCCGATGGCAAGGTCAGCCTGATCGCCGGCGTGACACCGGAAGCCAGCCAGAAGATCAAGGCGGGCGAGCTGGTCAATTTTGTGGCCCAGCAAGTCGGTGGCAAGGGCGGTGGCCGTGCCGACATGGCACAGGCCGGCGGTACCGAGCCTGCCAATCTGCCGGGCGCGCTGGCCGGCGTGCAGGCCTGGGTGGGCCAGCGCGTCTGAGCGACAGGCCGCGCCGGCTCGACAACATGACCTGACAACTCGGCTTGACCCCAAGCAGACCATGAAACCGCGGCCTGGCGCCGCGGTTTTTTTATCTGCGGCAGCAACGGGGACGCCGCCACAGCACGGATGTCTCGCGTACGGGCCGCTCAGAAAGCCGATAAAATAGCACGATAACCAACCCGGTATGGCGCGCACTCTCCGCCACGCAGCGACGCTCCGCGTGGATGCGTGGCAGCGCCGCCCGCACTCGCACCCGCGTCTCGACGAGCTTATGGAACCTTATCGCTTTTGCCCCCGTTGTGCGACGCCGCTGGCAGAACGCGCGCTGGACGATCGCCTGCGTCATATGTGCCCGGCGCCGGGGTGCGGCTTTGTTCACTGGAATAATCCGCTGCCGGTGGTGGCGGCTGTGGTCGAGTACGAGGGGCGCATCCTGCTGGCGCGCAATGCCGCGTGGACCGAGCCGACCATGTTTGCGCTGATTACCGGCTTTCTGGAGAAGGACGAAACGCCGGAGCAAGGGATTGCGCGCGAAGTCCTCGAAGAAACTTCGTTGCAAGCCGATGCCATCACGTTGTTGGGCGTGTATGAATTCATGCGCAAGAACGAACTCATCATCGCCTATCATGTTCAGGCAAGCGGCACGATTGCGCTCTCGCCTGAATTGGCCGAATACCGTTTGATCGAACCCCACCGGCTGCTACCCTGGCGAGCCGGGACTGGCTATGCGCTGGCCGAATGGATGCGCCGGCGTAACCTGCCGGTCGAATTCGTTGCCGGCCCCGGCCACAATCGCTGGCGCGACTGAAATCCAATTTCGCCAGGGGTGTTGTCATGACGAGAACTGAAACGATGGAAATACACAAGGAAGTGGATGCCTGCGGCTTGCTCTGCCCGCTGCCGATTTTGCGCGCCAAGAAGGCACTGTCCGATATGACCAGCGGTCAGATTCTGAAGATCCTTGCCACCGATCCGAGCGCCCAACGCGATTTTGCCGCGTTTGCGCGTCAGACCGGCAATGAGCTGGTCGAGAGTTCGGTCCACGACAAGGTATTCACCTTTTTGATGCGACGCCGCTGAACCGCAGCCGTGTATCGCCATGACCCAGCCGTGCTGGCAAGGGTCGCTTGCATTACCCAGGAGATCGCGCTTTATGTCGCAAACACAAGCCTATACCGCGCTGACGCAAGTCTTTGCGCGTCTGCATCGATATGCGCACCTCGGCGCCATGGTCGGTTGGGATCAACACACGATGATGCCGGAGGGCGGCAATGAGGCGCGCAGCGCGGCACTGGCCGAACTGGACGTGCTGATGCACCGCACCGGCACCGACCCGTCGCTGCGCGATTGGCTGGCACAAGCCGAGCAGGAAGATCTGTCGTCCTTCGAACGCGCCAGCCTGCGTGAGATGCAGCGCGCATGGCGGCAGTGGAACAGCCTGCCGGAACAGCTGGTCGAAGCCAAGACGCTGGCCGGCATGCGCTGCGAACACGCCTGGCGCGAACAGCGCCGCGCCAACGACTGGGAGGGTTTTCTTGGCAACTTCCGCGAGGTGGTCAAGCTCGCGCGCGAAGAAGCCAGGCTGCTGGCCGACGCGAGCGGCAGCACGCCCTACGATGCCTTGATGGACAAGTATGAGCCGGGCATGCGCAGTGCCGATATCGAGCGTATTTTCGGCGCAGTCAAGACCTGGCTGCCCGGTTTGATCACGGCGGTGCGCGAGCGTCAGGCTGGTGAAACCGTGCTGCTGCCGCAGGGTCCGTTCGCGATCGACACCCAGCGCGCGCTCGGGCTGGAAGTGATGCGGCGTATCGGCTTCGATTTCGCGGCCGGCCGCCTCGACGTCAGCGCGCACCCGTTCAGTGGTGGCGTACCCGAGGATGTGCGTATCACCACGCGCTATTCGGAAGACGATTTCACCCAAAGCCTGATGGGCATCATTCATGAAACAGGTCATGCGCGCTACGAGCAGAACCTGCCGCGCGAGTGGCTGCATCTGCCGGTGGGCCATGCTCGCTCGATGGGTATCCACGAAAGTCAGAGCCTTTCATTCGAGATGCAGTTGGGACGCCATCCCGGCTTTTTGCACAGCATTGCGGCGCTGGTGCGCGACAAGCTGGGCCGGGCCGACGACCCCGCGTTCGAAGCGGACAACCTGGTGCGCTATTACAGCCGGGTCGAGCCAGGCTACATTCGTACCGATGCGGACGAACTCTGCTACCCGGCGCACGTGATCCTGCGCTTCGAGATCGAGCGTGCACTGGTCAATGGCGAGATCGAAGCCGAAGACATTCCGGCTTTGTGGGACGAAAAGATGATGGCCTATCTGGGCGTCGACACGCGCGGCAACTATCGCAATGGCTGCCTGCAGGACGTCCACTGGACCGACGGCAGTTTCGGCTACTTCCCCAGCTATACGCTAGGTGCGATGTATGCCGCGCAGTACTTTGCCACGATCCGGCGCGCGCATCCGAGTCTGGATGCGGAGATCGCAGCGGGCCAGTTCGGCACGGTATTCGACTGGCTGAAAACCCATATCTGGTCGCAGGCCAGTCTGTGGGAGACCGATGAGCTGGTGCGTCGTGCTACCGGCGAAACGCTGAATCCGGCGTACTTCCGCGCACATCTTGAGGCGCGCTATCTGGGCTGAGGCAGTTGGGCGTGGTGGGGTGCGGGTAACGTAGCGCATCGCGTCAGTTCGACGCGATGCGCTTGTGAGTCAGTGCGACTCAGCATAGCGGCGCCGCGCCACTGTCGCCAACCAGGGCGAGCAAGGCGCGCCGGCGCACAGCGCTTAGTCCTGGGAGGCTAGCGTGCTGCGTTGTTGCAGGTAGTCGGCAAAATCGTTTTTGACTTCCGGATGGCGCAGAGCGAATTCGACTGTCGCCTTCAGATAGCCCAGCTTGCTGCCGCAGTCAAAACGCGTGCCGCTGTAGCGATAAGCGAGTACCTGTTCATCCGTCAACAACGATTGGATGGCGTCGGTCAGCTGGATTTCGCCGCCCGCACCCGGCTTCTGCGCCCGCAGGTGGGCGAAGATACGCGGCTTCAAGATATAACGCCCGACCACGCCCAGATCTGACGGGGCCTTTTCGGGCGCCGGCTTTTCGACGATGCCGGACAGCTTGATGATGTTCTTTTCCCACTCGCGGCCGTCGACTACGCCATAGGAACGGCTGTCTTCCGGCTTGATCTGTTCGACCCCGATCACCGAGCTGTGATAGTGATCGAATACGTCGACCATCTGAGCCAGCACCGGCGGATTGCCGTCGAGCAAGTCATCGGCCAAC